>Ga0134123_10000948_pt1 | contig 19064 bp, 29 predicted proteins | sample KB303_FD_96460 | JGI IMG/M metagenome (GOLD analysis project Ga0134123, IMG submission 96460) | Terrestrial soil microbial communities without Nitrogen fertilizer from Kellogg Biological Station, Michigan, USA - KB3-0-3 | ecosystem: Environmental > Terrestrial > Soil > Unclassified ...
CCTTCTATACCTATTATATAGTCAACATTATTACATATAGCCTTTGGATCATTGATATCTCCCAAGCTTCTAGTTATTTCATTAACACAGTTAAAGAAGCAGAAGCCTAAGGCTTTCTTCATTTTCTACTCCTTATTATATGCTCTGATCTAGTCTTTTCATCATGACAATGAATACATAATAATTGTTTATTTTCTAGTTTAGTTGAGCCTCCTTCCTTTTTAGGCATTATATGATCAATTGTTAGCATAGCAAGATCTGGATAGTATTCTTTACACATCTGACATATTGAGCCATATTTTAATGCTAGGTATGGTTTATGTGGTATTCTCTTACATTCCCTTAGATCTTCTAAGGTTTTCCAGATATTACTATTCTCTGATGTAATAGTAGTAGTGAAGATCATTTTCCATACTATTAGTTCTCCTATCCAATATTTATATATTTCTATTAATGCCAGCAAAATTAGAAAGGTGCGTAAAGGATCTTATAGGTCAAGGTAAGTCAAAGGATTCAGCTTATGCAATATGTACAGATGCTATGAAGAAATCAGAAGTAATCATAGACAAAGAGCAAGATAAATTATTCTTAAAATCATTCTTAATGGATGCATCTTTAAACAAGAATCTATGGGGAGTTAACCCAGATACTTTAGATGAAAATATTAAAACGTATATAGGCAAGCCATTAGTAATTACAGAAAAGTTAGATCATCCAGAAATGGATGGTGAGCCAAATTTTGATCACCAATTAATATATCAAGATAAGTTCAGAATAGGTACAATACTTGATGTTACAAATAAAGATGGAATTTATTCAGCAGTTATTGAAGTTACAGATCCACATGCTCAAGAAGCATTCAAGCTTGGTAATTTACCAACTTATGTTTCACCTTCACTATTCCATGATGGTGTACTAACTGAAGCAGATGATGATACTAAAACGTGGCGTGGACTTCATCTAGCAGTTGTTGATGAACCAGCTTTTGGTGCTATCAAAGCAAAGATAACTGGACAGTGTACAGGTAAATCAGATGTTTGTTTAGCACAATTAAAGAGAGCAAAGTGTGACTTTTGTATCAAAAGAACAATTCAGAATTATAAAGATAAAGTAGCTACTAACAATAAGAGCTCACCAAATAGTTCCCATATCAATAAAAAGAACAAAAAAGGTATAATGAGTGAACAAGTCACAGAGGATAAACCAAAGTTCTCTGAAGAAGATTTTAATAAATTAAAGCAAACAATAGAGCTAAAAGAAACGGAGATAAAGACCCTCAAAGAAGCTAATGAAAAACTATCCAGTGATAATACATCTGCACTAGAACGCATAGGCAAAATAGAAGCAGAGGCAAGAAATACTAAAATAGGCAGCATTCTTGAAGGTTGCTATTTCAAAGATGATGAATCTAGAAAAGCTCTCCATGATATTTATGTAAAGTCAGGATTAACATATGAAGAAGTTGAACAAGCAACTGACGGTTTAAGGCATATCAAATCTGGTAAAACCACAGAAACTAGATTGCCAGTCAAAAATGCAAAATCAACCAATGAAGAACCATATTGGATATCTGACTATAAAGCAGTTACAGGAGGCGTGTTATAGTAAATGCCAACATCAGCAAACTTTTTAGGTAGTCCAGAACCGGGTCAAGGTTCTGTAATTTTACAGCTAGCAAAGGGTACCTCAGCAGGTATCACTAAAGGAGATCTGTGTACTCTTACTTCAGACAAATGGGTAACAGCTCCAGCAGCAGCAACAGCAGGTCCCTACGCAGTAGCTTTGGAAACAGCAGCAACAGCAACTACTACAATCAAGCTTCTCTTGAAAGGTATTGTATATGTAACAGCTGACGGTACAATTGCTCCTAATTCTCCAGTTAAAAATGCAACTGCAACAGCAGGACAGGTAATTGCAGCAGCAGTTCCAACTGATTCATACTCTCATATTGTAGGAATTTACCTAGGACATGAGAATGAAGGAGATGGAAAAACCATTCCAACATCAGCAGCAGATGGGGATGTAATCAGGATATTACTAGGAGGTGCTCCGTAATAATGACAAATGAAGAACAGACCTTTGAATTTATGAGTCCTTCAGAAGAAATCAAGGCAATAAATAAAGGTCAAATTAAAGGTGCATGGTACAACAGATGTGCAGCTGTCACAAGGACAGAAGACGGTAGAACTGTATTACCACATACCATATATGTAGATAACAGCAAAGAGCCAAAATGGCATCCAAATGATGCAGCATTCAATGTAGACAAATTCAATGAAGGATTAACAGCCATTAAATCTGGAAGTACAGATATTGGCAAAGTAATAGAAGATCCTTGGATTGATGATTGGAAGAAATTAGCTTATAAAAGATCAATCAAATCAGCAGGTATTGGATATTCAACAGACTATGCAGCCATAGACATTGTGAATGTATTAGGTGACTTTATTAACACTGAACTAAGAGCATTTTCACTAGAACAAGCAGTAACAAGTATATCAGTTCCTGAACTAACAATCAGGATAGATGCATGGACAAGATTCACAGCACAAGAAAACATTGCTGAAGGAACTCCTCCAATTCTCAAATTGGGAAGTGCAGCAAGAACAACCTATGATCTACCAAAACATGGTGGAGCTATTGGGCTTACCTTTGAAGCAATGACTAGAGCATCACATGATATTTATAGAGCAAATGTTGATAACCTTGTCTCTGATCTCAAAAGGATAAAGAGCAAGCAAGTAGCAACTGAGCTAGAATTATTCACTGATGTAGGTGCAGGAGATTGGGCAGCTTATACAACTGATCACTCAACCAGATCACCATTTGATGATATTGGTACAGTGACTGATACAATTGTAGCTAACAACGGTACACCAAATTCTATTGCAAGTCATGATAAAGTATTCAGAGACTTCATAGGCAACACTCATGTTAATGGATTTGTTGGACCAGACCATAATGGTACATTTTCATCTGCTAGGGTAATAAACAACATACCCGGATTGCCCGGATTCACTTGGTATATAGACAATGAAAAGACTAGTACAATTGCAACAATATATGATAAATCAGCAGTAGCAGGATTCCAAGGACCAGTTAGAGCAGCAACCATAAGTGATCAACTACCAGACCAAGAACTATACAGGATATTTGATTTCTTCTTACCAAAGATCATAATTGCAGGAAGAGGAAGGGACCTCACATCAGTAACAGCTTAGTGATAAAAATGAGTAAATCTAGAGAAGAAATCCAAAAAGAAGCATTTAAACAAGAAGGAAAGGAAGAAGCTAAGCAGAGTAAGAAAGAACAGGAAGAAGAAAGATTCTCAAAAGTAGTGGGAACATATTCAGTATGTGGTGTATGTCAAGGAGCCTTTAGAGGTGGAGAAGCTCCAGTTGAAGAATCCAAAGAAGAGTTTGAAGGAAAGAAACTATATTCAGCTGTACATCCAGAATGTAAAGGTGGACCACAAGTAATCTACATACTCAAGAGAGAACAAAAGAAAGATGAACCTCCACTAGTAGACTCAAAGCAGATTGTAGAAATCCAAGTTAAATACACTGACTCTGCGGTAAAGAAAAGAGAAAAAGACCAAGAATAAACATATACGTATATCCATATTTTTTTTAACAAATATTTTTTTACACAAATTACTATCAAAAACAACCCATGTTGTTATAGACTCTACACTAAATGATAGTGAATTACTATCATTTTACCATTGATAACAACATACTGTGAGCATACCATATTTAAGTTTTTTGCTACAGTGCTTTATTCCCTAAATCCAAACAGATATATATGTATATGTTTATTTTATAAGTATTGAAGTTCTGTACAAAGTGCTATGAATTAAATTGTAGTATATGTGCTTCATGGTTCTTCCTCTGTCATAAGTGTGGAACTGTACCAGTGGAAGAAAAACATAGAACTGTGGAGCTGTTCACTTGATTATGGATAAGTACTGTAGGAATTGTTATATGTTATGTGATAATCCATTTGCTGATCAGCATTTGTGTAGTAATTGCAATAGTTTTTGGGGAGTGTGGAAGTTTAGTAATATGAGGTTAGATGAGGGGTTATGGATGTTTGGAGGATTGCATCTGACTACTGGGGAGAAGGAATTTGGGAAGACATAAGAATCCTTATAGACAATCTATCCAGACAGTAGCAGTAAGTAAAAAGGCTGCTGAATTCATAAAAAAATATGGTGGAACATTAAGTACTGAACCTTTCTATAGAAGATTAGATAGACTTGTAGCTAATTATCAAATGAGAGATACAGCTGAACTACATGATGTAATTATGAGGCAATCCAAGATTATAGAGTTTTATCATAAAAGAATAAAGGAGCTGGAAAGTAATAAGCAATCTATTTTAGTTCCCTAGTATAGTTAGTAACTAGGTTATATCAATGGTTAGGCAAGAGGTTCTTAAGGCATATAAAGATAACAATTATGACTACTTCTCCAGAGCAGAAGATGATAATGAAAAGATATTTTTTGAGAAAGCTAAAGCTTCACAACATGAAGTAGATCATCAAATTACACAGGTATTTAGATTAAAAAATGGTAAAGATGAGAAGATGTATTACCAAGAGACTATAAGATCAAAAGACTATCTTAACAATCCTATAGACCATAGCAGGGTAGTAGGTAAATATGAAATGCCTAATTTTATAACTAGATTAGATCCACAGACAGGTAAGGCATTACCAGTAGAAGTTAATGGTCATACAACAATATATGATTTAGACTTTGATAAAAAGAGATTAGATCAACTAGTTAAAGAAGGCTCAATAAATGAAAATACTAATTTTGTATTAATAACATTAGGTAGGAGATATGGAGGATTTGCTTATGAAGAATTTGTATCCAATACATTCCAAGAATTAAATGACTTGGGTAAATATGGCACAACCAAACCAAGTACTAAAGATAGAGAAGGTAAAAAACAATGAGTGAATGTGGATGTCATGAAGATAAAGGTATTCCCGGAGTAACAGCATCAACAAGTAATCCACAATTTCCATCCTATCATTATAATTATCAATGTCAGTGTGGATGTTTAGAGCTAAGAGAAAGAGTAGCAATCCTAGAACAAAACTTATATCAAGTTACTTTAATACTTCAAAACAAAGATAAGGCTCAGGGAGAAACACAACCTAAAAGAAGGTTTATTGGTGATACAACAGGTGCCTAGAAGATTAGAAAACCCAGCAGCTAGACATATTAATGTAAACTTTTCAATAGATGGAAGAGCTAAAGATTTACTGGATGATGAAGCAGGAGATAAAGGTATAAAGACTTCACAATTAGTTAACTTTATATTAAAGGAAAGATATAATATAAAGGAATGAGTGCAGTTGGTTATTACTTAGGAGATTGTATATGTAAAGTAGAGAGTATTAAAAGGGCATGGATGACAAAACTTAAATATTGTGGTGCTTGTTATAGATTATTATGAAATGTTTATTATGTGAAAAAGAATACAATGGTGAAGCTGATCTAAAGATCTGTGATGATTGCTTAAAGAACGCTGACTGTTGCCCAAGGGAGAAATTAGATGATGATGGACTACCATAAAACGTGTAAGCATTGCAGCCTACAGAATAACTTATCGGACAACACATGCAGAGCATGTGGAACCCCGTTTTCTTTTATACATAGTTCATATCATTTCAAATAAAGCTTTTTTTATATGTGGTAGCAGGATTAGAAGATGTTTACTTCATTGTAACTATATTAGGTGCCTTTGCAACTTCTATATACTTTATATGGAATACGTCAAGGAAATTCACTACTATAGAGTTAAATGTAGATTTACTTCAAAGTAAACACAGTGAAGATATGACTAACATAATGGAGAAATATAATGCTGATATTCTAAGAATTCAAACCCAACATCTTGAAGATGTTAAAGCATTAGAAAATGAAATACAACGTCAGATAGTAGAGAGAAGGGATGATATATCAAAACAATCACTACAACAGAAAGATGAAATGAATAATATAAATAAAAATATAGAGAAAACCAATGCTGATGTTAAGGGTTTACTATCAAAGATTGAAGTTAATGAAACCAATATAGAAACAAGTCAGAGAGTACACGTAGATTTAAGGAATGAAGATCAAAGGATCATAGATTTCATGACTGATTGGATTCAGAGAGTAGAAGACAGAATAGAAGATTTAAGAGCAGAATATCTAAGGATGCTAACCTGTTACACTGGTCCAAATCAAAATGAACAAAGAAAGCAAACTTAATAAGACAATAGGGACATATAGATTATAATGACCCCAACCATTCTAACCAAAAAGGATGTCCTTGAACTAATTGATAAGGACTTTGATGAACCTATCAAGACAATGTTAGTAAAGAAGCTGGAAGAACCAAAAGTTGAAAAAGATAATAATTGAGCTAGTAATAACATTCATAGCTAACATCACTGGAGCTACAATCTGGTTTTTTATAGGAGGCTTAATTATCCCAAACCTAAGTACAATTAAAGTAACTTACCCTGTATTAATATTCTGTTATGCTATTCCTATAGGATTAATAGTCACAGCTCTATTCTATCTGTTTATTTATATTTATAAAAAAATGGTGGGTTAGGCTGCCCTAATATATGAAATGATCACTAAGATTGTCCATACCACTAGGAATATAAATCCTATGATAATGAGTGCCTTGATCACTTCACCTAAGTACGGAAAGTCAAGTCCTAGTTGTGCTCCTATAGCTAATCCAATCCCTACTGCTAGGAATACAATTGCTAAAACAAGCAAAGGTTGTAAGTAAACCATTACTATAGAGTAGATACGTACTGATATATAAGTTATATGTATTCTATGCCTTTTTGTTTATAAGCAATCCATAGAAAAAACCAAACACTAGCACAAAATAACCCAATGATACATACAGTCTTTCCATATAAACTTATCTGTTGGTCACTGGAGCCAAGCCATACACTCAATCCAATTGCTACCAGAATTATGGCAGCCAGAAGTAAACCCATGTTTAAATATTAGTTCCCAAAGGCATATTAAAGCAACTAAAACATATAATGTTTGAAACATTACTATTACAAACACAAACTGATCCAGTAGGCTTAATAGTAGCCATAACAGGTTTAGCAGTAGTTGTAGGGGGAATAATTGCAAAATTCTATCCTAAATTCCAAAAGATTCAGGATTCTATTGAACAAACAGATGCATGGGTACTAGAAAATGAAGAAAAGCTGAAAAATACAGCACAAGTAGTTCAGAACCTAAGTCCAGAAGCTAAAGCTCAACTAGAGAAATATTCAGTAGACATTAATAAACTAACAGCAGATCTCAAAGAAGCAAGAGACACTTTAAGACAATACTATGATGGCTCAGTCCCACTAGTAAAGTCTGTAGCAGAACTAGAAGAAGAATAATTGGAAATAAACCACAGATGCAATGTATGTGATTACTGTATAGTGTCAGATACACAAATCCTTTTATTTTGTATGATTTGTAAAAGAGTACAAGGTAGTTTAGACGTAGATATAAAACAGTTATTTAATGCTAAAAAAATATACCCTAAGGATGAAGAAGCTCAGCTTTCTGCTGAGACAGCTCAATCATTAGCTTAGGTCATGAATATTTATTTGTATATTATATCCAGATTCTAGTTCTTTCTTCAGTTGTTTTATTGGTTCTTCAGGATCATTAGTAACAAGATGCCATTGTCTGTTTACCTTATCCCAACTGAACCCAGCACTCTTGATTGTATCCTTTAGTGGATATGTATTCCCTCTTACAATGATTTGATTTCCATCAAATGCTATGTCTACTGTATCAGTCATTAAGTATATATTATGGTTAATTCTTAATATAGTTTGTCTTCCAGTAGACAGACAGATGGTAGTCTGGTGAGTGGATGATTCATATAGGAATATATGGATGTAACCTTCAGGAATCCCAACCCCTACTACCTGATTATAGTTCTTAATTCTTCTTAATGTTAAATTCCTTTATAAATGGGATTTTGGGATAGATTTTTTAATAAAGGACTCAATGACAAAGCTCAAGTTAAGGGCAAAGTAACAGTACAAGTTAGACACTGGAACCCAAACACTAATTCATATGGTGATTGGATCTATTTAGCTAAGGATAAAAGTAATCTTCTTACTGATGCTGGAAGGGATTTCATACATAATCAGGTATGGACTAATACATCAGCTGGTACAAGAGGAGCAGGATATATAGCTTTAACAGAAAACGGTACAGCTCCAGCAGATGGTGATACAACCCTTACTTCGGAAATAAGTACCAATGGTCTACAAAGAGCAGATGCAGGTACAAAGACTCATACCACAGGTACATCAACAACTACAATAGAACACACATTTACAGCTTCAGCGTCATTTTCAACTGTACAAAAAGCAGGATTATTTAATGCTTCTTCAGTAGGCACACTAGTAAATGAAAACACTTTTACCTCAACAGCACTTGCAACTAATGACCAGATAAAGGTTACTTGGACATTAACAGCAAATGATTAGTTTGATTGGCAACCAAACTATATCTACATAGTGCTTCAAGTAGTGTAACTGGAACATTACCAACTGATGAACAGTCTAGTCTAACTCCAGACGCTAATGATTTTGAGGGTAGTAGAACAACAAACCGTTTAATGAATACTACCATTGGAGTATCTCAGGCTAACCTAACCAACACTTCTACAGGTGATACATCTTCTCATAATTACTATATCACTAGATTTGTTTCTCCATTAATTTATCAAGGTGCTATTTCTGCTAACACTTGGACATTTGAATATGGAGCAAAAGAATCTAATGCTGCTGCTAACTTTCCAGTATCTGGAACTGGTGTAGCAGGTAGGGTAAATTGCTATATCTGGAAACCCAGTGATGGAACAAAGGTAGGAACTATTTTAGATGGTAATACTAATGCAGACTGTGAAGAAGCAGGAACAAGTCAATCAGTAATAAATTGCACTTTCACAGGTGCAGCAGTTACAGGACTAACTCCCGGAGATGCAGTTCTGATAATAGAAATGTGGGCTATTGTAACTCAGGGAAACGGAACTCAAAGAACTCAGGATATCTACTATGATGGAACCACAGAAAACAGCACTTCAAATGAAGCAGCTTTTCTATCCACTCCAGAAAACTTACAGTTCACAGAGACAGCAGATAATATGACTGCAATATGTTCAAGTTTTACAGGTAGCAGCACAGCAAATACTACTCAATATTTACCTATTGGTGGGAACACAGGTTCATCCACATTCACTACAACAGAGGCAGAGGTTCAGGTTCCAATAAGAACAGCAGGGACACTATCCAGACTTGGTGTAAGAATAAGTACTAATGGAATAGCTGGTAGTACAACGCTTACAGTAAGAAAGAATGCTGCTGACACTGGTATTGTTGTCACATTACCATCAAGTACTACAGGGTATTTTGAAGATTTAACCAACACTGTATCAGTATCAGCAGGGGATAAAATAAGCATAAAGTCAGTTCCGGGAGCAGCTACAGGAACATATACAATAAAACTCTGCACACTTCATTTCACAGCTACTGATGGTAATAGCAACACTCAGATATTTGTATTATCAGAACCTAATAATCTTGGACTAGCTAACAACACAAGGTATCAACATCTTAATGGTAGAGCAAACTTTACATCAACAGAAGCAGATACAAAGATAAGACAGCGTGTAGCAGGAACTTATTCAGGTTTAGCAGTATATGTATCAGCCAATGCTAGGACTACATCAGTCACATTCAAAAGCAGGAAAAATGGTGCTGATGGAAATCTAGCAGTCACATTCGCAGCAGGAGAGACAGGACTCAAAGAAGATACAACTCATAGTGATACTGTAGCAGTAGGTGATGATTACAATCTTGCTTTCACATACGGTTCTGGAACAGAAACTATGACCTTCACAATGGAGAAAGTGGAATTTACCAATACTATTTTCAAAGGCATTCTTTCAGGTGGTAATGTTGGAACAAGTGCAGACCAAGCAGCAAACCTTAGTAGAGAAATTCCATTAGGAGGCAGTCTTCAACCACTTAATGAGACTAACTATAGACGTGTTGTAAGACACTCTACCATGAAGATATCAGATCTGCATGTATATGCTTCTGTAAATTCAATCACAGCAGATTCTACAGCAACACTACTTGTCAATGGTTCTACAACTGCATTAACTACAACAATTACAAATTCCACAACTGGACTATTCAGTGATACAACTCATAGTGTGACAGTAGGATCTAATGATACTATTGCTATCCAAGTTGTAACTGGTGCAACTGGAACCAATCTGAGATTAGTTAATTGTACTGCTTATTATAGACCAACACAGGTTCTTTTTAGCAGAACAGCATCTGAAACCATCACAACAACAGACTCTGCATCTAGATTCAAGCTAGCACTTAGAACAATATCAGAAACTGTAAACATAACTCAATCTGTAGCTGAGGCAGCATTAAAACTTAGATCAATGTCTGAAACCATAACCACAGCTGCTTCTATAGTAAAAACACTAGTAAGAGCAAGATCCATTTCTGAAACAATAACTACTTCTGACTCAGTAGCTAGACTAAAGACAGCCATTAGAACAATATCTGAAACCATAAATATAACCCAATCTGTAGCCAAAATTGCAACCAAGTTTAGATCCATATCAGAAACAATCACAACATCTGACACTGTATCCAGATTCAAATTAGCAATAAGACCTATATCAGAAACCATTACACTAGTTGATTCAGTAGTAAGACAATTTATATCTGGAGGTGGAGCTCTATTTGAAAGATCAATATCAGAAACTATTACCTTAGTAGACTCTATATCCAGATATAAACTAGCTATAAGAGTCATAAATGAGACAATAAATATATTAGATTCAATAGCTAAAGTGGCAACTAAATTCAGATCCATATCTGAGATAATTACAACATCTGATTCTATATCCAGATTAAAGACAGCAGTTAGAGTTATAACACAAATCATAACCACAACAGACTCTGCATCTAGATTCAAGCTAGCAGTAAAGGCTATGTCTGAGGTTATAACTACATCTGACTCCATATCTAGAGTTTTAATAAAACTTAGATCAATATCTGAAACAATCACCACTTCTGATTCAATAAACAGATTCAAACTAGCCATAAGAAATATAGGAGAAGTCATAATCATAACCAGTTTAGTCAGTGTACCAGTTGAACTAGTAAGAATCTTTAGAGGTGCTGGAGCTGGTGGTAGAAGGTTAATGAAAGACTTTAAGAAAGGACTTAGACTAAAGAAGAGAAATCTTAGGCTTAAGAGATGGACACGTTAGTTCTCTACTTTAATTGGAAGGTATTTATTTAATATGCCTATTAGTTCTCTACAAGAAATCAGAAGTCTAGCAGCTAAAGTTCTTATTAAAGATCCATTAAATGGCAATGATATTACAGCTACAGTTTATACAGATGCACAAGCTAGAGGAGATGCAGCAGTTAAAAGAGAAACAGGTTCTGCTTGGACTGATACATTAGATGCTTTATATCCAAGTGCACAGGAAGCAGCTGAATATTTTGCTACATATTTTGTTCTTAAAAGATTTCCATCTGGAACCAAAGCTGCTAATGGAATGTCCGTACTAGAGCTATATCAAGTAGCAATGGACATATGTGAGTCATTATCAAGTTCATCTACAGGGAGTATTGTAATAGCAGCCAAGCCTTACAAAAGCTATCCACTTAATCCAAATGCCACTAATTACCGTTCATTACCAGCTGGAACCGGAGATGTAGATGATACTACTTTGTCAGGATCAGGATAATAGAATATGGTTTGGCATGTAACTGGATTAGCAGGGGATCATACACAAGATGCAAATGTATCAGTGATGAATTATATAACTGCTAACTGGGGTTTATCAGCTCCATTAACAGCAGGTAATATTCACTTTGACACTGGATGGTGGGACCAGCAATGGCAATTTCAGGTACATTTTAGACATGATTATTTCCCAACTGAAACACCAAAGACCATAGGTAAAAACTACATTCATAAATATGATGACTTTGTTAATGTTCATGTCTTTGTTCAGATGCAACAAGATGACACTGAACCTGTTGAACTAGGACAAATATACAGAGAGATAGAAAGAATAGTAGGTACTGATGTTACAGGACTACAAGCTAGCCAAGGGTTCTCATACCTAAGATTCACTCAACCAATACACACACTACCAGTAGACATGAATGAAGAAACATTCTTTCATGGATTCGGTACTATAGCTATCAGATATCATAAAGTTAATGCTTAATAGCTAAGCGTATGTGTATAGATCTAGAAGCACATTTAATTTCATGATCAAATTGCTTGAACCAATCTCCAGTTGTATGTTTTCTATAACAGATAGAACAGTACTTCACAACCCAATCCCTAATAACCATAACTTACAGCCAGCTCCCTAATACTCTTCTCTTTATCACTCTCAGTCTTTATCCTACCATTCTCATAATCAGCTAGCCATTTAATATAATCATCATGTCCATCTCTTCTCTCCCATCCTCTTAAAGTGGTAGGATCATGATATAGCCTTAGAGAGTATATTGTTTTATTAGGATTAAATAACTCATTGGTCCTTCTATTTACAATCTGGTAATGATGATCATTATAATACTTCATCTGCTCCGGTCTCCATAATACTCTAGGTCTATTAACAGGTAGCTTTAAACCAACTGTAGATTCATAAGCCTTTAAACATAACACTTCTGGAATATTCCATCCTTCATCTATACCCTTACTATACAATTCATCCTCAATCTTAAATGTACATTCATGAAAATATTCATCTGAATCCACTATAACTAACACATGAACACCACATGATCTAGCTACATTAATATAACATTGTCTTTTATTCCACTCCCAATCACTACAATCTTCTAATACTGAATTCTTTCTATTCTCTATAATATCTCTAGAACCATCTGTACTCATATAGTTATCTGCTTTATAATTATGATGCTTACCATCTATACCTATCCACATCCAATCTTCTGGAATAGTAGAACCAAGCCTTTCTAGATTATCCCTATCCTGAAAGAATGAAGTGGCTATAGCTTTAATCAAGTGGCATCCCCTTCAGACATCTTATATTATGAATAAATGCTCTTTCATAATCCGGTGTTTCATATAGGTAATCTAACAATTTATAACATCCTCTACAATACTTCCAATATTTAATCATATTCTATACTCCGGTTGTTTTATTGATTTAGGTCTATATAATACTCTTGGTTTATTCTTCCTACTCTTACCTACTGCACATGATTTACTATAACATATCTTAGCATTAGGTAAACCAGTATAATAGACTCTGGTGTATGCTAATTCATAACACTTATCACAGAATTTAATCATCTTGGCATACACTCAGGATGAAAGACACTTAAAGTATCCCCCGGAACAAGATATGTTGCTTTCATAGAAGGACCTTCAATTACCTGACTTATATCAGTATCACGTATTATCATAGGTATATTGCTTGGTAGAAGTTTATAGCATCTTTGACATGTCTTATAATAAACAATCATGCTCTTCTCAAACACTCTCCATGAACCATCTCATCTCCCGGAGCTATATACTCATGTATTACAATCCATTTCTTTTCAAATATCTTAAAACACTCATTACAATATTTGTAGAATCCCTGACCACTCATCATGTATAATATAGTAATTAACTCATATATAAACTTATTTAGTTCTCAATTCTATTAAACTAGCATTTTCAGTATAATTGGCAACCACTTATCATACGGTACAAGACGTAGTTAAAGAATTACAACATGTAGAAGAAGTTACTTACGGAACAACTCCAGCATCACCAACATTTGTGAATTCTGGTGGTATTCAAGAAATAGCAGAAACTACAGAAATATCTACAAAGAGATATAGAAGTTTAGGTAATGAAGATATTTACAAACTGTTAAAATGTGGAGAGCTTTATTCCTTTAGTACTACATACAACCCAGCTACTACAGCTCTAATGAGATATGGAACTGAGGTTGCAGGTGGAGCAGGTACAATTGAAAAAGCACTATCATTCCTTTATTCACACAAGATAAACGCAGTAGAGAACTTTATATTATTCAAAGGATGCAGAACTGATTCAATAGACGTAGAGATTACTCCAGATGATCTAACAGTAACTCAGAACTGGATCTGTCAGGATATCACAACTCCAAGCTCAGCTCATGGTTTAGGTACTCCAGTATTTGCATCTGACTTTTCAGGTACACCACTTTGTGGAACTGATACAGGTTCTAACCCACTTACAATAAACTCACTGAACTATGATTGTATTAGATTTAGATTCTCAGTCAACAGAAACTTGGATGCTAGAAGGGTAATAGGACAACAAAAGATCTCATTCCTTATTCCATCCATCAGAGATATTGAAATAGACTTTGATATTCTGATAAAAGATACTGCAACAATAGCTGATGTAAAGACTCTAGTAGCAAGATCAGCAAGCTTTGTAATTAATAGCACAGGTCCAAAGACAGCAACCTTCACTAACTTACAATTAGAAAGATATGAAAGAACTGTAAGTGCTGACAGCAATGAAATCTTAATGGCTTCATTCTCTGGTACAGCAACTGGTGTTACAGTAACCGCATAGTTCTTCCAACTCCTTCTGTTGTGGAAGAGGCAAAATCGTCACCATAAAATATAGTATAATAATGACAACAACATCTACATTTTTTTCTAGGTGACTCAAAAGATGAATCATATTTCCACTTCAATAGATTAAAACATCTAGAACAGTATTTCTTACTTTGAGTAAATATAGTTTTATGTTTAAATGGATACCACATTGTATAGTTCCTATAATATATCTACTAACTTATAACTTTAATGTCAGATAAACCAGTAGATTTTGATAAAGCAGTAGTACCAGAAAATAAAATTGATCTTAGTCAGGTAGCATCCAAAGATACTTTAGATGCTCTAACACAACTAAAGAATGATACAGAGAAACAATATTTAGAATACTTTAAAAAACTAGCATCTCAAGAAGAATATGTTATAGGTGGTAGAACTTGGAAGAGAAGGAAACTATCTTATAAAGAATATAGAGAGATAGAGAAATTAACCAAAGAAGCTAACAAAGATAGTAATAGGTTTGATGAATTACAAGAACAGGTATATAGGAAACTAGCATCATATTGCCTTATTGATACAGCAACAAACATTCCAATGACACCAGAACAATTTGAGAATTCAGAAGCAGAACTCATAACTAAGGTATTAGATGCAATAAACTTCAGAACACAGTCTGGATTACCTTCTTTTCAAAAAGCCTAAGAAAGGCATTTGATTTACCAGTAATATTCAAAAGAAAACACAAGAAAGCTGATCTTAGGCTAACAAGAGAAGAACGTGAATGCATGGAAATTTATGTATTAAATAGCATAGGTATCAGACCTTGGGAGATTGAAAAGCTAGCTCCACAAGATAAGAATGATTTACTTGGAATGAGAGAGTTACAAAATGAAAGAGATGAGTATGAAAGGGATAAATCTAAAGGAAAAGGAAATGTAGCTCATATAGGTAAAAAGAACCGTAAGACTATTTAATGTCATCATTTAGAATCACAATAGACACAAGAGGAGTAGACGGTTCAAGTAGATTATTAGATGAATTCTCAAGAGGTATAGTACGTAAATTATCTCCAGTTATGCTAGATACAGCTAGACAACTACGTAGTGTTATGCAACAAAGAGCTCCTGTTCTAACAGGTTTTATGAGAAACAATATAATTGAAACCCAAGTAGATCCAATGACAGTTATGATAAAATCAATGGCTGGTTATTCAGGTTTTGTTAATTATGGTCAAGGATCAAATAGATTTAAAGGACCTAGACCATTCTTTACAAGTGTTGTAGATGAGCTTGGACCTAGAGCCTTTGCTGAAAGATTTGCTCAGGAATCAGTGGTTTTTCTTAACCAGCTAATATCCAAACATCAGAGAGGACCCTAAGCTAATATTAATGATAATCCTGCAACCCACATTAGTACAATTGCAACTATCATTCCTTTTGTATATCCTGACATTTTCACCAATATACTTTAGTTCTCTCCTTAATATAAATCTTACTTATCATATCTAAATGTCAAGCCAGCAGTTTACCCTAGAATACCTTATAAAAATGACAGGTGGTGCTCAAGCTGCTGGTCAGATTAATCAGGTAAACAATTCTTTAAAAGCAACCAGTGTTCAGGGTAAAGCTGCTGCTAATACATTCAATACAATAGGTCAAAGTGCTGGTAAGATGCAACAGAATGTATCCAAAACTACAGGTCATTTGAAAGGTATAGCATTTGGTATGATTGGTCTAACTAGTGCTGGAGTAGAAGCTATTGGTATGCTTGGGATGTGGCAAGATACAGCTAAAAGAACAGCTGAAGCACAACAAGAATTAACTGAAGCAACAAAAACATATGGTGAAGATTCTACACAAGCTACAAGAGCAACACAAGAACTAACCAAGGCTCAAAGATTCCAAAACATGACTCAGAGAAACTTAATACTTTCAATGTTTGATATGGTTCCATTCACACTCCTACTTGTTAATGGTATAAGAGAACAGGCTCTACTCACTAAACAATTAGCAGCTGAACAAAAGATAGCAGCAACTGTGCAAAGAGCACTAGCAGTAGAAACACAAGCACAATCACTTGCTGTTGCTGGTCAAGCAACTGCAATGAAAGCTCTATCACCATTAGCATTACAGAGTATAGCAAACACTCAGGGTATGGGAGTAGCAGCTGCAACAGCAGCAACAAATCTAGGTACAGCAACAAAGGCAACTGGTGGATTTCGTGTAGCACTTACTGGACTCTTAACTGGAGCATTAGGAAAGATAGCTATAGTACTTGCTGCAATTGCTGTTGCTATATTTGCATGGAATAAGAACTGGTTGGGAGTTAGAGATGCCATAAATGCAGCAGGTGTGGCAATTGGAAATGCAATACCACAATTAAAACCATTATTGGCTATACTATCTAGAATAGGACTTGTACTTGATGCAATAGCAGAAGGTAGGTTTGGTGATATTCCCGGAATACTATCAGGTGCTAATGAAGGTCTTAAAGAATCATCAAAATCTGCAAATGCATTAAATGATGCTATTGGTGAACTAAATGCATCCTCAGCAGAGTTTGTTAGAAACCTAGCAGCAATGGATAAGAAAGAAATGAAAGCAACATTATTTGATATAGGAGCAAAAGGTGGTGCCGGAAAAAGACTTAAAGATGTTTTGAAAGACTTCAATAAACTTCAAGAAACAGTAGTAGGATTTGGACAAGCATTACAAACAATGAGACAAGTTAATGTGTTAGAGAAATGGGGATTTGATGTTCCTGATAGTCTCACTAAAAAGATATTCTTTACATTCCAAGATAGGTTTAAAAAACTAGGAAAGATGCTTGGTGGAGAAGGTGGTAAACTATTCACAGATTTATCCAAGATGTTAGGAAAGGCTGCAAAAGATAACTCTGGAAAAGCAAATGCAGAACTATCAAGATGGCTAGTAGACCATCCGGGTCTAATAAAAATGCTTAGTGAAATGGGATTTGAAGATGAAGCTAAAATGCTTCAAACAAAACTAGATGAAGGTTTGAAGGATTGGTGGAAAGGAACAGACATGTTCAATAATACAAATCCAGTAACTAAAGGTGACAAGTCTACAGCAGGTTTATCAGCAGATTTCATAAAACAATTCCCTAGTACTTTTGGAGTCACAGATGATCAAAAATCAGAAGTAGATAAGCTTGTTGAGAGTATAAAGAATGCAATAAATGGAGCTGATTGGAGTGGAGCAGCAGCAGGTATAAGAGCTGGAATAGTTTCTGGACTCTCAGCAGAGAACTTTCAAAGTGCTGTAACAGCATTAAGAATAGGAATACTTGATCCTTTCCTTTTAGAAGCAAGAAAACTCGGAAGTGTTGTTCTTGGTGCTATAAAAGAAGGTATGGCACAGAGAAATACCAGTGGAAATCCTTTAACAGATGCAATGAACCAAGATGCTCTAGCACAAGCAGATTCAGCAGAATTCTTATCTCAAATATTCTTTGGCATGTCAAAGGAAGATATGAAAGGTGCTGTTGATAACTTCTTTATCAACACAATACCTATTGCATTAAGGGTTGCATGGACAAATGCAAAAGAAGCAATTCAAACACTACTCAAGGGAAACCCATTACTAGGAACACTTGCAGATATTGGTTTATTTCTATTAGGAGATCTATCAGCAGGGGATAGACTAGCAGGACAATTTAGAGCACAGTTTGATTTGCATGTTATAAATCCAATATTAAAAAAATGGGAAGAGATAAAAGCCAATATTGGTACAATTCTCAAACCTATAGTTGATTTTTTCAGTGACCCAATAGGTTCTATTATAGCAGCAGCAAAAGCAGTAACCAAGGTAGCAGCAACAGCAGCAACTCCAACAGGAGGACAGGATATTGCAGGAAAATTCAGAGCATCATTTGATTTAAATGTAGTTATTCCAATACAAAAGAAATGGGAAGAGATAACAACTTCATTTGGGACAGTTTTCAAACCAGTAGCTGACTTCTTTGCTGATCCATTACGTTACATTCTAACAGCTCTAGGTCATGGAGCAGGAGCAGATACAGGTACACCCATGACTATTGATACAAGCAAAATGACCATAATAATTAAAGCTCCAGAAGATGCAGATACAGGTAAATGGACTACATGGGGAGATATAGTAGAGCAAGAAATAGGTGCAGTATGGACAAAGCTAACAGCATTTATAAATTATCTACACACATCTTTTACAACTACAATTCCAGTAGACTTACAAATTGCAGCAGCATCATTCACAGGATTTAATACAACAGGACAAGCAGAGTTATCTTCATTCTGGACATTCACTACAGGTGTATTCAGTAACCTATTTATTACTATTAGTGCAGGATTTACAGGACTAGCTAATACTTGGAGTGTAGTATGTAATTC
>Ga0134123_10000950_pt1 | contig 19053 bp, 14 predicted proteins | sample KB303_FD_96460 | JGI IMG/M metagenome (GOLD analysis project Ga0134123, IMG submission 96460) | Terrestrial soil microbial communities without Nitrogen fertilizer from Kellogg Biological Station, Michigan, USA - KB3-0-3 | ecosystem: Environmental > Terrestrial > Soil > Unclassified ...
CCCGACGGTCGGCAACTTCGCTCAGGGCAATCCGCTGGTTCACATCCGCGCGATCCCCGAGGGCGGCCCGGCCGGCTCCAACCCCGGCACCAACCTGCCGTACACGTTCTATGATCGCTACACGGTGAACGCGCCGGGCGGTATCACCCGGTTCGACCGCCGCCAGCCGCTGCCGTCGACGTTTGCGGCCCGCTGGATTGAGGGTGGTACTTCGGGCTTCCAGACCAACTACAAGATCTGGCGCGAAGGTCTGACCTTCGGAACCCAGACCTGCACGGGCGTTGTGACCAACAGCGCGATGCCGGTTGCAGAAGTGATCCGCTTCGACGAGCGTGAGAACTCGTTCGGATTCGTCGGTGGCGTCATCTGCTCGCCGACGTGCACGCCGAACACTCCGCGTCTCCCCGAGGCCTCGATCACGTCGACCACGAACACCGCCATCTACCCGGCGAACGGTTCGACGGTTGACATCTCGGGCTGGATGTACCTGAACCTGAACAACCAGCCGCCCGCGGTTCCGGCTCCTGGCTACTCGTTCAACGGCGTTCGCTTCACGAATGCCCGCCCGAGCCAGAACTGGGTCATCGTTTCGATGTTCGCGCAGGGACGCTTCTCGGTCGACTTCGACGCCGCTGCCCTCGGCAACGGCTGCTCGCCGGCTGAGGAAGCTCCGTCGCTCGAGATCGGTCCGGCCGGCGGCACACCCATCTGCCCGCCGTTCACGGTTTGCATCGTTCCGGATCCTCTGGAAGATCATCCGTACAACGGAACCAACGCCACTCCGTAATCACAGCATCACGCAGCACCCTGAAGCGGGCCGGATTTTCCGGCCCGCTTTTTTTGCTTTTCAGCAACTTTTCCAGCTCGCAATCAGCACGTGACAACCAGCAGGCTGATAGCTATAATAAGTTTTGCCGCCGATCCGGGAGCGTGATCGTCCACCGCGATCGGCTGCAGTTCTCTCATCCACCGTCGGTTTATTTTCCGGGAGGTCAGCACAAGTGAGCGTTTGGGGCAGAAAACTGATTGTCCTCGCATTTTGCGCGAGCATGGGCATGGGAGGGGCGGCCTATGGGCAGTTCTGGCCGATGCCATCGAAGACGCCAAACACGGATGTCGTCTGCAACACCACTTCGTGCGATGCCGGCCAGACCGGTCTGAAGCTCCACGGGTACACGCAGCCTCTGAGCACATTCACCGGCCGGTTCCTGGATTCGGTGAAGCAGAACACCTACTTCACTCCGTACCGTACGCTGCGCGTGAAACACATCCGCTTCGCGCCGGAACGCAACCGCATCTACATGGTCATGGGCGGGTCGCTGATCGCCTACAACGAGAGCACCTTCTTCAACCGGCTCGCCGCCGGTGAAGCGATGGTGGACGTGAACGGCATGGCCGGCGTCGCGTCCGCCTCGATCACCCATGAACGAGTGCTCAACGACGACCGGACGTTCTATCCCGAGAGCGATGGCTTCGGGTCCGGCGGCGGTGACGGCGAAGAGCGGCTCGCCAAGTTCGACTACGACGACCGCGGCTATCTCTACCTCGCGGTCGGCGCGCTCGACTGGGGCATCGTCCAGGACGACGGCGGAAACGGCGGCGGCGTCATGCCGATGATCTACCGCAATACGCTTTCGAGCACGCAGGTCAACCCCACCCGCATGCTGGTGGTGAAGACGTCGGCCGGCGGCTACGTCCTCCTGATCTCCTCGAACGTCGCCGGCGGAATCGACTTCTTCAACGTCTCCAACCCTGCCTCTCCGACGAAGATCAAGCAACTGCCGTCCACGACGGCGAGCGAATTCGCGAAGAATGCGGACGGCACGCGCATCGGCGTCCTGAACTCCGATCGAAGCATTTCCATCTATACGAATGACGCGATTGCGGACTGGGGCGCGCCGCTCGTGAACTTCCGCGGTCCGTTCAAAACCGTGGCTTCGGACGGAACGAATTTCTACGGTGCGGCGAAGAACTCGAACGACGAACTGGTCATCACGGTGATCAATCCGAGCGGCGGAACCTACACGGCGGTTGCCCATGCAACCGGCGTCAAGTCGGAGTCCGGCGAAGTCGAGATCTTCGCGAACTCGAGCAGCGGCGGCTACGTGACGGTCAATACGTTCGAGCGCCTGTATGCCAACACCGGAAACGTCCGGGTGTTCAAGATCGTCGACCTCAAGCCCACCGAAGTCTCTCTCAACGGCTATGTCGCGACGCACTACGGGAAATTCGCGCACGGCGCGGGATATACCGCCCCGTATACCTTCAACGTGCTGATCGAATCGCACATCTACAAGAAGGGCTCGAAATACTATTTCATGCTCGCCCACTATTGCCTGGGCGACGTTTACGAGCTGAAGGGCGCGGACTCGATTACGGCGAAGCTGAAGAAGTTCGCCGAAACCGCCAATCCGAACAGCAAGGCGCCGGCGAACTCCGGGCCTTATTACGGCGACAAGATCACCTTCACCAGCGAGTCCACGGCGTCGGTGTTCCCCTCCGTCACCTGGGACTTCGGCGACGGTCTCGAGCAGACCGCCAGCGCGTCGCAGCCCGACATCACGCACCAGTACGGCGGCCTCGTGGCCTCGGGCCTTCCGAAGACTTACAACGTCAAGGCGCGCAATGCAGCCGATTCCACGATGAACGACACCACGAGTGTCGTGCTCGCGAAACCGTCGCCGCGCGTCGGAATCGCGGGTACGTCGATCCTCTTCACCGGCGTGGCGACCGATTACACGCTGCCGATCGTCAGCAGCGATCTGCTGTTCGACGGTTCCGACGGCTCCGTGGAAGGCCATTTCAGCGAGTGGAAGCTCGACACCGACACGGCCTCGACGAAGTCCATTCCGAGCGCGACGTTCGGAGTCGGACCGGTGGGCCAGCGCACGCTGACCTTCAATGCCCACTATGGGCCGTATTCGCAGGTCTTCACGCAGCCGACGGACGCGCTCTTCACCATCGACCCGGTCAAATACCAGGTCCGCCCGTTTGCGCCGGTCGTGACGTTTGCGACGCAGAACTGCGCGCAGGCGGTGACCGATGTGACGTTCAAGAGCGCGACCCGCATTACGACGAAGACGGCCGATCTCACCGGCGGCGGCACGGCGGAAGCCGATTACAAGTGGGAGATCCTCAATGCGAGCGGCGCGCTCGTCGGCACCGCCGATACGGGCCGCAAGCCGCTCGGCGCGATTCCTGATTTCGTCCGCCCGCGCACGACGTTCGCGTCGGCGCAGAACTGGAAAGTGCGGCTGACGCTCACGCTCGTCAATCCGCAGGCGGTCACCAATCCGTCCGACGCCACGGCGGCGGCGGAGAGCCTTCCGCTCAATGGCCCGACGCCCGCGGCGCAGATCGCGGTCACGGGCTGCGCCAACGCCGGCTCGCCCTGCAGCCTCAGCACGCCCAGCACGGTCGTGTCGAACGACGCGGCGTCGTGGTGCTATCTCTGGTCCGCAACCGGTCCGGCGACGGTCGCCGGCTCGACGCTGCCGACGTACCAGCCGGTGTTTACGGTGGCCGGCACTTACCTTGTCAACGTCACCATCAGCAACCCGCTCGGCGAAACGACCCGCACGGCCACGCTCGTCGTGAGCCAGCCGACCTGCGCCAGCGCCCCGACCACGAGCAACAGCGCGGTCAGCTTCAAGGGCAAGACCACCAACTGCGTCGACTCCGTGACGCCCTGCAATGTCAATGAGCAGGTCACGTTCTGGGTCTCGCATTCAGGGTGGACGTCCGGAGACTGCGACACGTACTCCTGGAACTTCAACGACGGCACGGCGGCGTCGACCGCGCAGGAGCCGGTGCATACGTTTGCAGCGGCCGGCAATTACACCGTCACCGTGACCATTAAAGGTGGTTTGAGCCAGGCCACGGTGTCCTCGCTCGTCAAAGTCGGCACGACCGGCGGCAATCCTGGTGGTGGCGGCAATCCTGGTGGTGGCGGCAATCCCGGTGGTGGCGGCAATCCGACCTGCGGAACGATGGTCGCCAACCAGAACGTGTTCGCCGGCTTCATCGGTTCGAAGACCATCTGCACGGCGTCCTCGGGTAACTGCGAGACCGGTGAGTCGATCGCGTTCCACGCCGGCTCGACCAACGGTTATCTCTTCTCGTGTGCGTCGCATACGTTCATCTGGAACTTCGGCGACAGCTCGCAGAACGCCGCGGGGCAGGACGTGACGCACACCTTCGCGAATGCGGGCACGTACATCGTCACGCTGTCGATCTCCAGTCCGACGCAGCAGAACATCATCGTGACGGCCACGGCGAAGGTTACCGGCAGCGGTAGTGGCGGAACGGGTGGGTCGTGTGCGCAGATGATTCCGGGATCGAACGTCTCGGTGTCGTACGGCGGCGGGTCGACCAACTGCAGGCCGGGCGGTCCTGACTGCCAGACCGGCGAAGGCGTCACGTTCACGCTGGCGAAGAACGGCTACATCCTGACCTGCGCGCCGCATACCTATCTGTGGAATTTCGGCGACGGAAGCCCGACATCCTCCGCGGAGAGTCCCCTTCACATTTACACCGCGGGCGGTGAATTCCAGGCAACGCTGAAGCTCAATAACGGCTCGCAGGAGGTAACGCTCACGCGCACCGTGAAGGTCGCGGGGACCAACAACTGTCCGGCGATGCTGCCGGATCAGAACGTCCACCTGCAGTTCTTCGGACAGGACAGCCATTGCTCGACGTCCGGCGACAAAAACTGCCAGGAGGGCGAGGCCATCGCCTTCGCCGTCAATGCCGTCGGCTATAACTTCGGCTGCGCCTCGCACACGTATCGCTGGGACTTCGGCGACGGCACACCGACCTCGACGGAACAGAATCCTTCGCATGTGTATGCGAAGAAGGGCAGCTATACGGTGACGCTCAAGATTGCGAACAGCAAGGAAGAGGTCACTCTCACGCATAAGATCCCGATGGCGGCGACGAAGGCGCGCGCCGCGCGTCACTGAGACTCTTTCATCCATCGACGTAATCCGAGTGGCGGGCTTCGGCCCGCCACTTCTTTTTGAGCGCTAGAATGTCGCCGATGGAGAGCGCCGTCCGGGCCGTCGGGCTGTCGAAGCATTACGACATGTATCCCCGGCCCGCGGACCGTCTCATCGAGATCCTCACGCGCCGCCGGCGGCACATCGTTTTTCCGGCCCTGGAGGGCGTTTCCTTCGAAGTGGAGCGGGGAGAGACGGTCGGGATCGTCGGCCAGAACGGCGCGGGGAAGAGCACGCTCCTGAAGCTTCTGTGCGGCGTCACGCGGCCCAGCTCCGGGATGCTGGCGACCCGCGGCACGATCGCCTCCATCCTCGAGCTCGGGACCGGCTTTCATCCCGAGTTCAGCGGCCGCGATAACGCCGCCCTCAATGCCGCGATCCTCGGCCTGTCCGCGGGCGAGATCCGCGACCGGCTGCCGGCGATCCTCGAGTTCTCCGAGCTCGGATCGTTCCTCGACCGCCCGGTGAAGACCTATTCGTCCGGTATGTACATGCGCCTCGCGTTCTCGGTCGCCGTGAACGTCAATCCCGACATCCTCGTGATCGACGAGGCGCTCGCCGTCGGCGACGGCCATTTTCAGAAAAAGTGCATCGACAAGATCCGCGAGTTTCAGGAAGAAGGACGGACGATCCTCTTCTGTTCGCACGGCCTGTATTACGTCTCGTCGATCTGCAGACGCACACTATGGCTCGATCACGGGCGCCTGATGCGCTACGGCCCTTCGCTGGACGTCGTACACGACTATGAGACGTTTCTCCTCGAGCGCGACCGCGAGCATCCGGCGAGCGAGGGCGTCGAGACGCGGTCGCCGGTGCGGTTTCAAGACATCGCCGTCTGCGACAGCGCCGGCTACGCGCGCGACCGCTTTGCACGCGGCGAAGACGTGCACGTCCGCGTGCGCTTTACCGCCGACAATCCCGCGCAGCCGGTGCACGTCATTGTGGGCATCCACCGCTCGGCGGACGACCTGCAATGCTTCGCCGTCGGCACTCACGCGGACGGCGTGCCGCCGTTGTCGGGACGGACGGAATACGACCTCACCGTCCGCCTGCTCGACGTCCCGCTGTTGCGCGGCGATTATTCGATCATTGCGTTCGTCGGCGATGAAAACGCAATGACGGTCTTCGACCGCCGCGACGTCCGCCCCGCGTTTTCGATGACCGGCGACCGCTTCGAGATCGGACTGCTCGCGGTCGATCATCGCTGGGAACTGGAGCAGGCGCCCGTAGCGGCGGCCGTGCTCGAGCGATGATCTCGCTGCTCATCGTCAACTACCGCAGTGCCTCGCTGGCCGCGGATGCCGTTCGTACCGCGCGCGCCGGCACGACCGCGCCGCTAGAGGTCGTCGCCGTCGACAACAGCTGCGATCCGGAGGAAGCTGCCGCATTACGCGGCTTCGCAGACGTTGTGATCGTCTCCGGTACGAATCGCGGCTACTCCGGCGGTATCAATGACGGCCGGAAAGCGTGTAATGGGGAAACGCTCATTGTGAGCAATCCCGATGTGAGATTCGCCGCGGGCGCCCTCGACCGCCTCCATGAAGCGCTGGACGAACGCACTGCCGTTGCGGGGCCGGCATTGTACTGGGACGACGCGCATCGATGGATGCTGCCGCCCGCCGACCTCAATACGACCGGGGAGAAAGCCGACGAGGTCCTGGCCAGCCGCTCGCGGGCGTGGCTCGAACAGCGCGATCGCAGGCGGTTCACGAAACGCCTGAAGTTCTGGTCCCTGAAGAGCGTCACTTCCGTACGCGCGCTGTCGGGCGCGGTGCTGGCGATCCGCGCCGCCGACTTCGATACCGCCGGCGGGTTTGACGAACGTTTCCGCCTCTATTTCGAGGAAATCGACTTTCTCCGGCGCATCGCCGAGCGCCGGCGGCGCATCGTGCACGTTCCCGGCGCGCAATGCCGTCACCTGTACAACCAGAGCGCGGGACGCGACTCCGCGGCTGCCGACGCGGCGTATGCCGAGTCCGAAATGCGCTACCTCGAGAAATGGTCCGGACCGTTTGCCGCGCGCCTGCTGAAGCGGCTCGAGCGCGCACCGGCGCCCTTCGACGCCCGGCCGATCGACGGTCCCATCCCCATCGACCGCGAAGACGTCGTCGTCGAAGCCTCGCCGCTGCCGGCGTTCGCCACTGCCGCCGGACACTTCCCGCACGGGGATCGCGTCGACGTCCCCGACGAAGTGTGGAGCTCGCTTCAGACGAAAACGCTCTACCTGCGCGTCGTCGAGCGGGCGACCGGGCGAGTCGTTGCAACGTACAGGCGGAACAGGACTTGATTAGAATCTGGCCATGAGCTCGACGAGCGTCTCGGTCGTGCTGCCGTTTTGCGGTGCTCGCTCCGGCGCTGCCGTCGAGGCGATCGAGCGCTACCTCGAGACCACCGGCTTCACGTTCGAGGTCCTCGCGCCGGAGAGCGAACAGTACGGCATCGCGCTGCGGCGCGGCGTGAGCGACGCGAAGGGCAGGGTCATCGTCGTCGTCGATCCCGAGCTGCCATATCCCGTCGGCGCGATCGGAGACGCGGTCGCGATGGTCGAGTCGGGAGCGACCGACGTCGTCTTCGCCAGCACCGCCGCAGACCATCGCGGCCCCGCGATCCTGCGCTGGCTGCTCGTGCCCATCCTCCCCGACGCCGCGATCCAGCTCACCGCGTTTTCATCCGCGGCCAAACTGATCGCCGGCGAAACGCGCCTCACCGACGCGCGCTGCCATCTCGAGATCGCGTTCCTCGCCAACAAATACGGCTTCCGCATCGAGCCGCTCGTCGTCCAGTCGCCGCGATCCAAACGGGCGTACGGGGCGCTCGACGGCGTTCCGTCGGCGATCTCGGTCCGCCTCGCGAATCGCCGCAACGCGTATCGCGCGGCGCGGCGCTGCCCGGTCTGTTTCTCGTATGCCGTCTGGACCTGCGCGCAGATCCCGGGAAACGTCATCCGCGCCTGCCGCCGCTGCAAATGCCGCTACCTCAATCAATTCACCGACGAGCCGGGATCGCCCGTGCGCCGCGTGCTGCGCGCGCACGCGCCGCCCTTCGCGCCCGCGTACGAAGCGCACTCGCAGCCGGCGCGCGAGCGCACGAGCCTGCGCCGGCTGGCGTGGGTCCGGCGGCAGCTCCCGTCGCGCGCGCGCGTGCTCGAAGTCGGCGTGCGCGACGGCAGCTTCGGCACGATCGCGGCGAACGAATACGAGTACGTCGGCATCGATCCGGCGTCCGTCGCCGCGCGTCACGCCCGCGCGCGCGGGCTCGAGGTGTATTGCGCGACGCTCTCGTCGTTCGTGAACACCGGCCCGGCGTTCGACGGCATCACGCTCTTTCACGTATTCGAGAACATGGCCGAGCCGCACGACGCGCTGGCGCGGATCAAGGACCTGCTGAAGCCGGGCGGCGTGCTGTTTCTCTCGACGTTCGACACCGAGGGGCTGATCTATCTTTTCTCGGAGCGGAAGAGGATGGAGCGCAACTTCCGCACGCACCTCATCCTCTACTCGCGGTCCGCGCTCATCGAGCTGCTCGAGCACTCCGGATACGAGATCCTCGATATCGGGCCCGACTTCGAGTATCGCGATCAGAAGCTCGTGCGCCACTGGCTCAGCTCCCACCACCCGCTCGTCGCGCCGGTGGCGCGCGCCGGAATGAAAGTGCTCCCCGACCCGATGATCGTCAGCACCGGCTCGATCCGCATCGTGGCCAGGCGCCGCGCCGGAATGCCGGTGAACACGCGCGCGATCCGCTCGGTGGAACCGACGCATGCCCGCTGACCCGCGCTTCACCACGCGCGCGTACCGGGACGGAGACGAGCGCGCGATCCTCGACCTCTTCGCGCGCTCCTTCCCGCACGCCCCGCGCTCGCTCGAGCACTTTCGCTGGAAGTATCGCGAGAACCCGTTCGGCAACGAGCACATCAGCCTCACGTTCGATGAGGACGAGCGGCTCGTCGGCCACTACGCCGGCTATGTGGTTCCGTATCGCGTTCTCGATCGCGACGTGATCGCGCATCAGATCGGCGACACGATGACAGACGTCTCGGTCCGTCATGTCGGCCGCGGCCCGACGAGCATCCTGGGTTGCACGGCGTTGCACTTCTACGAGAACTTCTGCCAAGGCAACGTCGCGTTCAACTACGGCTTCAATGTCGCGAACATCCAGAAGTTCTCGCTGCGCTTCCTCCGCAGCGACCGCGCCGAGCCGGTGACGTACCGCGTCCGCGACCTGCGTGCGCGCCCGCTCGCGCCGCTGTCGCGTTTCCAGCGATGGCTCGCCGGCTATCAGCTCGAGCTCGTGCGCGACGTCGACGCGGAATGGGACGCGTTCTTCGAGCGCGTCGCGAGAGACCATCGTTTTCTCGTGCGGCGCGACGCGCGATACGTGCGCTGGCGTTATCTCCAGCACCCCGACGTGCGGTATCACGTCGTCGCGATCCGCAAATGGCGGCACCTCGCCGGCTGGGTCGCGTTCCGCATTCGCGACGATCGTTTTCTCTGGGGAGACGCGCTGTTCGATCGCCGCTTCCCCGACGCGATCGAGATCCTGCTGCGCCATGTCGTTCCGCCGCACGTCAACCTCATCGAAGGATGGCTCCCGCCGCGTCCGCAATGGCTCGACGCGGCGCTGCGCGACCTCGGTTTCGAAACGCGGCCGGAGCCGCAGGATCTCTCGGTGATGTGCGTGCCGTTCGCGCTGCCCGACGCGACCGCGCACATTCGGGAAAGTCTTTATTACACATGGGCCGACAGCGACTTGTTTTAACGTGTCATCCCGGGCGTGGCTCATGTTCTGCATGCCGTTCTCAACCGTCGATAGAATGCTCCTGCCATGACCGCCGAGCCCGAGCAGTCCAACGTGAACGAGAAGCGCCTCGGCGACGTCGAGAAGAAGCGCGTGCTCGTCATCGACGACGACCTGCCGCTGCGCGGCATGCTCGCCGCGGCGCTGCGGCAGCACGGGTTTCAGGTGCTGCTCGCGGGCGATGGCGCCGAGGGACAGCGCGCGCTGACCATCCACCACCCGGACGTCGTGCTGCTCGATCTCGCGATGCCCGACGTGAACGGCTGGGACTTCCTGCAGCGCCTCCAGGAGACCGGCCACCTCGGCAAGGTCCCGATCGTCGTCGTCTCGGCGCACGTGCGCGTCGAGCCGCAGGCGCTGCTGCAGATGGGCGTCGCGGCGATCCTGCCGAAGCCGTTCAACCTGCCCGACCTCATCGACGTGATCGAGCACCTTTCCGCGTGAGCCGTGCCGCGGTCGCGAAACGCCTCGCCTCGCTCTACGACCGCCCCGGCCTGCGCGCGTACGTGACGTGGAAAGTCCGCGCCGATCCCGCGTATGACGCCGTGCTGCGGCAGCTGCGCGGCCACGACGAGCCGCTGCTCGACCTCGGCTGCGGCGTCGGCCTGCTCGCGTTCTACCTGCGCGAGCACGGCGTGCAGACGCCGATCACCGGCATCGACTTCGACCGGCGGAAAGTCGACGTCGCCTGCCGCGCCGCGACGCCCTATCGCGACATCGACTTCGTCGCCGGCGACGCGCGCAGCACGTTGCCGGAAGGGCGCAACGTCGTCATGCTCGATCTTCTGCATTACCTCGATGCGGAGTCGCGCGCGCGGATCCTGGCGAACGTCGCTCGCGCCGTGCCGCCCGGCGGCATCGTCGTGATCCGCCAGGGCATTCGTGACGTATCGTGGCGGTATCGGTTCACCTCCGCGGTCGACGCCCTCGGCCGAGCCATGCGCTGGATGAAAGCGGAGCACCTGCTGTATCCGTCGCGCGAGGAGATCACCGCCGCGTTCGCAGGCTTTGACGCGGAGATCGCGCCGCTGTGGGGCCGGACGCCATACAACAACTATCTGTTCGTATTCCGCAGAGCCGCATCGTCGGGGATCACGAACGCGTAGCCGCGCTCGCGCAGCGCGCCGACCACCCGTTCGATCGCGCGCAGCGAATGCTCGCGCCCCTGATGCAGCACGAGGATCGCGCCGGGCGAGACGTGCGGCAGCATCCGCGCGAGGATCTGCTCCGGGTCGCTCATCACCGCGTCATAGCCGCGCGCCGTCCAGCCGATGAGGCGCATCCCGTGCCGCGCGAGCGCCGGATGCACGAACGGATTCTTCATTCCCACCGGCGCGCGGAACCAGCGCGGAACGGCGCCGGTGATGGTCTCGAGCGTGCGGTTGCACTCCTCGATCTCCGCGCGCGCCTGCGATGGCGGCAGGCACCAGAACGTCGCGGAAGGATGCGTCTGCGAGTGGTTCGCGACCGAGTGGCCGCGCGCGACGAGCTCGCGCACGAACGCGTCATGGCTCGCGGCGAGCGTTCCCTTCACGAAGAACGTCGCCTTCGCGCCGAGGCGGTCGAGGAGCTCGAGCAGCGCGGGAGTGTCGTCCGCCGGGCCATCGTCGATCGTCAGCCAGACTTCGTTCCGATCGGTCGCGAAACGAGTGACGACCGGACCGAGCCACTGCACGTTCGGGCGCAGCGTCGGATAGAGGACCAGCGCGTGCGAGAGCGCGAGCACGCCGATCGCGGCCAGCGGCGACCAGCGCCAGAGCAGCACCAGCGCGACCGGCGCGACGACGGCGAACGCCAGAATCAGGCGGCGAATGCTGCCTCCAGCCGCGCGATGGGCCGGCGCAGCAGGAACACGATCGCCGCCGCGATCGCGTTCAGCGCGACCAGCGCGAGAAACTGCCACGCCACGAAGCGCGCCCACGTCGCGCGCGTCGCGTAATACGCAGCGAGGAGCAGCATCGTCGTCATGAAGAGCATCGAATTCGCTCGGATACGGTCCGGGAACAGGAACACGAGCAGGCCGCCCCCGACGACCATGACCTGCACGATCGCGCCGGCGAGCAGCAGTGCCGCCGGAATCGCGAGCGCCAGCGGCCAGCGCGCGAGAGGGCCGGCGGCGAGATAGCCGGCGAGCGTCAGCACGATCCAGCTCGCCACAGCCTGATTCTCGAACGCGCTCTGATCGCGATCGATCACCAGCACGAGGCCCGGCCGCGGCCGCGGTCTCGCGAAGCGGAGGCGCAGGAACGCCAGCAGCCGGAACAGCGCGAAGTGATGGCGCGACGGCAGCCAGCGCGCGTCCTCGCGATCGCGCACCGCCTTCACTGCCTGTCCTCCAGATACGGCTGGAACGTGAACCACTGGAACCACGCCGCGTGAATCGCGCCCTCGAGCTCCCGCGTCCATTGCGCGACCGCCCGGTCGAACGCCTCGGCGCGATCGCGTGTGCGGATCACCTCGAACGGTTTCCCCGTCAGCAGGCGATAGCGCCGCCGGCCCAGGCGCATGATGAACAGCGGAAAGATCGGCACGCGCGCCGCCATCGCCAGCGCAAACGGGCCGGCCGGCACCTCGACGTGTTTGCCGAAGAGCGTCGTCGGCAGCGCGGCGATTCCGGGTGTCACGCGATCGCCCTGGATTGCGATGATCTCGCCTTCCTGCAGCGCGTGCAGCAGATCGAGCGCGAGGTCCGTCGAGCGCGTGCTGAAGTCGATCTTCAGTCCGTTCGCGATCGTCCGCGCGTTGATCGACTCCTCGAACTGCCGCGTCTCCGCATCCGTCTCCGGCGCGCGCACCATCACGATGCTCTTTCCCGCCGTTTCCGCGAACAGATGCGCGCCGAGATCGTAGTTGCCCATGTGCGCCGTCAGGATGATCGCACCGCCGCTGTGCGCGTGCAGCGTCTCGAAGTGCTCCAGGCCTTCGAACTCCCAGTCCGGACCGACGCGCGATTCCTTGAAACGCACGTTGTCGGCGATCGTCCACGCGAAGTTCCAGAAGACACGGTACGTGCGGAAAAAGTTCGTCACGGCGAGCGAGCCGGGGAGGATCGACTTCAGATTGTGCATCACGCCGCGGCGTCCCGGTCCCCACAGCAGGAAGAACAGCGACCAGAAGGCCATGCTCACCGGCTCGGCCCACAGCGGCACGTTGAGGACGGCGAAACGGAGGAGTTGCCGCCAGAACACGCCGTGCACGAGGAAGCGGCGCAACCACATCAGGGCTTCATCATCTCCGCCAGCGTCCGGTCGACCGACGCGAGCTCCGGCCGCAGCAGGCGGAAGATCGCGCTCTGCATCAGCGCGTCGTCGCCCGGATACGTCGGCACGAAGTGCAGCGGGAAGCGCTCGAAGATCTCGCGGTCGCTGCGCTTGCGGCGGCGCTGCACGTCGCGGCGTTTCTTCGCGATGCGTTCCTGATTGCGCATGATCCAGTCGAGCGCGCGGAACTGCATCGTCGTCAGCGGATCGTCGATCGACGCCAGCGGATCGCGGCGCCAGCGCGACGACTTCTTCTGCGCGAGCGCGGGGCGCACCAGCTCGCGCGCGCGCTCGTTGCGCGTCGTCGCGTAGTGATGCAGGCGGTGCAGATACGCGAACAGCACCGCCGCGCCCGATTCCGCGAGGTGCTCGAAATTCTTCAGCGCCGTCTGCAGCGCATTGCGCTCGAACAGCACGCCGCGCTCGAAATCGCCGAGGCGGTTGCTGGTCGTGCTCGAGGCATGGCGCACCGTCGCGCGCGGCTCGAACAGCACGCGCTGTCCCGCGATCCACGTCCGCCAGCCGAAATCGACGTCCTCGAGATACGCGAAGTAATCGTCGTCGAACGCGCCGAGGTGCATCAATCGCGCGCGGCGCGAGATCATGTTCCCCCCGCACGCGAACAGCAGCTCGTCGCCGGCAGCCGGTTCCTCACGCGAGCCGAGCGGATAGCGGAACCCGTTCTGAAACGCATGGCCGTCGAACGTCAGCACGCCGCCGATGAAGTCGATGCGCTTTCCGGTCGGATCGACGATCTTCCCGCCCACCGACACGACGTCCTCCGGCGCCTCGTCCATCGCGCCCACGAGCGCCGCCAGCCAGCCCGCCTCCGGCACCGCGTCGTTATTGAGGAAAATCACATTGCGCGCTTCCGATCCCGCCAGCGCCGCCGCCAGACCGCCGGTGAAGCCGCGGTTCTCCGTCAGCGCGAACAGCTTCGCCTGCGGATGGCGCGACGCGATCGCGGTCGCACTGCCGTCGGTCGAGCCGTTGTCGACGACAGTGATCGCCGCCCCGGAGACGTCGCCGAGCTGCGCGCTCACGGCATCCACACACTCCAGCGTCTCGCGCCGGTTGTTCCAGTTCACGACGATGATCTCGGTGCTCATCGTGCGAGGCGCCGTTTCAGGCGCGAAAGGATCGACCGTGGGCGATCGACCGCCGCCGGCCGCGCCGCGAACGCTTCCTTCGTCGCGTCCATGCTCGGCGCGTTGCAGAACTCGCGCAGCGGCAGCAGCGCGAGCGGCCACTGATGATCGCGCACGAACTCCTGCGAGCCGGCCGTCATCCGCGCGTACGTCTCGACGTGGCGCAGAATCGCGACCACCTCGTTCGCGTAGGTCTTGGGGTCCCCCATCCGAACCACCGAGCCGGTATCGTAGCGCTCGAGGATCTCGTCCGTGCCCGGCGCGGAGCTGGTGACGATCGGCAGGCCGCACCACAGATAGTCGTAGACGCGCGTACGCATCGCGAGATCGGTCTCGATCGACGGGCGGAACGTCAGCAGCGCGAGCGTGAAGCGCTCGAAGAAGGCCGCCCGTTCCTCGTACGCGACCCACGGCTCGAAGCGGACGAAGTCGCCGTAGCCGTTGCGCGTCACATGCTCGACCGCATCCGCGAGCTTGCCCTGCGGTGTGAGGTCGGGATTCGGATGCGTGGTGAACGTCAGCGTCAGCTTCGGCATCGACTCCCGCGCGATGGCGACGGCGTCGATGGCGAGGATCGGGTCGTACCAGTCGTAGATGCCGCCGAACAGGATCGACGGCTGTTCGAGATTCCGCGCCGCGAGCGCGCGCGGCGGCTGCACGCCGAACGGCGCGATGCGCAGCAGCGAGTCGAGATGCGGGCTGTGCTCGAACGCGATCGGGTGCACGCGCCCGACCGCCAGCAGCGCGCCGAGGTAAAACATCCGCTGCGCTTCCGATGCGCAGAGGAACAGGTCGCCGCGCAGCAAAGAGGTCGTCAGCGTCGCGTGATCGTGGCTGAACACTTCCGGTCCCCGCTCGGCGTAGTAGTGCAGGTTCTCGATGATGTACGGATCGTACAGGTCGACCACCGTCGGCATGGGACGCGCGAACAGGAAGAATTCGTTGGCGATGTGCCCCTGCACGACCGCGGCGTCGGCTGCTTCGCTCGCCGCCAGGATCGTGCTTCCGTCGATGGGGCCGGCATCGGGGGAGAGGATCGTGACCGCGTGGCCGTCATCGCGCAGCACGCGCGCGATCTCGAGAAACCGGATCCCGATGCCGGCCGGCTGGCCGTGGCCGAGGGGCTCGGGGCAGACGAGGAGGACCCGGCTCAACCGCGTCCTCGCAGCTTCTCCATCATCGCGTGCAGCTTCCACGTCCGCGAGCGGTAGATCATGTCGAGCAGGCCGTTGAGGCGGCCGACCTCGACGCGCGTGCGCTCCAGCGCCTCGTGCCCTTCGCGATGCAGCCCGTGCAGGTGCTCGTACTCCGCGCGCTGCCGGTCGATCTCGCGATACGCGCGCTCCAGCTCCAGCGTCTTCTTCTCGTAATCCTCGGCGATGTCGGTGAGCGCCTTCATCCCGCCTTCGAGCTCCGAGATGCGCAGCATGCAGCCGTTGAGCGTGTGATGCGCCTCGCTGGCCTGCGCGATCAGCTGCGCCTTCTCGCGCTCGAGCCGGTCGATGTCCTGCGCCGCCGTGTCGACCTGTCCCTTCGTCTCGATGATGTTCGCGTAGAGCTGCTGCGCGCGCTGCTTCTGCCGCTCGAACACGTTCGCGATCACCTCGTTGCCGATGCGATCGGCGTGCTTCTGCCATACCCGCAGTTTGGCCTCGCGAAAGCGCTCCGACCCCTCGGGCGCGGAGAGGATTACCGACGTCCCGCCCTCGATGTGCCGCACCTCGCACGTGACGCGCGGGATGCGCACGAAGTCGCCGCGCGCCGAGAGCCGGATCAGGAAATCCCAGTCCTCGAACAGATCGAACGCGGGATCGAAGCCGCCCGCCTCGAGGAACGACGCGCGCGGGATCAGCAGCGTCGGCAGGGGGATGTAGTTGTCGATCAGCAGCAGCTCGCGGTCGTAGTCGTGCGCGTAGAGGCGGAGGCGCGAGCGCGTTGCGTATGCGCCGCTCTCGCCGGGCGCGAGAAACGCCGAGACGGCGTCGGTGTACCAGGCCGCGTGCGGCGATGCCGACGCGTTGGCGAGCGTCGCGAGATGTTCGGGGTAATACAGATCGTCGTCGTCGAGGAAGGCGATGAACGCATTCGATGCTGCGCGCACGCCGGCGTTCCCCGCCTCGGCGCGCCCGCGCGACTGTTCGTGCTCGATCAGGGTGACGCCGTCAGGGGCAGGCAGGATTGCCTGTCCTCCGTCGTTCACCACCACGATCTCGCATGGATAGCGCGTCGCGCGGATCGAGTCGATCGCCTCCCGCAGCAGTGCCGGGCGATCCTTCGTCCGCACGATCACGCTGATCGGCACCGCCGCCTGCGTCACTTCGATCTCCGGCGGCGCGCCGATGAGTCTCCGCAGCTCGCTGAACGGCGTGGTTCGCAGCGAGGGGAGGTCGATGACGTAGTACGCCTCGGCGAACCGCGTTCCGGCGGGCAGCGTCATCGCGCGATATGCGTTGAGGCCGCGCGTGTACGCGACGTAGTCGCGAACCGCGAGCTGCGAGCGATGCTCCGCGATCGCGGCGTACTTCGCCTCGGCGACGTCGCTGATGTCGACCAGCGCGTTGGGACGCAGCGGCTGTCCGACTTCGTAGAACGCCACGCGTGCCACGGCGAGGTCGGCGAACAGCGTCTCGTCACGCTGCACGAGCTCGCAGAACGCGCGCGACAGCGCGAGGTGGTCGGGATGGATCTCGATCGGCGCCGGCACGAGGATCAGGTCAGGATTGAAGTCGAGCAGGAGCTTGCGCAGCCTCGGCCCGATCGCGTCGTCGAGCCGGCGGTCCGCGAAACCGAGGAACTCGATCGACGCGGCTTCGCCGAGGGACGCCAGCGCGCGGCGGGACTCCTCCTCCCGCACCGCGGCCTCGCCGGCCTGCGCCCCGTCCGTCGCCACCACCACGCGCACCTGCCGCCGGTCGCGCAGATGCTGCGCGACGAGACCGCCACATCCGATCACTTCGTCGTCGGGGTGCGGCGCGAGGACGAGCAGCCGTTCGCCGCGGAGCAGCGCCGGTTCGTACGGAATCGCCTCCGCCTCGGTGAGCACGTTGTGATTGTATCGGTTACGCAGTCACGCGGTCGCGCGGTCTCGCGGAGGTAGCTACCGCGTGACCGCGTGACTGCGTGACCGTACAATTGCGCAGGGTCCCGGATGTCTCCGGACGGTAAACAAGCACAGGACGAGCTTTCCCGGCTGCGCGCCGAGCATCGCCAGATCAGCGATCTGCTGGCGCTGATTCAGGAGCTGACCTCGCGCGTGATCCGCAGCGAGTCGGCGGCGGAGCTGTTCAGCGGCGCGTTTCCGACGCTCCAGCCGTGCGTGCCCTTCGACGTCGCGGTCGCGGTCATGGTCGAGCAGAACCTCGAGGTCTACATCGCCACGCGCGCCGGTGCCGAGGGACTCGTCAGCGACCGGCTGATGGCGCGCATCCGGCGGACCCTCGCGCAGCACATCCACGTCTCCTTCGAGAGCACCGAGATCGTGGTCATGTCCGAGACCAGCGAGCTCGAGGCGCGCGACTCGCGCGGCGACGGCCTGCAGCACGAGGCCTCGGCGCTGCTCGAGCACGAGCACCGGACCGCGGGGCTGCTGCTGCTCTTTCGCTCCGAGCCCGCGTTCGCGGAGAACGAGCAGCAGATCCTCGCCATCTTCGCGACGCAGATCTCGATGCTGCTCGACACCATCCGCGCGCGCGAGCGGATCGTCAACCTCGCCGAGACCGACGACCTCACCGGCATCTGGAACAAGCGCTACTTCCGCCGCCAGCTCCCGTTCGAGTTCGAGCGCGCGCGGACGTTCGGCGTGCCGCTGTCACTGATGCTCTTCGACATCGACGACTTCAAGCAGATCAACGACGGCCACGGCCACGTGATCGGCGACGTCGTCCTGTCCGAGCTCTGCGGAGCCGTGCGCGAGTCGCTGCGCCCGACCGACTCCGTCGCCCGTTTCGGCGGCGACGAATTCGCGGTCATCCTCCCGCACACCGACCTCGCCGGCGCGAAGGCCGTCGCCGAGCGCGTCCTGCGCCGCGTCCGCGCGCTCACGATCCCGACCGACGAGGAAGGCGCGATCCAGTGCGCGGTCTCCATCGGCGTCGCCGAATACGAGCGCAGCGACGCCACCGCGAGCGATCTCGTACGCCGTGCCGACGAGCGCCTGTACGAAGCGAAGCGCCATGGGAAAAACCGATACACTGCGTAAAATCGAAGTGCTGAGTGCCCGGTGCTGCGTGCACCCGGCACCCAGCACCCAGCACGATGCCTTCTTATCTCATCGCCAACTGGAAACTGAACCTCCCGCCCGAGGGCCTCGCGGCGTGGATGGAGCGCGTCGCGGCGGTGGATGCGCGCGAGGTGGCGCTCGTCGTGGCGCCGCCGTTCCCATATCTGCGGGACGTGCGCGGGCTGCGCGTCGCCGGGCAGAATTGCAACGACCACGCGTCGGGCGCGTTCACCGGTGAAGTCTCGCCGGCGATGCTGCGGGACTGCGGCGCGGAGCTCGTGATCCTCGGCCACTCCGAGCGCCGCAGCCTCTTCCACGAAACCGACGCCCTCATCGCGCGCAAGCTCGCTCTCGCGATCGACACCGGTCTCGCGCCGGTGCTCTGCATCGGCGAGGATCTGAGCGTTCGCGAGTCCGGCCAGGTCGCGCAGTTCCTCGCCGATCAGATCCGCATGACCGCCGTCGACGCCCTCGAGCGCGCGCCGGAGCTCGTGATCGCCTACGAGCCGGTGTGGGCCATCGGCACGGGCCGCAACGCGAGCGGCGCCATGGTCGCCGAAACGCTCGTCGAGATCCGCCACGCGCTCGCGCGCTTCTGGCCCGCCCGCCACGCGAACGCGCCCATCCTCTAC
>Ga0134123_10000952_pt1 | contig 19008 bp, 6 predicted proteins | sample KB303_FD_96460 | JGI IMG/M metagenome (GOLD analysis project Ga0134123, IMG submission 96460) | Terrestrial soil microbial communities without Nitrogen fertilizer from Kellogg Biological Station, Michigan, USA - KB3-0-3 | ecosystem: Environmental > Terrestrial > Soil > Unclassified ...
CGACGCCAAAGGGCAGCGCACGCTGATCGATTATGGCAACAACGTCAGGACCACCTACCTCTACGATCCGCTGACGTTTCACCTGGAGCATCTGAAGACGCGCCGGAACGCCACGGGCTTCGACGGCACGGACCGGCCCGGAGAGGTGCAGGACCTCCACTACACCTACGACCCGACAGGCAACATCACCCATATCCGGGACGACGCCCAGCAGACCGTCTTCTTCCGTAACCGCCGCGTCGAGCCGAGCGCCGAATACACCTACGACGCCATCTACCGCCTGATCGAGGCCACGGGCCGCGAGCACCTGGGGCAGACCGGCAGCAATCCCAATCCGCCGACCCCGCCCGATGCGTTCAACGGCCTCCAAACCCGCCTCGACCACCCGGGCGACGGCAACGCCATGGGAACCTATCTCGAGCAATACGTTTACGACGCCGTGGGTAACATCCTCTCGATGCAGCATCGCGGCAGCGACCCGGCGCACCCGGGCTGGACCCGCACCTATGCCTACAACGAAGCCAGCCAACTGGAAGCCAGTAAGAAGAGCAACCGGCTGAGCAGCACGACCGTTGGGACCACGACTGAAACCTATCGCTACGACGGCTCCGCCGGTCTGCACGGCAATATCACGACCATGCCCCATCTGCCGCTGATGCAGTGGGACTTCCGCGACCAGCTCCAGGCCACCGCACGACAAGTGGTCACTGCCGGTAACACACCGGAGACGACCTGGTACGTCTACGACACAGATGGAAAGCGCGTGCGAAAGGTGACCGAAACTGAAGCAGTCACGCCGGCAACACCCATACGCAAAGCCGAGCGCATTTATCTCGGCGGCTTCGAGGTCCAGCGCGAGTACGAGGCCAATGGCACTATGGTGAAGCTGGAGCGCGAGACGCTGCACGTCATGGCGGGACCAGACCGCCTCACCTTGATCGAAACGCGCACGGTGGGCACCGATCCCGCGCCGGCGCAATTCGTCCGCTTCCAGCATGGGAACCATCTCGGCTCGGCGACACTGGAGCTCGACGACAAAGCCCAGATCGGCTCCTACGAGGAGTACTTCCCCTACGGTGGCACCTCCTACCAGGCTGTGCGGAGCCGGACCGAGACGCCTAAACGCTATCGCTTTACGGGTCTGGAACGCGATGAGGAGACGGGGTTCGAATATCATTCAGCCCGGTATTACATACCGTGGTTGGGGAGGTGGTGCAGCTCGGATCCCTTGGGAATCAAGGATACGGTCAATCCATATCAATATGTTTCGGGAAATCCCGTGAGGCTGGTTGATCCTGAAGGCTTGAGCGGATGGGAACGCTTCCTGGGAGGCCTGAAAGCTGTAGGTGGTGCCTTTGAAACAGCCGCGGGTGCAGCGCTCGTCGGGGCCGGCGCGGCCACCTCGGAGCTGGGAGTAGGAATACCGATCGCGGCGGCAGGAGTCTTTGTAACAGCGCATGGCCTGGATACAGTCGTTTCGGGTGCTAGAACGGCATGGTCCGGAAAAGAAGTAGACACCTTCACCTCACGCGGCCTTCAGGCAGCGGGAATGAGCAGAACCGGAGCCAATCTGGTAGATGCCGGTATTGGAATCGTTGGCACCTTTGGAGCAGGCGCAATGACTCGTGCTTTCGCGGCTGCGCCTGGGCTGGGTCAAACTGTGTCTACCGCGGCCCGCGCGCTTCCTGCCGCGACAGAAGCTGCTCCTTCAATGGCTCGTACTGCGGCGACTGGTGTTTCAGCAGCAGGAAAAATCCTTCGACCTCCGCCGAGCGTTGGTTACAGCAACCTGGCCAAAGTCACATCCAAGATTGAAACAGTGCCTGCCGCTACTGAGACTCTCGGGCCGGGGATCAACGGATTGACTCGCGTAGGGTTTGGCCCGGGAAGTGGCTGGCTGGGTAGGTGGTTGGATAAATTGGGCATTCCGGGGTCGACCCAAGTTGCGATTCAGGTATTGGATAAACCAGCAGGCTCTACTTATGCAGGTGCCGTCGGCCATGAGCTCCGGCACGCTGCCGACGCATTGAAGCATCCGGTCTTATATTGGTGGGCAACAAAGTCTTGGCTGCCCGGGCGTGGAATTGGTAATTGGATAGCGGAGACCAGAGGGTATTTGGCGGAGGGATTCGGAAGAGCCTCTCTACTCAAGGCTTTCGACTCAATGAAACCTGGCGCCATTGGAATGTTTATCGCTGAAGTAGGCGTTGCCAGCAATGCACTTACAATAAGGCAATCGTACCGGTGGGCGACTGAAAATAAAAGGAGCACCGTACCACCGCAACAGCAAGGAAAGTAGCTGCGCGACGTGAACGGCTCAAATCCTGGCAACCCCGAACTTTGTCAAGCTCTGATGCTATAGCAAAATAACGCGGAATACCGAATGAATGAAGACGTACAGAAGAGGAGAATGGGCATGAAACTCCAAAGCCGCAACCTTGCGATCAACTCACAAGGCGACGACGTTCGCCTCCTTCATCAAGAGCTGCGGCTCCTGGGTTTCCGCGGCATCCCTGCAAGTGAGGCCCGTCCTAGCGTCTTCGGTCCGAAAACCGAGGCGGCAGTACGAAAGTTTCAGGAGAAGGCCGGGCTCCAGGTCACCGGCATCGTCAACCGGGCCACGGCGCGCGCCATCAATGAGCAGACCAGCGACTTGCCCGAAACAGCCAGGAGTGAAGCGGGAGCGGAGAGCACACATGCAGCCTCCGAGGCGGAAGCTGCAGCGGAGAATTCCAGCACCTATACCGTGACAGGCACCGTCACAAGCTCGGACAGCGCCGCGGTCGGCGGGCTGCACGTCGAGATCGTGGACAAGAACGTCGGGCCTGACGCCGACGTCCTGCTGGCCAGCACGGAAACCGACGCTCGCGGCCGCTATCGGGTCAAGTTTTCCATTCCCCCTGGCAAAGCGCAGCCGGACCTGCAGGTGCGCGTCTTCCTCAATGAGAAGCCGGAGAAGCCCCTGGCCACCTCGGAGGTCCGCTACAACGCGGGCCTAGAGGAGGCGTTCGACGTCACCCTGCCCGCCAACCTCGCAGACCTGCCGAGCGAGTACGAGACGCTGACCAGTGCGCTCGGGGCGCACTACAAGGGCAACATGCGCGATCTCCAGGAGTCTGACGGCCGGCAGGACTTCACCTATCTGGCAAACAAGAGCGGTTTTGACACCAGTGCCGTGGCCATGGTTACCGCCGCCGATGAGCTCGGCTCGGAGGCTGCCATTCACCCGGCTTTCTACTACGCCCTCCTCCGCGCCGGACTCCCCGCCCAGGCCGAAACGCTCCATCTGGCAGACCTGAAAACAGTACGCGACGTCTGGAAGCTCGCTTTCGAGCAACGAGTCATTCCGAAGGAACTCGAAGCGCAGATGCCCCGCGCCGAAGAGGCCTTTCACGACCTCGCTGCGGCGCATATTCTCGACAGCCGCGCGGTCGCCGGAACCTCGTCGTTCAAAGAGATGGTGCAACTCACTCTCGCCAATCCGAAGCAACAGCGGAGGTTCGCGGAGCTTTACGTCCGCCATCGCGGAGACCTTCCGACCTTCTGGAAGGAGGCGACGAAGCCGCAGGCGGAAGGAGGAGTGGGTCCCAATGGCGCCCGGCGCCTCCAACTCGACGGCCAACTGGGTGTCCTGACGCTCAACAACGCGCCGCTGATGAAAAGCCTGCGTGGCAGTGTCGCCTCTCCGGTGGACCTGGTGAAGGGCGGCTATCATCGCGCCGAGACCTGGAAACCGCTGTTGAAGGAAAGCCCCGTTCCCGAGCAGATCCCAGGAGCCACACTGGAAGAAAAGCGTGCCAACTATGCCGAGAGCATGGCGGCGCAGGTCCGCCTCAGCTTCCCTACGGCGGTGATCGCTGAACGGATCAAGCGGAACGAGATCAAGATGGCCCCGGATGTCAAAGACCAGGTCATCAAGTTCCTGACCGAGCAGCAAGGGAAATTCGAGATCGGAAAGCAGCCGGTCGAGCAACTCTTCGCTAGCACATCGCTGACCAGCGGCACTCAGACGCCCGCCCCCCAGGTGATCGAGCAGGTCAAACGGCTGGAACGGGTCTACCAGATCGCGCCGACCGACCAGGCCATGGTCAGTCTGCTCAACAGCGGCACGAGCTCCGCCTACGAGATCGTCCGGTACGAGGAGGAGGAGTTCGTCAGGCTTTTCAAGGACAAGCTCGGCGGAGAGGAGCAGGCCCGGCTGACCTACGCCAATGCGCAGCAGGTGCACAACACGGTGCTCAACGTGGCGGTCAGCTATCTCCTCACCCGCAATGCGCCCGCGCTCGGCTTGACTCAGGACGCGTCCGTCCTTCCTGCAACGGGCTCCGACATCCTCGCCTATCCGACGCTCGAGACTCTTTTCGGTTCCATGGACTTCTGCGCCTGTGAGCACTGCCGATCGGTTCTCAGTCCGGCGGCGTACCTAGTCGACCTTCTCCAGTTCCTCGACCATCCCGAAGCGGGCGACAAGAATCCACAGAAGGTGTTGCTGGAGCGCCGGCCGGACATCCAGCACCTGCCGTTGACTTGCGAGAACACCAATACGCCCGTTCCCTACATCGATCTGGTCAACGAAGTCCTGGAGTACTTCGTGGTCCATGATTCTCTCACTGGTTATCCAGGGCACGACACGGGCGACCGCGTGCCTCCGGAAGAGCTGCTGGCCAGCCCACAGTTCGTCGAGGAATCCGCCTACAACAAGCTGCGGTTCGCAGCTTTCCCGGCACCTTTGCCGTTCCACAAACCGTTGGAGACCCTGCGCCGTTATCTCGCCAAGTTGGAAGTCCCGCTGCACGAGGCAATGGAAGCGTTTCTCGGTGAGCCGGCGGTCGGCTACACCGGGCCCGAAATCACCATGGAACGGCTCAAGCTGTCGCGAGGTGACTACAGCCTGCTGGCCGATCGAAGGGTGACGTTCCCGCAGATCTACGGCTATCCATCCGAGGCTGACGCTCTGCGGGAGCTGGTGAAGGTCAAGGTCTTCGCGCGCCGCGCCGGGGTCTCCTATGAGGAGGTTGTCGAGCTACTCAAGACGCAGTTCATCCGGCGGCTGGGGCCGATCACCCTGACCAATCCGGCCGGCGGCGGACAACCCTCCTCCTTCGCGGATTTCGAGCTCAGGGTCTCCACCACCAATCCCCTCCGGCCAATCCACTACATTGGACTGCTGCGCTTCATCCGCCTCTGTAGAAAGCTCGGCCTGACGATCGATCAGACCGATCGGCTGACCGCGGCGCTCTATCCGGAGACCGGGTTTCCCGCCGGCGGAAACGATACGACGGATCTCGAGCGTCTGGACGGGGGTTTTTGGACCCTGCTGAATCGGATCAGTGCCACCTTCCACATCATGGAGCGCCTGAAGCTGACGCCGGAGAGAGGCCTGCAGGACCTCCTCGCCTGCTGGTCACCGCCGCCCGCGGGCGGCACCAGCACGATTCAGGATTGGCTGGCTCGCAACCTGCGCTTGAGCGTCGTCGAGTTGCAATCCTTGATGCGCCGCACCGGGCTCAATCCATTCAGCTTGCCGGACCCGGGGAATCCTCAGATGGTGCGCTTCCTCGATTTTCTGGAGGCGCTGCGCGCCGCCTCTCTGAAGCCGGTACAGGCCCTCTACCTCATCTGGAACGAGGACGTCAGCGGCAAGTCCGTGCCGGACGACCGGCTGATCGCCGACCTCGCAAACTCGCTGCGTGCCGGATTCGCGGCGATCGAGAGCGATCTCACCGCTGTTGACAACCCTGATGGCAAGAGTGTCCGCAAGCGCCAGCAGGCTCTCGCCACCGTGAGCGCGGCGCTGCGCACGGACCCGGCCTTTACAGAGGCGCTTCTCTCGGACAAGGACGTTCTCCATGCGGCGGCGGACACCGCGAAGCCCGCCTTCGACGACCTGCTCGCCCTGGAGTCCGCGACTGGCACCGGAGCTTCGATCTCCTTCAATCACCTCCGGAGCACCGTCATCCGCCTCCTCAAAGTGTGGTCGCTGGCGTCGGCGCTGAAAATGACGGTGCGGGAGATCATCCATTTTGCCACCCGGACCGAGTATCGCATCGGCGGGCAGGGTTGGCTCAATGCCCTGGCTGATGCGGGCCAACCGGACGCGGCGACCTCAAGGGCCTTGGGTGACGTGTTGACGGCACTTCTGGTCTTCGCTCGTCTGAAATCCGAGCTGTCTCCCGACGATGAGCGCCTGCTCGCCGTGCTGCAGAACCCGCAGGCCGTCCTCGCCGACGGGAAAGACCTGCTGTTGAGCCTGACCGGTTGGGAGGCAGAATCGCTGAACGCGCTCCTGGTGCGTTTTGGCTTGACTGCACCCCCGCCTGCGCCACCGACCCGCGCACGCCTCTCCCGCGTGGAAGTCTTCCGTCGCGTCCACCACGCGTACGCCATGGCAAAGAAGCTCGGCGTCCCCGTCTCCACACTTCTCAATGCGGTCACCAACGAGCTGAACATGGACACCGTGCGTGGCCTGCAATCGGCCCTGCGGACCCGCTACGACGCATCGGGCTGGCTCGATTTCATCCGGCCGATCCATGACGAGCTGCGCGGGCTCGGGCGCGATGCTCTGGTGGCCTACGTTCTGCACAAGCTGTCGGCGAATCCGGACACCCGCCACATCGATACGCCGGACAAGCTCTTCGAGTATTTCCTGACGGACGTCGAGATGGAGCCGTGCATGCAGACCACGCGCATCCGGCACGAGCTCTCCACTGTCCAGCTCTTCATCGAGCGGTGCCTGATGAATCTGGAGCCGCGGGTCGCGCCGTCGGTGATCAACGCCGGGCAGTGGGAGTGGATGAAGCGCTACCGCGTCTGGGAGGCGAACCGCAAGGTCTTCCTCTGGCCGGAGAACTGGCTCGAGCCCGAGCTGCGGGACGACCAGTCGCCGATCTTCAAGGAGACGATGAGCGAGCTGCTGCAGGGCGACATCACCGAAGACACTGCCACGACATGCCTGCTCAACTACCTTTCGAAGCTGGAAGAGGTGGCGAAGCTGGAGCCCTGCGGTATTCATTACGTGGAGAACGAACCTGACACGGCGGACGACGTAGCACACGTCGTGGCCCGCACGGCCGGCGCGCGCCGCAAGTATTACTACCGCCGCCGCGAGGGTGGCTTCTGGACGCCCTGGGAGCCGATACAGCTCGACATCGAAGACAACCCGGTGATACCGATTGTCTGGAAGGGACGCCTGCTCCTTTTCTGGTTCAAGATCCTGAAGAAGGGGCCGGAGGACTTGCAGACACCGCCGGTTGCCTCTGCCAGGTTGTCAGAGGTTACAAGAGCGGACATTGCAAACCTTAAGGTCGAGATAACTATGCAGGCGGTACTCTGCTGGAGCGAGTATTACAACGGCAAGTGGCAGCCGGCCAAGACGTCAGACGTCAATAAACCCGGCGAGCTGGGACGGTTTCAATCTGAGCCAGATCGTTCAAAGCTTTTATCCGGGGTCTCGGAGGAGGGGACCGAAGAGAAAACGGTGTTACGAATCTGGCTCCAGGTTCCACCTAAACCCCCATTGTCGTTCCTTTTCTATAACACACACAGCGTGCCCGTGCCGACCACCGACCGCTTTCAGCATGCCTTCAGCCTGAGAGAAGAGCGGTTTGTAGACCGGGAGCCGACGCTGAGGAACGTCGCCCCCAATCAATTGGCGCTCTCCGACTTCTCGATCGATTACCAGCTCACTGAACCATCGGGAAGCAACGGCTCCACCAGATGGTTGCGCAAGATCCTTTTGAAGTATGAGACCCCTTGGAAGACCTGCCAGCCAGGCCACCCTTTGCAGGACGCCTGGATCGCTCCATTCCTTTTCGAAGACAGCCGCCACGTCTTCTACGTCATGACCACCACGAGGCTGCCCGAGCCTTCCGCATTCGGCGTCTCCGTCCGAGCGGCAGAATCCAGCCTGGTGAGGAATCCGCAACTGGCGCTGCCAACCCTGGTTGGCGGCCAGGAGCAGCAGGGCCCGATTGCACAGGGCGAAAGATCCGGTAACAAGTGAAAGGGAGAACATGACATGGCCAGCTATTCGACTGACATCGGTCTTCACGAGCTCGGCGACGCAAGGTTGTCGGCAACACCCGACGAGCTCATCGCGACCGAATTCACTCACACGTTCGAGAATTTCTTCCATCCCTTCGTTGGCGAGCTGATCGAACAGCTCAACCGGAAGTCGCTCCCGGGCCTGTTCGACCCCTCGTTTCACGAGGGCCTGGCCCGGGACTTTGGGGACTTTTTCACTCGGTACTACACCGCGGTCGCGAACCCCCACCCGATCAAGCTCAATATTCCCCAAAAGGTCATTGACGTCACGGACGGCGGTGTGTACTCCCTCTACAATTGGGAGCTATTGTTCCATGTCCCGTTGACCATTGCGGTCCACCTCTCCAAGAACCAGCGATTTGCCGAGGCGCAGCGTTGGTTCCACTACGTCTTCGATCCGACCTCGAACGACACGTCCGTGCCGGTACCGCAGCGCTTCTGGAAGTTCCTGCGTTTCCGGCAGGAGACCGGCGCCCAGCAAATCGGCGTCCTGCTGGCGCTTCTGAGCAAACCTGCAGACCAGTGCACTCCGGAAGAGCTGAAGGAGAAAGAGATTATCCTCAGCGGCTACGAGGCGATCAAGAACAACCCGTTCCAGCCGCACCGAGTGGCGCGCACTCGAATCCTTGCATACCAGTACAACGTGGTGATGAAGTATCTCGACAACCTGATCGCCTGGGGGGACAACCTCTTCATGCAGGACACGATCGAGTCCATCAACGAGGCGACCCAGCGATACGTGCTCGCAGCGAACCTCCTGGGACCGCGGCCGCAGCGTATTCCGCCGCCGGGTACAGTCCAACCGAAGACCTTCGCTCAGCTCAAGGCGCAAGGCATCGATGCCATGGGGAACGCGCTGGTCGAGCTGGAGAACAAGTTCCCGTTCAACCAGGCGCTGCCGAGCACCCGGAAGAGCCCCGACGAACCTCAGAGCCGGGCTTTCTTCGGCATCGGGCGCACCTTGTACTTCAGCATCCCTAACAACGAAAAGCTGCTCGGGTACTGGGACACGGTGGCTGACCGGCTCTTCAAGATCCGCCACTGTATGAATATCGCAGGTGTGGTGCGGCAGTTGGCTCTCTACGATCCGCCGATCGATCCCGGCATGCTGGTCAAGGCCGCAGCGGCGGGGATCAACGTTGGGAGCATCGTCAGCGGCCTCAATCAGCCAATCGGTCCGGTGCGCTGTCTGCTGCTGATCCAGAAGGCCCTCGAGCTCTGCGGCGAGGTGCGCGGTCTCGGCAATGCCCTCCTCTCAGCCCTCGAGAAAGGCGACGGCGAGCGCCTGGCGCTGCTGCGCCAGCAGCACGAAATAAATATTCAGAAGATGGCACAGGAGGTGCGCTTCCTGCAGTGGAAGCAGGCGGAGGAGTCCACCGAGTCGCTGCTGCGGTCCCGGGCGAGCGTCCTGGAGCGCTACCGCTACTACCAGCGACTGCTCGGCTTGCAACCAGACGCCAATACTCCGGAAGCCCTCCCTGCAGACCGGCGCGAACTGACCGAGAAAGAGTTCGATGCAGCTTACAAAGATCTGGTGGACCAGTACGGCAAGGTGCTCGCGGTGCAGGCGTTCCCGCAATTGACGCTCCCAGAGGGCGCCTCGCCGACCAACCAGTCCGGCGCGTCGGGGAGCGGCAACCTTTATCTGAACAGCAACGAGAATGCGGACCTCAATGAACATGCGCCTGCCGCCCGTGACTACAGGATTGCCGCGACCGCCTCGGATGCCATCTTTGGCGTTCTGGCCCTGTTGCCGCTGTTCCGCTTAAATACTCAATTTTGGGGACCCGGTGCCGAGACCGACTTGGCAGGCGGTCCTATTTTCGCGGGGGCGGGGCATATCATTTCGGCCTCCTTGAACACCAAGGCCGCCGATGAGGAGAGTCGAGGCACGAGCGCCTCGAAGACTGCCTCCTACGAGCGCCGCGCCGACGAGTGGCTCCTCCAGCACAACCTGGCTGCCCGCGAGCTGATGCAGATCGGGCGGCAGATCCTCTCGTCGCTGATCGCCGAGCAGGTCGCGCACCACGAGTATCAGAACATCAAGGCGCAGATCGCGCAGAGCGAGGAGATGGATCGTTTCCTGCACGACAAGTTCACCAATGAGGAGCTCTACGGCTGGATGCAGGGCGAGATCTCGCGCCTCTACTACGAATATTACCGGTTCGCCTTCGACACCGCGCGCAGGGCAGAACGCACGATGAAGCACGAGCTGATGCGGCCGGAGGTGGACGCGACCGACTACGTGAAATTCAACTACTGGGACGGCGGGCGCAAGGGGCTGCTCGCCGGCGAGGCGCTCTACCTCGACGTCAAGCGGATGGAGATGGCCTATCACGAGAACAACCAACGCGAGCTGGAGCTGACGCGCCACGTCTCGCTGCGGCAGCTCGATCCGCTCGCCTTGCTCGCTCTTCGGGCGACCGGCACGTGCCAGGTGACGATCCCGGAGTGGCTCTACGACCTCGACTGCCCCGGCCTTTATATGCGCCGCATCAAGAGCGTGTCCCTTTCTCTGCCTTCCGTGGTAGGTCCGTACACCGGCCTCCACTGCACCCTGTCGCTGCTGAAGAGCAGCCTGCGGAAATCCAACGTCGGCGACACGTATGCGCGGCAGGGTGTCGATGACAGCCGCTTCGTGAATTACTCAGGCCCCGGGCAATCGATCGTCACCAGCGGCGGGAGCAACGATAGCGGGATGTTCGAGACCAACCTGCGCGACGAGCGGTTTCTGCCGTTCGAGGGTGCGGGCGCGGAGAGCACCTGGAAGCTGGAGCTGCCGGCGGACTATCCCGCTTTCGATTATGCGTCGATCTCTGACGTCATCCTGCACGTCCGCTACACCGCACGCCAGGGCGTCAATCCGGTCAAGGTCAGAGCGGCGCTCGACGAGCAGCTCGGGAAGGCAATCCAGTCCAACCTCGCGCTGCTCTTCAGCCTGCGCCGCGACTTCCCCACCGAATGGTCGGCGTTCGCCAACGGCACGGGTGACTTCACTGCCACGATCCGCAGGGATTACTTCCCTTACTTCCTCCAGGGGAGACCGATCAAGATCGTGCGACTCGACCTCTACGCGCAGGACGTGGCCAAGCACCATGACGCCGGCGATCCAGCGGCCGCGACCCAGGAATTGAAAGACAACGCGCAATTCACCTTTACCGCCAAGGAGGATCAAGGACCAACCCAGGTGATGGTGCGTACAGCGGGAACGGAAGCCTTTCTGGTGGTCCGCTACGAGCTGGGCTGATCCGCGACCCGGCGGGAGATCGACCTCACGCACCGCGAGCTGGTGGAGGGGTCACGCCCCCTTCACCAACCCACCGGCCGCAGCCGCGCCATACACACCGGCCGGCATGCCGGCGGCCCTCAAGATCATCGGTGAGGGAATTCTCCTGCCGGACTGAGGGAATCCCCCTATTCGTCCCGTCCCTCCTCCTGCGCTCTACTATCGGCATCACCTATTGGGTACGGCCTGATCGTATCAGCGAGAGCTGGATGCAGGGCTTACAATCCGTACATCTGTTGCGGTCCATAGGAGACGAGAGACCGGTCCGAGTCCGGGAGGCCCCGCGAGCCGTGAAAGCTCCCGGGGCCTTTTCTTGTAAGCTCGCGCTCCGATGAGCGTCGGGGCCGTCGATCTCGCGATCCTTCTCGCCTACATGGCCGGCATGGTCGGTCTCGGCATGTGGCTGGGCCGGGGAGCGCGCGACGTGGCCGAGTACGCGGTCGGGGGCCGGGACCAGTCCTGGTGGCTCATCCTCTTCTCGATCATCGCCACAGAAACCAGCAGCGTCACCTTCCTGAGTATTCCGGGCTTCGCCTACGAGCGGGACTTCACCTGGCTCCAGATCGCGCTGGGGTTCTGCATCGGCCGTTTCGTGGTCGCGTCCCTCCTGCTGCCCGAGTACTTCCGGGGCTCCCTCTTCACCTCCTACGAGGTCCTCCACCGCCGGTTCGGCGGCGCCACAAAGCAGACCGCGTCCGTGCTGTTCATCCTCACCCGCAGCCTGGCCGACGGTCTGCGGCTGTTCCTCTCCGCCCTCGTGCTCCAGGAGATGACGGGCATCTCCATCCCCTGGGCCGTGGCGGCTCTGGGAGTCACGACCGTCGTCTACACCTACGTCGGCGGCATGCGGACGGTGCTGTGGAGCGACGCCATCCAACTCGTCCTGTACCTGGCCGGGGCCCTGGTGGCCTTCGGTGCGATCCTGAGTCACCTGCCGGGCGGCTGGGACCAGCTCGTCACCCTGGGGCAGTCCGCCGGCAAGTTCCGGGTGTTCGACTTCTCTCTCGACTGGAGCGAGCCTTACGGCTTCTGGGCGGGCCTGGTGGGAGGAGCCTTCATCACCCTCGGCTCGCACGGGGTGGACCAGCTCATGGTGCAGCGCTATCTGTCGGCCCGCGGGCTCCCGGAAGCCCGGCGCGCCCTGTGGGTGAGCGGGCTCGTCGTGGTCGCGCAGTTCGCGCTCTTCCTGCTGATCGGCGTCGGGCTCTGGTGCTTCTACCAGCTCTACCCGCCGGCCGTACCGTTCGACCGCCCCGACCGCGTATTCGCCCGCTTCATCCTCGACCAGCTTCCGGTCGGCCTGGTCGGGTTGCTCCTGGGCGCCATCTTCGCCGCGGCGATGACGAGCTCCCTCAACTCGTGCGCCACGGTGGCCGTCAACGATCTCTATCTCCCCTGGGCGAAACGAGAGGTTTCCCCGGAGCGGCAGTTGCGCCTGTCCCGCGTCCTCACCGCCGTTTTCGGAGCCGTGCAGATCGCGGTGGGCATCGCCGGCCAATGGGTGACGGCCTCGATCGTGTCGAGCGTCCTCGGCATCGCCGCCTTCACCACCGGCATCGTCCTCGGCGTCTTCTTCCTCGGCCTGTTCACCCGCCGGGTGGGCCAGCGCGCGGCGCTCGCGGGCCTCGTCGTGGGTCTCGCAGGAATGAGCTGGATCTACTTCGCCACCTCGCTGGCCTGGCCCTGGTACGCCCTGGTGGGATCGCTGCTGACCGTCACCGCGGGTCTCGCGGCGAGCTTCATCCGCGGCACGGTCTTCGAGTAGCCTATGGGCGACCAGCCTGGGGCCGCAGTCGCCATTTCCGGGGAGGAACCGCGTGCAACCATTCGAGACGACCGAAGGCCGGCCGGAGGAGGGACCGCTCGGCGGGATCATCGACTACGCCGGCTACGTGGACGGCCGGCGGGTTGCCAATCTGGAGATCGGCGGTGCGCGGGACTTCATGGCCGCCAATCCGGCGGGCTTCGTCTGGATCGGTCTCTACGAGCCCAGTGAAGAGCTGCTGCGCCGGGTCCAGCTCGAGTTCGGGCTCCACGACCTCGCCATCGAGGACGCCCACACCGCCCACCAGCGCCCCAAGGTCGAGCTCTACCACGACTCCCTGTTCGTCGTCCTGCGCACCGCCCGGCTGGCGGACGAGCGGCGGATCGAGTTCGGCGAGACCCACATCTTCATCGGCGCGCAGTACGTCGTCACCGTCCGGCACGGCTCGCTGCGGTCGCACACCGGCCTGCGCACGCGCTGTGAGGGGACGCCGCAACTGCTCGGCAAGGGGCCGGCGTACGTGCTCTATGCGCTGATGGACTTCGTGGTGGACCAGTACCTGCCGATCCTCGAAGCCCTGGACGACCGCGTGGAGGCCCTCGAAGAGCGCATCTTCGGCGACTGCCCCCGGCGCGACACCACGGTCGAGATCTACGAGCTGAAGCGGCAGGTCCTCGGGCTGCAACGGGCCGTGGCGCCGCTCGCCGACATGTGCGCGCGGCTGATCCGTTTCCAGATCGACCTGGTGCCGGCCGAAACTCAACCCTACTTCCGCGACGTGCTGGACCAGGTGGTGCGCATCCAGGAGACCCTCGACAACTTCCGCGAGCTCCTGGGCTCGGCCCTGGACGCCAACCTCTCGCTGCTCTCGGTGGCCCAGAACGACGACGTCAAGCGCCTCGCCGCCTGGGCCGCGATCCTGGCCGTGCCGACCATGGTCGCCGGCGTCTACGGCATGAACTTCCGTTTCATGCCCGAGCTCCAGTGGTCCTGGGGTTACCCGGTGATCCTGGGCGGCATGGCCGCTGCCTGCACCGGCCTCTGGCTCGGCTTCCGGCGGTCGGGGTGGTTGTGAGGCAACTGACAGCGGGAAATGGAACAACCGGGGGCGAAGCGCCCCCGGCTTACCTCTTTGTGCCAGACCAGGACTACCAAAGCCTCTTGCGCGTCAGGCTGAAGGCCGCGAAGTCTCCGGGCCGATAGCTCACGACAGGCTTCCAGATTCCGGCGTCGAGCCGTTCGAACGAGGCCTTGGGGATGAGGGACTCGGACGTCGTCTGGATACGGAGCCAGTACTCCCCGGGCTTCTCGACCGTGAAGCCCAGACTCCAGGTCCAGGTGGCCGCGACGGCCACGCGTCCGGTGTCCGCGACCGTCACGGCCCCGGCTCCGGTGTTCTGATAGATCACCACGCGCGTGCTTTCTGCCACGCCGCTGTCGTTCACCACGTGGACCCCGATTCCGTCCTTCGGCAGCACGGTCACGGCACTGGTTACATATTCGAGCTCGAACGCCGAGCCCACTGCCTCTTTAGCCGGTTTGGCCATGATCAGACCTCTCTTGGAACAAAGTTGCGGGATTGCCGGAGAACGTCTCGCGGCCCGGATCAGCAGCCTGGACTGCCGACTCCGAAGTAGCTTCTGCCGCGAGAAGCCCAGCTATCTCACCCGAGAGGAACAGATCTGTATGTTCACCAATAGAGCAGCGCCGGCTGCCGCTCGCGCCTCCAGGCGGCGTGATCCGCGGCATCGGCGGCCAGGATCTCCTCCACCGTCTTCCCCGCCCGCAGGTCCTCGATGAGCCGCGGGGTGCCGACGAGCCGGGTGAGGGCGTCGCCGCTGTCTCGCCAGGCGAAGCCGGGCTGGCGCGAGAAGGTGGCCAGGAGGATGACTCCGAGCCGGTAGGGCTCCGCTTTCGCAGGATCGGTGACGTGGGCACGCAGGCCCTGGCATTCCTGGCCCTCGTATTTCGGTTGCGGCGCGGCGGGCGAGGTCCGGGGAGTGAAGCGGGCCGGCTCGAATTGAAAGCCCGGTGCGTCTGGCAGGCCGGAGACATCGAGCCAGGGAGCGCCGAGGAGGAGGAAGGGCGACTCCGTTCCCCGGCCCTCCGAGAGGTTGGTGGCTTCGAGCAGCGCGGTGCCGGGATAGGCCAGGGCGGCCTCGGCGGTGCGCAGGTTGGGCGACGGCGGCACCCAGGGCCGGCCGGTGTCGGCCCACGTCATGCTCCGCTTCCAGCCTTCCATCGGAACGACGATCAGGTGCGCCGGCCGTTCCAAGTGTGCGTTGACGTAGCGTGCCATCTCGCCGAGGGTCAGGCCGTGCACAAGCGGCCCGGGAGCGAGGTTCAAGAAGCTCGCGGGGACCACGTCCCGCGGCGAGCTCATCGGGCCTTCGATCCGCTCTCCTCCGAGCGGATTGGGCCGGTCGAGAACCACGAAGTCGATCTCCGCGTCCGCGGCTGCCTGGAGAGCGAGGATCAGGGTGCTGGCGTAGGTGTAGAAGCGCACTCCGGCGTCCTGGAGGTCGAACACCAGCGCGTCGAGCCCCGCGAGATCGGCCGGGCTCGGCTGGCGCCGTTGGCCGTAGAGGCTCACCACCGGCAGCCCGCTCACCGGGTCGCGATCGCTCTCGACGCTCTCGCCCGCCGCGGCCTGACCGCGCAGCCCGTGCTCGGGAGAGAAGAGCCGCACCACGTTCAGCCCGCGCTCGCGCAGCACCTCGACGGCGTGGCGGCCTTCCGCCGTCACCGACGCCCCATGGACGATCAGGCCCAGCCGCTTCCCTTCCATGGCCTCGGTCTCGCCGGCCGCGATCCGCTCCAAGCCCACCCGCACGATGGGGGTAAGGGCCCGCACCACCGCGTCGGCCACCCCCGGCCGTGGCTCGCGGATGAGGTTGTTCTCCCGCGTCGGATGCACCCGGTTGGTGAGCAGAATGACGAAAATTCGTCGTTCCGGATCGATCCAGATCGAGGTGCCGGTGAAGCCCGTGTGGCCGAAGGAGCGCGGAGAAAAGAACGTGCCGGCAGAGGACCCCTCGGCGGATTTCGTGTCCCAGCCGAGGGCTCGGTCGGAGCCGGGAATGCCGGTCCTCCGCGTGAACAGCTCGACCGTTTCGCTGGAGACGATTCGGCGTCCGTCGAGCTTGCCGCCGTTCAGGAGCATCTGGGCGAAGCGCGCCAGATCGCCGGCCGTGCCGAAGAGCCCGGCGTGTGGCGCGACGCCTCCCATGGCGTAGGCGTTCTCGTCGTGCACCTCGCCGTGGACCAGCCGGCCGCGCCAGGGATCGATCTCCGTCGGGGCGATCCGCGGCCGCAGCTCGGCCGGCGGCCGGAACAGCGTGTCGCGCATCCCCAGGGGCTCGAAAACCCTCGCGCGCACGAAAGCCTCCAGCGGCCGGCCCGCGACGCGCTCGAGGATCTCTCCCAGCAGGATGATGCCGAGGTCGCTGTAGACGGAGCGGCTGCCCGGCGGGTATTCGAGGTCCATGGCCTGGATCCGCTCGACGAAGGCCTGTCGTCCCTGGATCTCCTTGTAGAGCGGCGCCACCGCCGGGAGGCCCGAGGAATGGGTGAGCAGGTGGCGCACGGTCACCGCGTCCTTGCCCGGCCCCTGGAACCCGGGCAGGAAGTCCCGCACCGGCCGGTCGAGATCGAGCCGCCCCTCGTCGACGAGGATCATCGCCATGGTCGTGGTGGCCACCACCTTGGTGAGGCTGGCGAGGTCGTAGAGCGTGTCCGCGGTCACCGGCGGCGCGTCCGCCTCGTAGGTGAGACGGCCGAAGGGGTGCAGGTGAATCAGGGAGCCCCGAGAACCGACCGCGAGGACGCCGCCCGGAAAAGCGCCGCGCTCCCGAAAGCCTTCGAGGAGGCGATCGACGTCCGCGAAGGAAGGGAGCCGCTCGCCGGCCGCGGCTGGAGGCCGGACGACAGGAGAGGAGGCCTGGCAGCCGGTGGCGAGGAGGACGGCGAAGGCCAGGGCCGCGATCAGACCCGCCGGCCGAGGAGCGCGCATGGTGCCGCAAGTCTAATCGAGCGAAGAGAGCAGATCGACGAAGGCCCGGTGATCCACGGGCTTGACCAGGTGGCCGTCGAACCCGGCTTCCGCGGTGCGGCGGCGGTCGTCTTCCTGCCCCCAGCCGGTCACCGCGACGAGGACCATCCGTTCGCCCCACATCTGCTCCCGGATCCGGGTCGCGGCTTCATAGCCGTTGAGCTTCGGCATCCCGAGGTCCATCAGGACGACGTCCGGGAGGAACTCTCCCGCGACCTCGACGGCCTTCAAGCCGTCGAAGGCGGTGCGGACCTCGTGCCCCGTCAGCTCCAGCAACATGGCGAGGCTCACGGCCGCGTCCTGGTTGTCGTCGACGACCAGCACACGGCGGCCCGGCGTGGAGCCCGCGGCGGCCGGCTCCGGCGCTTGCTGTTCCTTCGGCGGCTCGCGGAGGACCGGCAGGCGCACCACGAGCTCGCTCCCGCGGTCCGGCCCCTCGCTGTACGCCGCCACAGTGCCGCCGTGCATCTCGACCAGCCGCTTGACCAGGGTCAGGCCGATCCCGAGCCCGCCTTGCGACTGCTCCAGCGTCCGGTCGACCTGCGCGAAGATCTCGAAGATGCCGCTCAGCTGGTCGGAGGGGATGCCGACGCCGGTGTCCTTGATCCTCACCAGGACGTCGCCGCCCTGGCGCTCGGCGGACAGCCAGATCTTTCCTCCCGGCGCGGTGTATTTGCAGGAGTTGTTGAGGATGTTTCCGAATACCTGCGCCAGCCGGACCGGGTCCGCGTCGAGGTAGATCCTTTCCGGCGGCAACGTGACGCTCACTTCATGCCGGGCGCGCTCGGCGAACGGACGGCACGCCTCGATGGCCGGATACACCACCGACGCCAGCTCGATCCGCTCCCGTTTGAGCTGGAGCTTGCCGCGGCTGATGCGGCTCACGTCGAGCAGGTCGTCGATGAGCCGCACCATGTGGCTCAACTGGCGCTCCATCGTCGAGCGGGCCTTTTCGATCAAGGCGACGTCGCCGTCCGACCGCTTCATGATCTCCAGCATGTTGCGGATCGGAGCCAGCGGATTGCGCAGCTCGTGGGCCAGCGTCGCCAGGAATTCGTCCTTGCGGCGGTCGGACTCCCGGCGGAGGCGGGCCATCTGCAGATGCGCTCCCACACGGGCCAGGAGCTCGCGGGCGCCGAACGGCTTGACCAGATAGTCGTCGGCCCCGGCCTCCATGCCCTCGACCGCGCTCTCCTCCCCGGCGCGGGCCGACAGCATGAGGATGGGCAGGTTGCGCGTGGCCGGGTCGGCCCGGAGCTCACGAAGCAGGCCGAAGCCGTCGAGGCCGGGCATCATGACGTCGGTGAGGACCAGGTCGGGCGGCTCCTTGCGCGCGGCCCGCAGCGCGGTCTCTCCGTCCGCCACCGCGATGACCTCGTACTGCCGGCTCAGGAGCCGGCGGACGTAGCTCCGCATGTCGCTGTTGTCGTCGGCCAGCAGGATGCGAGGGCGGGGACCCTCGCTGCCGGAATCCGCCGCGGCTGCCGCGGCGGGATCGAGATCGGCATCGGCAGGGAGCAATGGATCGTCCGGCGGCTGTTCCATTTCCATCCCGGCCTCGGGAATCCAACGCAGGGCTTCCTCGACGAACGGCGCGGCCCCGGCCGACGTCGAAGCGAGCGCGCGGGCGGCGCCGATGCGGCCGGCGGGCAGGTGATCCCGGCCGAACGGGATCGTGATGAAAAACGCCGTGCCCCGTCCGAGCTCGCTCTCGGCGCGGACCTCGCCGCCGTGGAGCCGCACCAGCTCCTGCACGAGAGCCAACCCGATCCCCGAGCCTTCCTGCGTGCGGCCCGGCGTGCCTTCGACCCGATGGAACCGCTCGAACAGCTTCGGCATCTCGTCCGGAGGAATCCCGGCTCC
>Ga0134123_10000953_pt1 | contig 19005 bp, 17 predicted proteins | sample KB303_FD_96460 | JGI IMG/M metagenome (GOLD analysis project Ga0134123, IMG submission 96460) | Terrestrial soil microbial communities without Nitrogen fertilizer from Kellogg Biological Station, Michigan, USA - KB3-0-3 | ecosystem: Environmental > Terrestrial > Soil > Unclassified ...
GGCGACGTCGCGCCGGCGCACGTGCATGTTGTTGATAAAGTATGAAGACTCCCCGTCGCGCTCGAGCACGCGCTTGACCGAAATTTCCCCGTATTGCGACCATGGCCCGCCGGCCTTGCCCAGGCTGTTGTCAAAGATCAGCTCGACGCTGGCGCGACCGACGGGTTTGCGCTCGCCGGACCCGTTGAAGATGACGTCCTGCATGTTTTCGCCACGAAGCTGCTTGGCGGAGGATTCTCCGAGCACCCAGCGTACTGCGTCGATTACGTTCGATTTGCCGCAGCCGTTCGGCCCAACGACACCGACCAGTTGACCCGGGACCGGTATGTGGGTGGGGTCCACGAAGGACTTGAAACCGGCCAGCTTGATGTGAGTGAGTTGCACTATGGCGATGATATAAAGGCTTATAATTTTAGACGGATGCCCACAAAACAAGCGCCTGGGGCCCCTAATAAGGACCAGGCGCGCGTTTTTTCAGGGCGTATTTTAACAACTGAACCGCCCCCAAGAGAATGCCAAGCAAGCCGGCGTTGACCCTGGCGACCTTCCCCAATCCCAATCGGGAGCGGGATTATCTGATTCATATGGAGATTCCGGAATTCACCTGCCTGTGTCCGATGACCGGACAACCGGATTTCGCCACGCTCAGCCTCGATTACGTTCCCGACCGCAGATGTGTGGAACTCAAGAGCCTCAAGACCTACGTCTGGGCCTATCGCGATCAAGGCGCCTACCACGAAGCGGTCACCAATCGGATCCTCGACGATCTTGCCGCGGCGGCGAAACCTCGCTTCATGCGCCTGACAGCGCGGTTCCACGTCCGCGGTGGCATTTTCACCACCGTCATCGCCGAACACCGCATGAAAGGCTGGAAGCCGGCGCCGCGTATCGACATCGAGGCCATCGCACCGCAATCAAGCGTGCGCTGAACCTTCCGCCGCTTGTTGCAGCCTCCCGGAATAAAGCATGGCTGCAACCACCATTGCGCCACCAAGCCACTGCCTCCAGGTCATCGTTTCTGAGGCGAGCACATACGACCCGACTGCGGCGAACACCAGCTCGGACAGGAAAATTACGATCGCCTGATTGGCGCCGGTGTTGGCCAGGCCGTATTGCACGACCAGATTGACCGAGAAAATCACCACGGCCAGAAGCACCACGAGCAGCCACGCATCCGCGTCCAGGGCTCGCAGGGAACGCATCGGATCTTCCGTGAGTAGCATCACCGGCAACGCCACCAGCGCCACCCCGGCCCACACCGACAGCGATCGGATCGCCAGGTCGACGTCCCGGGCCCTGCGGCTGAGTACATTGGTCAAGGCAAACGCCATTCCGGAACTCAGGCCCAGCCACTCGGCGCCGCTGTGTGGCAACGGCAGACCCAGGCCCTCACGGCCCAGCATGATCGTCGCTCCACCCAGCGACAGTGCGATCACGAAATAACCGGCCGCCCCCGGTTTTTCACCGAGCAGAATGCGCGCAAATATCACCGTCCACAGCGGTGCCATGTAGAACAGCAGCATTACCTGCATGACCTCGCCGTGGAGCGTGCCGAGCACATAGGCGAGATTGCACCAGCCGGCCGCCAGCGCCATCGCGGCAAGCAGCCAGCCGGAGCGGGCAATTGCAGCGCTGCGCCCACGCAGCCACAGCAGTCCCGGGAGAAGTGCGAGGAAATAGGTCAGCAAGGTTGCCGCCGCACCACCGACTCCGCCGGTCTCGAGCGCGCGATACGGAAACCAGATCAGGCCCCATACCATGGCGGCAGTCAGCAGCGCGACAACGGCCAGGGAGTTGTTCTTTTTCATTTGGAGGTTCGTTCTGCGGGATCTCCGGTGGAACTCGCCGCGATTCGGCGAAACAGGATACTTGGGTCCCCGTATAATTCGTTCGCCCCGCGCCCTGCTTCGACCTGCACCGTGGGTCCGTGAAGGTATCGCCCATTGCCGATGAATTCGAACCTGACCAGGCTGCAACCCTACCCATTCCAGAAGCTAGCCACGCTGCTGTCGGGCGTAAGAGCCAACTCCGCCTTGCGTCCGATCAATCTCTCGATCGGTGAGCCGAAGCATGCCACACCGCAGTTCATTTGCGACGCGCTCAGCGCGAATCTCCATGGATTGTCGAGCTATCCGGCGACTGCCGGCAGCGATGCTTTGCGCGCGGTCATCGCGGCCTGGATCGAACGGCGTTACCGCCTGCCGCATATCGATCCGGCCAAACAGGTGCTGTCGGTCAGTGGCACCCGGGAAGCGTTGTTCGCCTTCGCACAGGCGGTAGTTGACGCCTCTCGCGGACGGCCGGTGGTGGTCGCGCCGAATCCGTTCTATCAGATCTACGAAGGCGCTGCGTTGCTGGCCGGGGCGGAAGCTCAATTCCTCAATCTGCTGCCGTACAACCGCTTTGCCATCGATTTCGACCAGTTGCCTGAATCGGTGTGGAGCCGTACCCAGCTCGTGTATGTCTGCTCGCCCGGCAATCCCACTGGCAGCGTCATGACCCTCGAGGAATGGCGAACCCTGTTCGAGCTTTCCGACCGCCACGGCTTCGTGATCGCGTCCGACGAGTGCTATTCCGAAATCTATTTCGAGGAAGGCCAGGCACCTCTCGGTGGCCTGGAGGCTGCTCATCGCTTGGGCCGAGACCACTTTCCACAGCTGGTGGCATTCGGCAGTCTGTCCAAACGCTCGAATGTGCCCGGCATGCGCTCGGGTTACGTCGCCGGCAATGCCGCCATCATTGAGAAGTTTCTGCTTTATCGCACCTACCATGGATGCGCGATGAGTCTTCCTGTGCAGGCCGCCAGCACGGCCGCGTGGCAGGACGAGGAACACGTCCAGGCCAACCGGCGCTTGTACCGGGAGAAGTTCCAGAAAGTGTTGGCGGCGCTCTCCGAGGTCAGCGGCGCCAACATGCCCGAGGCGGCGTTTTACCTCTGGCTGCCTACTCCGGTAAGCGACACCGAATTCGCTAAAGTATTGTTTGAGCAATATAATGTGACTGTCGTCCCCGGTAGCTTCCTGGCCCGCGAGGCTCGCGGCGTGAATCCGGGCACGAACTTTGTACGCGTTGCACTCGTGGCCCCGGTCGACGAATGCGTTGACGCCGCACACCGGCTCGCCAAATGTTTCTCTCAACTACAAGGAAAAAACAAGAATGACGGATTTGCAGTCGGTCATCGATAAGGCCTTCGATAACCGTGCCGGCATCTCTCCCGGAAGTGCCGATCCAGCCCTCAAGGAGGCGGTTGCCGAGGTCATCAGTCGTCTGGACGCGGGCACGCTGCGGGTTGCTGAGAAGACCAGCGGCGAGTGGGTCACCCACCAGTGGGTCAAGAAAGCGGTTCTGCTCTCGTTCCGGCTGCAGGACAATGGTGTTGTACGCGACGGCTACACCAATTATTTCGACAAGGTTCCGGCCAAATTCGCCGATTACGGAGCGACTGATTTTAGCGCCGGCGGATTTCGCGTGGTACCGCCGGCCGCGGCTCGACGCGGCGCCTTCATCGGCAAGAACGTGGTGCTGATGCCGTCGTTCGTGAACATCGGCGCTTACGTGGACGAAGGCACGATGGTGGATACCTGGGCCACGGTAGGCTCCTGCGCACAAATCGGCAAGAACGTGCACCTCTCGGGCGGGGTGGGAATCGGCGGTGTGCTGGAACCGGTACAGGCCAACCCGACGATTATCGAAGACAACTGTTTCATCGGCGCCCGCTCGGAGATCGTCGAAGGCGTCGCAGTCGGCGAAGGCTCGGTGATCTCGATGGGCGTATACATCGGCAGCAGCACAAAGATCTACAATCGCCAGACCGGCGAGACGCTTTACGGCAGAATTCCACCCGGGTCGGTGGTCGTATCGGGCAACCTGCCCTCGCCCGATGGCAAATACAGCCTTTACTGCGCGGTAATCGTGAAACAGGTGGATGCCAAGACCCGCGCTAAGACCAGCATCAACGAGCTCCTCCGCGGCGACTAGCAGGAGCTTTCAGATTGCGCAGCGCGGATCGGCGCAACCACTACCAGGAGTCATCGAGGCCACCATGTTTCTGAGCCCACTGTTCAAGTTGATGGCGGAAAAGCAGGCGTCCGACCTTTTCATTTCGGCCGGCGCCCCGGTGTCGATCAAGATTCTCGGCGCCATCATGCCGGTGAACGCGCAGATGATCGATCCGGACACGGCCCGCAAGATCGCCTACGAGGTGATGACGGACCGGCAGATCCGCGAGTACGAGGAGACCATGGAGATGAATTTCTCCTACGTGGTCCAGGACGTGGGTCGCTTCCGCGTCAACGTCTTTCGCCAGCGCGGCAACGTGGCCATGGTGATTCGCTATCTGAAAAGCGGCACGCCGGGCATCGAAAAGCTCAAGCTGCCGTTGATCCTGAAAGATCTGGTGCTGGAGAAGCGCGGGTTCATCGTGGTAGTCGGATCCACAGGTTCGGGCAAGTCCACCACGCTCGCCGCAATGATCGAACACCGCAACGCGCAAAAGACGGGACATATCCTGACCATCGAGGATCCGATGGAGTTCGTGTTCCGCAACGACAAGTGCGTGATCAACCAGCGCGAGGTCGGCACCGACACCCGTTCCTACGAAAATGCGCTGGTGAACGCGATGCGCGAAGCACCGGACATGATGATGATCGGTGAAATCCGCGACCGCCAGACGTTGCAACATGCGCTGCTCTATGCACAAACCGGCCACCTGTGCGTGTCTACGCTGCATGCGAACAACAGCTACCACGCGCTCAACCGCATCATCAACTTCTTCCCTTACGAAGCGCGCACCTCGCTTCTGTCCGACCTGGCCATCAGCCTGCGCGCCATCATTTCCCAGCGCCTGGTCAAGGCGAACGACGGCTCGCTGGTCGCCGCGGTGGAAGTGATGCTGAACACCAAGCATGTCGCCGAGCTGATCAAAAAGGGAGAGATCGACCAGATCAAGGAGGCGATGGAGCAAAGTCTTTCGCCCGGATCGAAGACCTTCGAACACGCCTTGTTCGAATTGTTCATGGCGGGAACGGTTTCCAAGGACGAGGCGCTCAAGAACTCGGACTCGGCCACCAACCTGTCCTGGCTGATCAACAACTATGAACAAAAAGCTGCCGGCAAGATCGGCGAAAGTCCGACCGGGCGGGTGATGGTCAAACCCGGCGGGGGCTACTCGTTCAGCGAGATCAAGCTGAACGTGGACAACGACACCAAGAAGTGAACCGCCGACCGGTTCGCCGGCGCCCGTGACGCCGGACTCGCCATCAATGACCTCCTCGACCCTCGAGCTCGCGCGCGAGTTGATGGCGCGCGTCTCGGTCACGCCAAACGATGCCGGGTGCCAGGAGATCCTGCGCCAGCGGCTGGTACGCCGTGGCTTCAAGGCCGAGCCGATGCGTCATGGCGACGTCGACAATCTGTGGATCCGGCGCGGCACCGGCACACCGCTGGTCTGCTTCGCGGGTCACACCGACGTGGTCCCCACCGGGCCTCTCGAGCAGTGGAATTCCAATCCGTTTACGCCGACGATGCGCGATGGCGTTCTTTACGGCCGCGGCGCGGCCGACATGAAATCATCGCTGGCGGCGTTCGTCACAGCGATAGAGGGATTTCTCTCCAAGCATCCGGACCATCCCGGCTCGATTGCGCTGCTGATCACCTCGGACGAGGAAGGCTCGGCTGTCAATGGTACGGTCAAGGTGGTCGAGACGCTGCGGGCGCGCGGCGAAAAAATCGATTATTGCATCGTCGGCGAGCCCTCCTCGGCCAGGACGTTCGGCGACACCATCAAGAACGGCCGCCGTGGTTCGCTCTCCGGAGAGCTACTGGTGCGCGGCATCCAGGGTCATATCGCCTATCCGCTGCAGTCGCGCAATCCGATCCATCAGTTCGCGCCAGCGCTGGCCGAACTCGCCGCCACTGAATGGGACCCGGGCAACGAATTCTTTCCGCCGACCACCTGGCAGGTGTCGAACATCGTCGCCGGCACCGGGGCCAACAACGTGATCCCCGGAGAACTGAAAGCGTCGTTCAATTTTCGTTTTTCCACCGCCAGCACCGTCGAGTCGTTGAAGAGAAGGGTACACGCCATTCTCGACCGTCACGGGCTGGATTACACGCTGGACTGGTCGCTGTCAGGCAATCCGTTTCTGACCGCGCGCGGTAAGCTTGTGGACGTGCTGAGCGCTGCGGTCGAGCGGGTCACCGGCCGTCAGCCGCAACTGTCTACGGCCGGCGGCACGTCAGACGGGCGCTTCATCATCGAAATCTGCCCGGAGATCGTGGAATTCGGCCCGATGAACGCCTCGATCCACAAATTGAACGAGCACATCGCCATCGCCGAGCTGGATGCGCTGTCGAAAATCTATCAGCAGGCGCTGACCGACTTATTGAATGCCCGTTGAGGTGCGGAAGCAACCGAAGACGATTCGCGAGTGGCTGCGTCACGCGGTGACCCATTTTGACGAGGCCGGATTGTCATTTGGCCACGGCACCACCAATGCCCGCGACGAAGCGGCCTACCTCATACTGCATACGCTGAAATTGCCGCTTGATCGCCTCGACCCGTTTCTCGACCGCACGCTCAGCACACAGGAAACCGACGCGGTGAGCCGGGTGTTGCGACGGCGGATTGAACAGCGTGTGCCTGCAGCCTACCTCACCAACGAAGCGTGGCTGGGTGACTACCGTTTCTACGTCGACGAGCGCGTGATCGTACCGCGCTCGTTTATCGCGGAGCTGTTGCGGGACGAACTGAGCCCCTGGGTGAAGGATGCGGAATCGATCGGTGCAGCGCTGGATCTCTGCACCGGATCAGGCTGCCTGGCGATTTTGCTGACGCAGGCCTTTCCGAACGCAAGGGTGGATGCAACCGAACTCTCAAGCGATGCTCTCGAAGTAGCGGGCAAGAACGTTTCGGACTACGGCCTGGAAGACCGGATTTGCCTCGTCCGCGGCGATCTGTTCGCGGGTATGCCCGGGCCCTATCAGCTCATCGTTTCCAATCCGCCGTACGTGAAAGCCGATTCCATGGCCGCGCTGCCACCGGAATATCGTGCCGAACCGCAGCTGGCACTTGCGGGCGGCAAGGATGGATTGGATGTCGTGCGCCGCATCCTGTCAGGCGCCGGCGCGCTGCTCGACAAGGACGGATTGCTGGTCGTGGAAATCGGTCACAACCGGAATTCCCTGGAGCGGGCGTTCCCACGGCTCCCTTTTACCTGGCTGGAGACTTCTGCGGGTGACGGCTTTGTGTTCTTGCTGACGGGCTCGCAACTGGCGCGTTGAGATCGTCCTGTTGTGCAGCGGGCGTGCTGCCAGCCCACTCGAGCAACTGACTGATCTCGGATTCCTTGAGCTCGATCCAGGAACCGCGCTTGAGTCGCGGCGGCAGGCTGACGATGCCGAAACGCACGCGCATCAACCGGCTGACCTGCAAGCCCAGCGCTTCGAACATCCGCCGTACCACCCGGTTGCGCCCTTCCTTGAGAACCACGCGATACCAGCGGTTTCTGCCCTCGCCGCCCTGTTCCTCGAGCATGTCGAACCTCGCGTCGCCATCGGAGAGCCGCACGCCCCGCTTGAATTCGGCGATCTGCGCCGGGCTCAATGCACCAAACAGCCGGACCGCGTATTCCCGCTCGACCTCGAAACGGGGATGCATCAAACGGTTCGCCAGTTCACCCGAGGTGGTGAAGATCAGCAGACCGCCGGTGTTGAAATCGAGGCGCCCCACCGCCAGCCACTTGGCGCTGCGGATGACCGGGAGTTTTTCGAACACGCTGGGCCGCCCCTTCGGATCATCGCGAGTTACGATTTCCCCGTCAGGCTTGTGATAGAGAATCACGCGCGGCAGACGCGTGGTGACCTTGAACTTGATCTGGCGCCGCCCGACCTGGATCAGGTCGTCGGTGGTCACGCGCGCGCCCAGGGTGGCTGATGCTCCGTTTACTTTGACTTTCCCGGATTTGATGATCTCTTCCATCGCCCGGCGCGAACCCAGGCCGGCCTGCGCCAGCACCTTCTGCAGTTTCTGCGACCGCGCTGCGACCGGCGCAGCCGGTGCGGGCGTCTCCGGCATGCGCTTCAACCGCGCCGCGGTATTTCTGCGCGAGCCGCGCGCCAGCGCCGGCGTGCTTTTGGGCGAATGCCGGGACGAGGGCCGGCGTTTGGCCGGTTCTGCGGCAGGTCCGGCCATCAGGCGGGTCTCCGTTCGATGACCGCCTGGGCCAGGGTGCCGCTGTCAACGTGTTCAAGTTCACCGCCTACCGGCAGTCCCCGGGCGATGCGCGTGACTTTTATTCCGCGCGCCGCGAGCAATTCACCGGCGTAGTGCGCCGTGGCTTCTCCCTCGACCGTGAAATTGGTGGCCAGAATGGCCTCTTTTACGGTGCCGTCGAGGGCGCGCTTGATCAGCCGGTCGAGGTGAATGTCCTTCGGGCCGACGCCGTCCAGCGGGGAGAGTCTGCCCATCAGTACGAAATACTGGCCGTTATAGGCCTGCGCCTGTTCCATCATCAGCAGGTCCGCGGGTGTTTCCACCACGCACAGAAGCGTCTGGTCGCGGCGCGGCGAACTGCACAGTTCGCATATCGTCTGTTCGGTGAAGTTGTTGCACTTTTCGCAGTGGCGCACTTTCGTGAGGGCATGCTCGAGCGCCTTGCCGAGCCGCTGCGCCCCGGGATGGTCGCGCTGAAGCAGATGGAAGGCCATTCGCTGTGCCGACTTCGGGCCGACGCCCGGCAGACAGCGCAGCGCATCGATCAATTCTTCGAGACTCGAAGGCGTTTTCATGAGGCGGTGACTTGTGAGCGGTGACTGGTGACTGGTTGAATGCCCCATCGCAGTGACGATTCAGACCTTCCGTTTCTTCCAGTCACCAATCACCCGTTACCAGTCACTAGAAAGGCAATTTCATTCCAGGCGGAAGGCTGAGCCCGGAAGCCAGACCGCCCATCTTTTCCTGGGTCACCGTTTCCACGCGACGCACGGCGTCGTTGACCGCGGCGGCGATCAGATCTTCCAGCATGTCCTTGTCGTCGCTCATCAGGCTGGGATCTATGGACACGCGCTTGACGTCGTGCCGCCCGGTCATCACGACTTTCACCATGCCGGCACCCGCCTGACCTTCGACCTCCAAGGCGGCGATTTCTTCCTGCGCCTTCTTCAGGTTTTCCTGCATCTCCTGGGCCTGTTTCATTAGCCCGGCGATTTGGCCTTTGATCATGATGTCGTTCCTTACTGAATCGGTTTGATTGAGGAATCCTTCACCCGTGCATCGAAATTCTCCACCAGTTCGCGGACGAAGGGATCGGTGTCGATGGACGCGATCGCCTTGGCCAGCTTTGCCTGCCGCACCTGGTTGTCGATTTCCGCGGGCGTGTTGCCCGTGCCGCCGGTGGAAATCCGCAGCCTTAGCCTGCGGCCGAAATAGTCCGTGAGGGCCGCCTGCAATTTGTCGGTGTACACCTTGTCCAGCAGATGTTTGTGCGCTTCCGGCACGGCAAGTTCCAGCCGCTCGCCGTCGAGCGAACGAAACTCACAGTGGTCCGCCAGCATGCGGGCCATGCCCCCGACCTTGATTCGCCCGACCAGCGTTCGCCAATCCGCCAACTCCTGCTCTGCGTTGCCCGCAGGTTTGAGTGTCACCTCTGACGCAACAGCCGGGGCAGCCTCTTCGGCAGATGTCGGCGGCTTTGCCACCGCGCGGCCCGGTGTGGCAGCGGGGACGGTCTTGGCGGGCTCCACCGGCAGGAAAGCCAGCATGCGCATCAAGGTCATCGTGAACCCGGCAAATTCATCCGGTGCAAGCCCAAGATCGCGCCGTCCGTGAATCGCGATCTGGTAGAGGAGTTGTATGTCTTCCTCGCTGAAGGCCGCGGCGAGTTCGATCAGGGTATCGCGTTCCGGTTCGTCGTCCGCAAGCGCTTCCGGTAACGTCTGCACCACCGCGATCCGGTGCAACAACGTCGCCAGCTCCTGCAACGCGGCGTCGAAGGACAGGCTCATCGCTGCCATGCGCTCGGCCTCGGCCAGTAATGCCGGCCCCTGCCCGCCGGCGAGGGATTTGAGCAGGCTGAACAGATAGCTGCGGTCCACCGCTCCGAGCATCTCTCTGACCGAGGCCTCTTCGACCTTGCCGGCCCCGTGCGCAATCGCCTGGTCCAGCAGCGACAAGGCATCGCGCATGCTGCCTCCGGCGGCGCGCGCCAACAGATTGAGCGCTGGCGTTTCGAACTGCACGCCTTCCCTGCCGAGCACGTTCTCAAGCTGGCTGCGGATCAGGGCAGGAGGGATCTGCTTGAGGTTGAACTGCAGGCAGCGCGACAACACGGTCACGGGGACCTTCTGCGGGTCGGTGGTCGCGAGGATGAACTTGACGTGAGCCGGCGGCTCTTCGAGGGTCTTGAGCATGGCATTGAATGCGCTGCGCGACAGCATGTGCACTTCGTCGATGATGTACACCTTGAAGCGACCTGAAGTCGGCGCATAGAGCGCGTTCTCCAGCAGCTCGCGCATGCTGTCCACCTGGGTGTTGGAAGCGGCATCGAGTTCGAGCAGGTCCACATAGCGTCCGGCGTCGATCTCGGTGCAGGCGCCGCACTTCCCGCAGGGATCCGCGGAAACGCCGATTTCGCAGTTCAGCGCCTTTGCGATGATCCGCGCCAGCGTGGTCTTGCCCACGCCGCGGGTGCCGGCGAGCAGATACGCGTGATGCAGGCGATTCTGCGACAGCGCATTGCTGATGGCACGGACCACGTGATCCTGGCCGACCAGTTCACCGAAATTCCTGGGGCGCCACTTGCGCGCAAGAGCGAGCGTCACTTTGTGTTTAATGTGTCAATAAATTTTCGCGGGAACGGCGCAAATCCTGCCTGACCGGTCCTATTCGTCCAGCATCTCTTGTGTTGCGTCTAAGATAGGGTGGCGAGCCTTACCCCGTCACTCGCAAAGAATAGCTTTGGCTGCTTCCTTCCGGACCTGACCAGGTTCACTACCATGCGATGCGGGGAGGCCCGCCATTGAACTGCAGGTGCGAGGGACCTTGGCCGAGCGACGAGGTGAAATCGGCCGCAAAGCGGCAAACGTAACCACCTCACCTTCACGCTTCGCCCCTCACGCGGTTGTAACCGGAATCTTGCCGATCCTTGACTGCCATTCGCGGGGACCGGTCTGATGAACCGATGTGCCGTTTACATCTACGGCGACCGTGACCGGCATGTCCTTCACATCGAACTCGTAGATCGCTTCCATACCCAGGTCCGCGAATGCGACCACACGCGAGGACTTGATGGCCTTGGAAACGAGGTAGGCCGCGCCGCCCACCGCCATCAGGTATACGGCCTTGTACTTGCGAATGGCTTCGATCGCCGCAGGGCCGCGCTCAGCCTTGCCGATCATACCGAGCAGCCCGGTTTTCGCCAGCATCATATCGGTGAACTTGTCCATTCGGGTGGCCGTGGTCGGACCCGCCGGGCCGACGGCTTCATCGCGTACCGGGTCCACCGGACCGACGTAGTAGATGAACCGGTTACGAAAGTCGACGCCCGCGGGCAACGATTCACCCTTTGAGAACAGTTCCTGGATGCGTTTGTGCGCGGCATCGCGCCCGGTGAGGATCTTGCCGTTCAGCAGCAGGGTCTCGCCGGGCTTCCATGCTGAGATCTCCTCACGCGTGACTTTCGCCAGATCGACTTTGCGCGAGGACGGCGCCGGCGCCCATTCCACGTCCGGCCACTGATCGAGGCTGGGCGGCTCCAGCCGCACCGCGCCGCTGCCGTCCAGAGTAAAGTGCGCGTGACGGGTGGCCGCGCAATTTGGAATCATCGCCACCGGCAGCGACGCCGCATGCGTCGGGTAATCGAGAATCTTGACGTCTAGCACCGTGGTCAATCCCCCGAGTCCCTGGGCGCCTATGCCGAGCGCATTGACCTTGTCGCAGATTTCGACGCGCAGTTCCTCAAGGCGATTTTTCGGCCCGCGCTGTTTCAGTTCGTGCATGTCGATCGGTTGCATCAGCGCTTCCTTGGCCAGCACCATGGCCTTCTCCGCGCTGCCGCCTATACCCAAGCCCAGCATCCCTGGCGGGCACCAGCCGGCGCCCATGCCCGGCACCGTTTTCAATACCCAGTCGACGATGCTGTCGGATGGATTGAGCATGACGAATTTCGACTTGTTCTCCGAGCCTCCGCCCTTGGCGGCGATGCGCACTTCAACGGAGTCGCCCGGAACCAGCTCCATGTGGACAACCGCCGGCGTGTTATCGCGCGTATTGCTCCGGCTGCCTGCCGGATCGGCCAGGATCGAGGCCCGCAGCTTGTTGTCCGGGTGCAGGTAGGCACGGCGTACGCCTTCGTTCACCATATCGGCGACACCCATGGTCGCGCCGTCCCAGCGCACGTTCATGCCAACCTTCAGGAAGGCGACCACAATCCCGGTGTCCTGGCAGATCGGCCGTTTGCCTTCCGCACACATGCGCGAATTGGTCAGGATTTGGGCGATCGCGTCGCGGGCGGCCGGCGATTCTTCCTGCTGATACGCATCCGCCAGCGACTTGATGTAGTCCATCGGATGGTAGTAGGAGATGTACTGCAGCGCGTCGGCGACGCTGTCGATCAGGTCTTCCTGGCGGATGACGGTCATGAGTGAATCAGGGCGGCCGCGCGGATTGCAGGTCCGCTCAGTGCGCCGCCGCGTAAGACGTGGTGATGCGGTCAGTATACGCCATGGCCAGCGCCGAAACCACGAAGGTAAGATGGATGATCACCTGCCACATGATCGTTTGTTCGGGCATCTGCGGTGCATTGATGAAGGTCTTGAGCAGGTGAATCGAAGAAATGCCGATCAGCGCGGTGGCGAGTTTTACCTTGAGCAGGCCGGCATTGACATGCGAGAGCCACTCGGGTTCATCCGGATGTCCTGCCAGGTTCAATCTGGACACGAAGGTCTCATAGCCGCCGACGATTACCATGATCAGCAGGTTGGCAATCATCACCACGTCGATCAGTCCGAGGACCACCAGCATGATGTCGGTGGCCGACAACCCGCGCACCCCGTACACCAGGTGCCAGAGTTCGACCATGAAGTGATACACGTAGACTGTCTGGGCGATGATCAGGCCCAGATACAGTGGTGCCTGCAGCCAGCGGCTCCAGAAGATGAAACCGCCCAGGGCGACTTGCGACTTGCCGTTTCCGGTAATTTTTTCCATGGGATGCGAATAAGAAAAGTGCGCGGATTTTACACTACCGGCCGCCGTGCCCGCCGCCCCGATGCGCTCGCGCGACTCAGGACTGGGTAGCGGAAGTTCTGGCTATAATCCGGTGAAAAGCCGACTATCAGGCCATACGAAGCGGAGGATGCAATGAGTACGATCGAATCGGTCCTGCAGGAACACCGTGTATTCACGCCGCCCGCGGACTTCGTCAAGCAGGCCAACGTCTCCGGAATGGCCGCGTATCAGGCGCTGTGCGCGGAAGCCGACCGCGATTACGAGGGCTTCTGGGCGCGGCTCGCTCGCGAGCATGTGATCTGGCACAAGCCCTTCTCCAGGGTCCTTGACCAGAGCAAGGCGCCGTTCTTCAAGTGGTTCCACGATGGCGAGTTGAACATCTCCTACAACTGTCTGGACCGCCATCTCAACAGCCAGCCGAACAAGACCGCGATCATTTTCGAAGCCGACGACGGAACGGTCACCAAGATCACCTACAAGCAGCTTTATCACCGCGTCTGCCAGTTTGCCAACGGGCTCAAGTCGCTGGGAATCGAGACCGGCGACCGCGTCGTCATCTATATGCCGATGTCGATCGAGGCAGTGGTCGCGATGCAAGCCTGCGCACGCATCGGCGCCACGCATTCGGTGGTGTTCGGCGGCTTTTCGGCCAAGAGCCTGCAGGAGCGCATCATCGATGCCGGCGCGGTCGCGGTCATTACCGCCGACGGCCAGATGCGCGGCGGCAAGGAAATCGCGCTGAAGCCCGCGGTCGACGAGGCTTTTGCAATGGGAGGCTGCGAGGCCATTAAGAGTGTCGTTATCTACAAGCGGACCGGCAGCGCGATTCAGGTGAATTCCCCGCGCGATCACTGGTGGCACAACCTGGTGCGCAACCAGCCGGATGTCTGCGAGCCGGTTTGGGTCAATGCCGAGCATCCGTTGTTCATTCTCTATACCTCGGGCTCCACGGGAAAGCCCAAGGGAGTCCAGCATTCCAGCGCCGGTTACCTGCTCCAGGCCATGCTGACGATGAAGTGGACTTTCGACCACAAACAGTCGGATGTTTTCTGGTGTACCGCCGACGTGGGATGGGTAACGGGGCACACGTATATTGCTTACGGTCCGCTCGCGGTCGGCGCAACCGAGATCGTGTTCGAGGGCGTGCCGACTTTTCCCGATGCCGGCCGTTTCTGGAAGCTGATCCAGGATCACGGCGTGACTGTGTTCTACACCGCCCCGACGGCGATCCGCTCGCTGATCAAAGCCGGAGCCGACCAGCCGAAGAAATACAATCTGTCCAGCTTGCGGCTGCTCGGCTCGGTCGGTGAACCGATCAATCCGGAAGCATGGATGTGGTACTACACCACTGTCGGCAACAGCCGTTGTCCGATCGTGGATACCTGGTGGCAGACCGAGACCGGCGGCCACATGATCACGCCGCTGCCCGGCGTGACGCCGCTGAAGCCGGGCTCATGCACCATGGCACTGCCGGGAATAGCCGCTGCCATCGTCGACGAGACCGGACACGATGTAGAGAAAGGCAAAGGCGGCATCCTGGTCATCAAGAAACCCTGGCCATCGATGATTCGCACTATCTGGGGCGATCCGGAGCGTTACAAGAAGAGCTATTACCCCGAGGACTTCAAGGGCAAGTACTACCTCGCCGGGGATGGAGCAAATTGCGACCTTGACGGATACTTCTGGATCATGGGCCGCATCGACGACGTGCTCAACGTGTCCGGCCACAGGCTGGGGACGATGGAAATCGAATCGGCGCTGGTGGCGAATACGACACTCGTTGCGGAAGCCGCCGTGGTAGGCCGGCCTGACGAACTCACTGGCGAAGCTGTTGTTGCCTTTGTGGTGATGAAGGGCGTACGGCCAACCGGAGAAGATGCGAAACGGCTGTCGCAGGAATTGCGCGATTGGGTCGGCAAGGAAATCGGGCCCATCGCCAAGCCCAAGGACATCCGTTTTGGCGATAACCTGCCGAAGACCCGTTCCGGAAAAATCATGCGGAGATTATTGCGATCAATCGCCAAAGGCGAGGAAATCACGCAGGATGTCTCGACTCTTGAGAATCCAGCGATCCTGGAACAACTAAAGCAGCCAGTCTGATTGCAACACCGCGCAATTCACAAGACGAGGCGGGTTCGAGTGTAATGAGTGCGCCCGACGTTCGGCGCGATATGCCGAAGCCAAAACAGGGCGGTCCTTGAGCACACGAGCACCCGAGTTGATGTGGCTGAAAGGGCTATGCTTCTTTGACAGCACTGCGGCCCTCCAGTATTCTTCGCGCCTTCCCGCAAATGCGGACCCGGCAACACGCGGAGAGGTGGATGAGTGGTTTAAGTCGCACGCCTGGAAAGCGTGTTTAGGTTAATAGCCTAACGAGGGTTCGAATCCCTCCCTCTCCGCCAATAAATAAGGCCCCTCGTGGGTCTTTTTTATTGGCGAGACGGGAGGGCTCATTCGAACCCTCTGGTTCGTCAACGCACTTGCGCCGAGAAAGCACAGGATTGTTTCCAACCTAGCAGGCGCAAGTTCGTTTAGACAGCGGCTAACGTTTAGCGGCGCAGCCGATCAACGTTATGACGGCTGCCAATCCCCCTAAAACAAGAAAGACCCCCGTGGTCGTCTTTCCTTATTGGCCGAAGCGGGGGATACCTCGAGAACCCCTCGGTTCGTCAACGCGTCTGTTCGAATCAACTCATTCCGGTTACATCATCGCTGGGCTTGATTTGATTACCCCGATTGGTTTGCTGCCTCGGACAGCCCACCAGTCAAAAGTGTTAACATTCGCCGCAGGGAAAGACACAAAAAAATTTAGATCTGGAAGAACTTCAGGAGGAACTGGATGCAAATCTTTACCAAGAAGCTGACGCTGATCACCGGACTCACCCTGGGATTGATGGCGCTGCCGGTCGCCCACGGAGACGGTGAAGGCATGACCGTGCTCATGAACAGCAACTTCGTGACCGCCGATCCCGAGAACATCAAGTGGGCCGCGAACAAGTCAACACCCTACGGCATGCAGATCATCATGCTGTTCGGCGATCCGTCGCAACCCGGCCCATATATTTTCCGCGCGAAGATGCCTTCCGGATACAAATTGCCGCCGCACAAGCATCCGGATGAACGTATCGTCACGGTCCTGAAAGGCATCTACTGGTCCGGCGTGGGCGAGCGTTACAACCCGATGGTGATGAAAGAATTTCAAGCGGGCGCGTTTTACACCACCAAGGCCAATGTTCCACATTTCTCCTGGGCGCGCACCGAGGTCATCATCCAGGAAATGGGCACGGGCCTGGAGTCGGGCGCCAAGGGCATCGAATACGTCAATCCGGACGACGACCCGCGAAACAATCAATAGCTCGCGCGAGAGGAATTCCGAGGCGGCGTTTTCTGCTGCTTTTCTTCCTGAACCCGATGCCATCGAGACGTTCTAACTCCCGTCATCAACAACGGAGGTACGGCCATGCGGAGTTCCTTCAAGTACATCGCGGCTGTAATTGCATTGCTTGTAGCGCAGCTTGCGCTTGCCGGACCGTTGATCACGGTTTACAAGACCCCGAACTGCGGCTGTTGCGTGAAATGGGTGGAATACCTGCGCAAGGAAGGCTTCGAAGTCAAGGCAATCAACCGCGAAGACCTCACGCCGATCAAGCAGCGCGCTGGCGTGCCACAGACGATGTCGGCCTGTCATACCGCGCTGGTTGACGGTTATGTCATCGAAGGCCACGTGCCCGCGCAGGCGATCCGCAGGCTGCTGCAGGAACGACCCAATACAGTCGGATTGGCCGTGCCCGGGATGCCGGCCAATTCTCCCGGAATGGGCGAGATGGACGGTAGTCTCAAGACCTACACGATGGAAGGGAAGCTTTACTCGACAAACTGAAAGCCACACCCCTCTGCCCGGCCCTTTCCCACCAGGGGAGAGGGAGATTGAAAGGCTTTAAGACCCTCTCTCCCCTGGCGCGAGAGAGTTGGAGAGAGGGGGACCCACTGCACTTCTGATCTGTTCCAGCGCGGTCGGGTCTTCCAACGTGGTCAGGTCGCCCGGATCCCGTCCTTCGGCCAGTGCCTGAATGCTGCGGCGGAGCAATTTTCCAGACCGTGTTTTCGGCAGCATGGTGACGAAATGCACACGGGCCGGACGTGCAATTGCGCCAATCTGCGCATCCACGGTCGCCATGACTTCCTTTTCCTGAGCCGCGCGCAACTCCGGTGTAGCAATCGTGGCGGCATCCTTCACCACGGCAAACGCCAACGGCATCTGCCCTTTCACCTGATCGGCCACGCCGACCACGGCGACTTCAGCGATGTTCGGGTGCGCCTGCACCGCCTCTTCGATCTCGCGGGTACCGAGCCGATGCCCGGCGACGTTGATGACATCGTCCGTGCGCCCGAGAATGAAGTAGTAGCCGTCCTTGTCGCGAATACCCCAATCGAAGGTGGAATACACCATTACCGATTTGAACGTGGTGAAATACGTCCGCACGAAGCGCTCATCGTCGCCCCATACAGTGGACAGGCATCCCGGGGGCAACGGCGGCACAATTGCCACCACGCCTTTCTCCCCTGGCGCCGCCTCAGACGCATCGCTCTCGCGCAGCAACTTCAGGTCGTAGCCATACGCCGGAAAACTCGGGCTGCCGAATTTCAACGGCGTTTTTTCCACGCCGGGCACCGCGGTCAGGATCGGCCAGCCGGTCTCGGTTTGCCAGTAGTGGTCGATGACGGGCTTGCCCAGCGCGTCGGAAATCCAGCGATGGGTCGGCTCGTCCAGCGGCTCGCCGGCAAGGAACAGATGCTTCAGTGACGAAGTGTCGTACTTCCTCAGATACGCGGGATCCTGTTTTTTCAACACCCGTATCCCGGTGGGAGAAGAGAACATCACGCGCACCTTGTGGTCCTGCACGATCTTCCACCAGATCCCCGGGTCCGGGCGAATCGGCAGGCCCTCGTAGACGATGCTCGTCATGCCGCGAATGAGCGGCGCGTACACGATGTAGGAGTGCCCGACCACCCAGCCGATGTCCGAAGTCGTGAACATGGTCTCGCCGGGTTCGCCGCAGAAAATGTGCTGCATCGACGCGGCCAGCGCCACGCCATGTCCTCCCGTGTCGCGCTGTACACCCTTGGGTTTGCCCGTTGTCCCCGAGGTATAGAGGATGTAGTTCGGTTCGCTGGACTCGAGCCAGGCGACCGGTACGTTCGCATTCGGATGCTGCTTCGCCAGCGTGGCGTAGTCCAGGTCGCGCCCGGGGATAAGCGCTACGTCGGCGTCGATACCGCGATTGACAATGACTACATTTTTCGGCGGCGTCGCTGCCAGGCGGATGGCTTCGTCCACCAGATGCTTGTAGGGGATCGCCTTGCCGCCGCGCATCCCGGCGTCCGCCGTGACCATCAGCTTCGGCCGCGCATCGTCGATGCGGGTGGCCAGGCTCGCGGATGCGAATCCGCCAAACACCACCGAATGGATGGCGCCGATGCGCGCGCATGCCAGCATCGCGAAAATCGCTTCGGCGATCATCGGCATGTAGATCAGCACGCGATCGCCCTTTGCCGCGCCCAGGCCCTGCAGGACTGCGGCAAAGCAGTTCACCTCAGCGTGCAATTCCCGATAAGTGTAGGCGCGTTCCTGCCCGGTTTCCGTGGAGATGTAGATCAGCGCTTTCTGGTCGCCACGCGCCGGAAGGTGCCGGTCGAGGGCGTTATAGCAGAGATGGTCGACGCCTGCGACTTAGCACCTTGCTAACGGCGGCCGGCTGTAGTCGTGGACGCGATCGGAC
>Ga0134123_10000955_pt1 | contig 18991 bp, 18 predicted proteins | sample KB303_FD_96460 | JGI IMG/M metagenome (GOLD analysis project Ga0134123, IMG submission 96460) | Terrestrial soil microbial communities without Nitrogen fertilizer from Kellogg Biological Station, Michigan, USA - KB3-0-3 | ecosystem: Environmental > Terrestrial > Soil > Unclassified ...
ATAGATGGCTCAGCATTTAGCCTCTGGCCTTCCATCTGCTGAACACCAGAAAGTTTCAACATTCTCGGGCAAATATTCTAATCCACTATTGATATCAGTATCACTAATATTAAGTGATTTTAATTTACTCATTTCTTTTAAAGGCTCTAAGGAACCATAGAACTTATTATTTGACAAATAAAGTTCTTCTAAATTAACTGCTTCTGATAAAAAAGATAAATCTTGGTCGAATTTATTATTCAACAAACTTAATGTTTCTAACTTTTCTCCTTGGGGTAATTTAATTTGGGTAAGTTGATTATCACTACAATCAATTTCTTGTAAATTAGGGCAATTCGAAGTGAAGCTAGTGAGTTTGTCATTTCTATAGCAAAAAAGCCTAGTCAATTTAGGACAAGCACTAACCTCTAATTTGGTTAATCCAGATTGTAAGATTTTTCCCATATCCAAATATTTTCCATCAATTTCTACTTCTTCTAAATTAGGATATTCAGACAAAACTATTTCTTCATCCTCGACAATATATAAACGATCACGTTTGTGAACACTAATCTCTTTTATTTGTTCTTTATTAGGTAATCATTCTTGGGGATTTTGGTAAATGAGGGTAGCATAACTAGGTTTATTCTTAATTTTTCCTAAATTAGGATTACCAGAGGAGTAAATTTTTAAACAAATAGGAAATCCATCTAAGTCTAAATTTCCTTCTAAGTTTAGATTACGGAGATTGAGTTCTTCAAGGTTTTTTCTAGGACAATTTTCTTGGTGGATTATTCCGTGATAGTCTCTTTTATTTTTATCACAATTGCAAGGATAATTTTTGTCTAAATAACCTTGAGCCTGAGGATAACCAGGATAAAATTCTTTTCTTAATTCAAGTAATTTATTAGTAGTTAATTGAGTTGGTTGATAATTATTTTGCTTTAAATAGATGGCAAAGTCTAGCTCATGAGAATTTAGACCAGCTTTTATTCAATCCGGAGTAAAATCTTGATTTTGTCATTGTTTAGCCTTTTCTGCTTCAGATAAACTAAATCCAGCCTGGATTCAGACTCGAGCCGTGGAGGAGTTAAAGTTTTGTTCTTTTCAGTTTTTAACTTTATCATAACTATATGGTTCAAAGCCAATTGGAATTCATTCTTGGGCATCTTGATAAGTTAAGCCTTTTTCTTCTCAGAGTCGTTGGTAACCTTCATCAAAAAAACAAAAATGAATATCTTCTCAACTAATCATTATTTTTCTCCTTTAAAGGGAATCCGTTGCCCTTTCATTACCATGTCTCTTTAATAAATAAACCACCACTCCAATTAATCCTAATCCAGTTATTCCTCCTCAAATTCAAGAGAGATAGTTAAATTTACCACCTTTTACTATTTTCTTCATAATATTCATTTTTAATATGAGCAAAAAATGAAATTGTGATTGCCAGGAATGTTTAGAACAAAAATTAGAGAAGTTAGAAGGTTGGCAAGTTAATTCTAAAAAGAAAATAGAAGAATTACTTGCTTCAGAAAAATGTCCCTACAAGACTATTGACGAGAAAAATGAACAAAGCAAAACTTATAATTGCAATTAAACTCCTATTGAACCAGGAGAAACCATAAATCATGTGCCTGTGAAAAATTTTCTAGGCTCTTCTGCAGAATATGCAGGATGTAATAACTGTGGCAAAAGTTTTCATTGCAGTAAACAATGAATAGATAAGTCTACTACTTGCATAATTACTGATTATTTCCCTATAGAGTGTGAGCAAAGTTATTTATCCGAAACTAATGCTAGAGAGTAGTAAAAAAAAGCATCGCTAAAAAAATTTATCATCTATTTAGTGTTATGAATTTGCTTGAGAATTATTACCGATTGTGATAGCGAGTATTACTTTTTTGGTTTTATGGATTTATATATTAAATTAATTTAAAGCAATTTAAGCATTCAAAGAAACATTTTGAGGATGAACTTCTTTCTTTTTAGCACTAAAATCAAAAACAATACGATCATATAAAGCAATTGGTCTAAGTATTTGATCTTGTTCTTCTTGAAGCCTGATAATTCCCATGAGAGCTAAAGAATAAGCCTCTTTTTCCACTTCTTGGTAATCTTTGTTTAATATTTGTGCCAATTGGGCTAAGGAGTTGGGTTTATCCTCTACTAAACAAGAAAAAAGTTTTAATTGGCTCGAATTCAACCAAAGGGATTCTAAGCTAGCTACTTTAATCCGATGCGGATGCACTGACGGCTTGCTGGTTTTGACTGATTCTTGCATCTTAGCATAAGTTTTTTCTAAACTAATAGTTGGGTCATACTGAAAAGTAATAGTTCTAATGTTTTTCATAGCCTATAATTGTTTTTTAAGCAAAGTCGCCGAATCTTTCAGTGATTTTTTGGTAAAATAAGGTTGTTGCGTGGGTTAAAGAAATTCAAGTAAAGAATGTTTCAGATTGGTTATCAATATGATAATGTGGTCCTTTTCCCTCGTGGTTATCAAACAATACTTTTTCTTTCGGATTATGCTTATTGAAAGCGATTCAATTGAACTTGCAGCCCTCAGGGAACTCCTTTCCAAACGGGCTAAGTGCTAAAAATAATTTCATTTCAATTACGATTTCTTTTTGCGAAGTCATTAAATACTTCTCTTTTTCATGAAACAATAGTTGAAATTCCATTAAGATTTATATAAATTTTTAACAAAAATCCTCATTTTTATTTATTTCACTAAGGTCAATCTTTGCTTTGTTAAAAAAGGTCGCCATTCAGTTCGTGAACTCACCATTAAAGGATCGACTACCTATCATGAAACCATTAATGGTACTTGATTTCAAGTCAATCATTTAACTAACCATTGAATTGCTTTTCATCATAAAAAGCACACCTGAGAAGCCTTTTATAAATGAGTTAGCCAAAGAGGAGAAATTAAATATTACCGGAGAGTATTTGCAACTGAGAATGCTTTATTAATTTTTAATTTTAAGGAAAGTGATGAATGGGTAAAAGTTGATGGTAAGTGGAGGAGGAGGAAGTGTGAAAATTAGTTAGTTTTTACTTGGTCAACTTCCAGGAATGTGATAAGATTCTTGTTGAAGAATTTGAGCCTGTTGATCAGCGTGTTCTATTTTTTCAGTTTCTTTAGTTTGGCACTCTGAAACGCTAAGTAATGTATCTTTTACCCATTCTTCTTTTCCGTGATCCAGCAAGACAAATTCGTCATAACTATGATCTGAGTTTTGTTTCAATTCTCTTTTTTGAAAGAAGCGGCTAATTCACGGCTTTAAAGATTCTAGCCTGCTTTTCAATTCTATTAATAGCCTTTGTTTTTCTTCTATTTCTTTTTCGCAGGCGACTTTTTCTTTATTGATGATCTCGTAATCAATTTCATTTAAATTATCTTCATTGCCAAATTTTTTGCTTTCTAACTCTTGAATCATTTGTTCAACTCTTCCAATTAATTCTTTTAACTCAGCTTTTTGTTCTTTAGAAGAAACAGTTTTTGTCTGCAACCAGTGAGAAAAACGTAGAGAATCGGTGATTCCATCTATTGCTTGATCCAAAATAGCTTTTGTTAGCCAATACAAACAAAGATCTTTTTTTTCTTCCTCAGTTGCTTTTGCTTGTTCGCTGTCTTCTCCAAATTTTTCTAAAAACAAATCTATTTCATAAAAAAATTTTTCTAGATCTTCCCTAGCTGTCTCCGCCCCCTGAAGATTATTATAATATTCACCTTCCCGGTATCTCCCTTTTTGCACTAGGGTAATTAACGGTGCAGTAGTGAGAAAAGTGATTATTTTAATTATTTGGATAGTCATAATATATTATTTTACTAATTTTTACTGGAACTGGGAATGCCATAAGTAAGTTGAATAATTTGGGCTTGTTGCAGTTTATCTTGCTTTTGTACTTGCAATTCATTCAACTGCTTTTCTAGCTCAACTATCTTAATTTGTTTATCACAAAGTGATTGGATTTTTTCTTCTGTCAATTGCTCACTTAGTTTACTCTTAGCCTTCTCAAACTGCTTCTGAACGTAAGGAATATTATTTTCTAATAATTCTTTTTGTGCTTCTAGCAGCTTGGTCAAAGATTTTTGTCCTTTTTCATTTAATTCATCTTTGATTGAAAAAAGTAGTTCATCTAACTCAGTTTTTTTGATTTGGAAACTTTGCTCTAGATCACGAAACTTGAATCACGTTATTTCTTTTTCTAATTCGATCTTATCTTTCTTTAATTGTGAGTTTTCCTCTTTCAACTGCCTGATCTGATCAAGTAAAGCAACTTCTTTTTTAGTTAATTTTTCTCCCTTTTTTTCTTTCGTTTGCTTAATTAAATTGCTTCATTTCCCTTTTTCTTCCTCTTCGTCTTGCTGTTGTATTGAGGCTTGAAGACTGGAATGAAGACTAGACACAGTTGATTGATCATCAGCCGTTTGTGAACTGCTAATGCTTAATCTTTCACTTCTTTTCTTTGAAAGTTGAGCATTAAGAAGCACCTGTTCCTCAATTTTTTTTACCTGACTGTTTGGCCTTTTTTCTGAACTGCAGTAAAGAGAAACACTGTTGCCTAGATGCTCCAAACCACTATCGAGGTCAGTGTTATTAATGTTTAATTTCTCTAATTCAGTTATTCCTTTTAATGACTCCAAACTACCGACAAATTGATTATAAAGACCTTTTTTTATCCGTCGAGGATTATCGTTCCCTAACTCAAGGACCTTTAGATTAGTTAAGTGAGTTAAAAAGCTTAAATCTTGTTTAGCAAAGTTATTGTCTTTAATTGAGAGACATTCTAATTTTTGGTTCGTTGTTAAGTCTAAATTGGTAAGCAAATTGTTATCGCAGCGAATTATTTTTAAATTGGGACAATTAGTAGTGTCTAACTCCCGCAATTGGTTGCCAGAGCAATAAAGTTCGACAAGCATTGTGTTTTTACTCAAGTTTAAATTATTAATTAAGTTTTGAGAACAATTTAATTTGACGAGTTTAGGACAATTGCTAATGTCTAAGCTAGTTAATTGACCAAGTTCAGAAAATCTAATTTCTTCTAAATTAACAAAATCTCTTAAATCTAAGTGTCCTTCTATTTTCTTGTGAACGTCGAGAAAATTATGAATACCACCATCATTTAATTCGGTTATTTTGCTTCTCTCTTCTTTATTTGGATATTTTTTATCTAACCATTTTTGTGCTTTTACCATGATAGTTATTATTTTACAATATATTAGGCTGGAGCTTACTATAAAAAATAATATTATGCCGAAAAAGAAAAACAAAAATCAACAACCTAACTTGAAAAATTTTCTAAATAAAACAACCGACGAAAAAATTGCTAGCCTTCAAGCAAGCAAAGATGAAAGACAGATTAATAATTTACTAAGAGAAGCCAATATCCTTTTAACTAATTATTTGACAGCTAACGAAGAAGAAAAAGTTAGAAAAATAATTAAACAACTCAAGGAAATAAAATTGAGTGAATTTCTAGAATTTGAGGAAGACGAGCTTTTAGAGTTTGATGTTAACCAAGATTACTATGAAATTCTAGAAGTAGAAGAAAGCGCAAGTTCAGAAGAAATCAAAAAGTCTTGTAAGAAACTTTGCTTTAAATGGCACCCTGATAAAAATAATAATTCCGAAGAATCCAAAAAGAAATTTCAAGAAATTCAAAATGCTGCTGAGATTTTATTGAGCGAATCAACTAGAAGTTATTATGACATATTAAGGAGACTTGACAACTACTCAGAACCAGAGCCTGCTTATCCTAGTTCTTCTGGACAAACTTTTTGGGATGATCGAGATGGATGGGAATCAAGTTATGGAAGATCGGGATGAGGTGAAGAAGAAGAAATGCAGTGAAATGCCTGGGACAGCTACGAAAGTGAGGGAATCGAACAAATAAAAATCAAAGCCAACATTATTATCCAAAATATATGAAATCAATTAGAAATGTATCCTAAATTAGACATAAATGAAATTAATTGCGAACTTTGAAGCCCCTTTGAAAATTTTGAAGAAAAAATTAGAAGTTTAAGGACAGAAGAATTACTCGATGATTTTAATTCGAAAATATTAAGAGAAATTGAAATAAAGCGCAAGAGCAAAAGGAGCTTATCAGAAACGAGAAAAAGTTCTATTCAAAGAATAGAAAAAATGCTTAAAGAAAATCAAATGGGGATTGAGGATATAAACAAAAATGAATACGGAGAATTGTTTTCGGTCTTTGACCATGAATGTTTGATTCTTGCTAACTATAAGCGGCACATTAACACATGTTTGACAACAATAAGAAGTGTCTGTATCTTTGAAACTAGGTTAATTGAATTAATTAAGAGAGAAAAGGAAAACTTAGAGAAACTCAAGCGTTCAACTATAAAAGAAATTAAAAAAGAAATATTCCCTTATAAATTAGAAGAAGAACTGGAAGGTTTTGAGAGCAGCCTGTGAAGTAAGTGAGAACAAGTAATACATAGCAGTAATAATGCTTATGACGTAAACGAATATAAGAATAAATTTCTTCAATTTGTGCGAAGAAAACTTACTCAGAAACTCTTGGAAAAAACCAGAAGTAAATCACTACAAGAAATAAAAGAAGCACTTGATCCGCAAGGGCAGATGGTTATACAAGTAAATGAATTAGAAAAAATACTTCCTGGCACGGGAGTTTGCAATTGCTTTAGTTACCGTACCTACAAAGAACACATCAACGAACATTTAGAAAAAGTTCCTCAGATAACAAAATTTAAAGAAGAAATGATTAGTGCTATTAATAGTAAGCGAGAGGAAAAGAGAAATTCGCGTAGTCAGGGTAAGAAGTTCCGAAAACAGTTAAGTAAATTTTTAGAGAAAACTACTCGCGGAGAAATTAATAAACTTGAAAAAGTTGAAGAAATCAACTTATTAATTGAGAAAGCAAGTGCATTGCTAGAAAATCATTTTTGTACAGAAGAAAAAAGACAAATCCAATTGATTAGAAACAAACTGGAAATTAGAAAAAAAGAATTAGAACAAGGAAAAGAAGAGGAAAGAGAAAAAGACCGGCTGATTTTCCAATTACAAGCGACCTTGGAAAAGGTTAATGAAGAAAATAAACTATTAGGCAGAGAAATAAATAATTGGGAAGCAAAATACAAAGAAAAACAACAATCTAGCGAACAATGACAAATAGAAAATAAACAGTCACAACTGGAATATCAGAGAGAGAAGACCAAGGCCACTCAGTTACTAAATCAACTACAAATTAAAACAAAGGAACTAGAAAAGAAAGAAAGTGAAAATATCAATCTTCAACAACAACTAATTAATCAGCAAAACGAACTAGAGACATTGAGAAAAACAAACCTTGCCTACGAACAATATTTCCAAAAGCAGAAAACAGAATTTTCTAAGTTAGAATCTCAGTTGTCTGATCTTCAAAATTCAGAACTAAAATCTCAAATACTCCAAAATCCCTATCCACCAAAAGACGGCAAACCTTAATGCTTTTTCTCTCTAAACTCTACCTAAAAATCAAAAACTAAATTAAAATAAACCAACCAAACCAAAAAAAATGCGCTGAATGTGGCCAAGAAATTACTGGCACTAGTCACCCGGATCCCTATGTTCAAACTAACCAAGAAGGAAAAGTAACCAGTCGAATCTGTTCCGACTGTAATCATCTAATCAGAGAAAGACTAGAAAAGCAAGCCAAAGAAAAAGCTCGCCAGCAAGCAATTGAAGAATACGAAAGAAAAATCAAAGAGTGTGAAGAAAAAATCAAAAACAAAGGAAAAGAACTTCGCAATTGGGAAGAAATAATTAAACCAAAAATGGCTAAAGGCGAATATATCAAACCTGAAGATATTTGCTGACCAATTTCTGAAGAAGCCAGAAAAATTATTGATGATTACAACGATAAATTACAAGCCTTAGAGCATGAAAAGAACTTTTATGAAGCCTTTAACCAAATTCGCAATATTTTTATTTTCAGTACTGCTTTTTTTATCAAGTAATTTTTATTAATATTCTTATCTCGCTCTTTGAAAATCAGATGATTTAAATTTTTTCCAAAATCAAGAGAAATTAAATTGTCGTCAGTTCCTGCTGTTGGAGAAAAAAACAAAAATTTAATGTATAAATGTATACACCTTGAAATTGATTAAAAAACCACCTTAATTTTCCTGAAAATACTCAACCACAAAAGATTGCGGAAAAATTAACTGAGTTAGGATTGGAAACTGAAATAGTTGGACAGAATTGAAAGTTTACTCCTTTGCCAAACCGTTTGGACCTCTTTTCTTGATGAGGAATTGCTCGAGAGATGAGTATCTTGTTAAATTATCCTCTGGACTTATCATTAATAAAACAGCAAAAAACATGTGATTTAACTAAACAAGAAGCATACTGAGGAAAAATTGCTGTTAATACTCCTCATTGTTCCAAAATCCAACTAGCCTTAATTCAAAATATCAAAATCCAACCTTCTCCACAATGAATAAAAGATTATTTGGCTAGTAATAATATTACTTCAATTAACAACGTTGTTGATATTGCTAGTTTAGTAATGCTCGAAACCGGACAACCTTTACATATTCATGACTATGACAAATTAACTAGTAAAAAAATCATTATTCGGCAAGCATTTGAAAAAGAGGGAATAACTATTCTTTCAGGAAAAACTCTCTCTTTAACTACCGAAGATATTGTAATTTCTGCTAACCAAGAAGCAATAAGTTTAGCGGGAATTAGCGGAAGCAGAAAAACAGCAATAAATAATCAAACTACGAATATCTTAATTGAAAGTGCTAAATTTTCTCCTTATTCGATCAAAAAAACTAGCCAACGCTTAGCAATTTTCACCCACGCTAGCCAATATTTTGCCAAAAGTTTCAATTTGCCTTTTGGAGATTGTGCTCTGCAACAAGCAATTGAACTAATTAAAGAAGTTTGCCCAGGAGAAAATGAACTAACAATTTGTTGAGAAAAAGAAACCACACAACAAAATGAAAAAATCATTACTATTACTCAAGAATTTATTGAAAAAAAGTTAGGCACAAAATTAGAGCCAAAGAAGTTAGAAGAGATTTTAAGACATTTACAATTTTCTTTATCAAAAATAAAAAATTAAATATACAAGTTGCCTCCAGAAAATTATTAAAACAAATTGCTAATTTAGAAGAAAAAAAATAGAGTTTCCTAGCCAACAAATAATCGAAAAATTAGAAAAATCAATAGAAATTGAGAAGAAAATAGTAAGAAAGGCCGAAATTTGCAAACTTAGCTGATATAGGTTTATTTTTGGCTCAGTCATTGATTTTTTTATGGCTCCATCATTAAAAATTATTATATGAATAAAATTGCAAAACGAAAAATGAAAGGAATTTCTTTCTAATATGGCAGAGAAGACTACATTCGAATTAAACAAAGAGCATATTAATATTACAACGATTGGTCATGTTGATCATGGCAAAACTACCTTGAGTGCAGCAATTACTAAATATGCGGCGAACAAGGGTTGAGCAAAGTTTGTTGATTACAAAGAAATCGACAAAGCACCCGAAGAGAAGGCTCGGGGAATTACTATCAATGCCGCTCATTTAGAATTTGAAACTGAAACAAGACATTATTCTCTAACTGATTGTCCCGGACACGCTGATTACGTTAAAAACATGATTACAGGTGCTTCTCAGGCAAATGGAGGTATTTTAGTAGTTGCTGCCACCGATGGAGCAATGCCACAAACAAGGGAACACTTGCGTTTAGCTAGACAAATTGGAATTAAGTATTTAGTAGTTTTTATTAATAAAGTAGATGCTGCCGATCCGGCTTTTCTTGATTTGGTAGAAATGGAAATACGTGATCTTCTATCTCAGTATGGTTTTGACGGTCAAAATGTTCCATTCATCAAAGGTTCGGCCTTATGTGCTCTAGAAGAAAAAAATCCAGAAATTGGTGAACAAAAAATTGCAGAATTACTTAATACTATTGATAAATATATTCCTATTCCGGTACGTGATACTTCTAAACCTTTTTTAATGGCAATCGCTGACACCTTTATGAAGAGTGGTCGCGGAACATTAGTAAGCGGCAATGTTATTCGTGGGGAATTAAAGCCAGGCGAAGAAGTAGAAATTGTCGGCTTGCCAACGACTAACGACGCTCCTTTGACCATCAAAACCAAAGCCACGGAAATTCAAATGTTTCATAAACCTCTAAGCAAGGCTAAACCCGGTTATGATATTGCGGTGCTTCTACAAGGAATCAAACGGGAACAAACAGCAAGGGGACAAGCACTAGCTGCCCCAGGGACAATCAAACCTCATACTAAATTCGAAGCTACTGCTTATATTTTAACTAAGGAAGAAGGCGGACGCCATACTCCTTTTGGAGGCAGTATGAAAGAAGGCAACAAAACCAAAAGCGGAAAAGAATACCGACCACAATTTCATTTCCATACAGCGGATGTTACTGGCAGTATTTCTTCCCCAAAAAATCCCCAAACTGGAGAATTAGTAGAAATGGTAATGCCTGGAGACAACATTAACTTTACAGTGGAACTTGTTAAACCGGTAGCCATTGAAAACAATACGAGATTTTCCATTCGGGAAAGCAAGAAAACGGTAGGAGAAGGAACAATCACTAAGATTATTGAATAACCTATCAATTTTAGTTTATAGTAAGGAAATGATTTTATGAATATTTATCAAAAAATTTTTGCCATCCAGCAAGATCCTAAAATGGCCAGACTGGTAAGAACAGAGTTTAATAAATTTCAAAATTACCATTATTTTACTGAATCACAAATATTATCTAAATTAAGACCATTACTAAAGGAAAAAAGACTAATTCTCTTATTTAGTGATAACAAAGAACAAGGATTTATTCATGAAAAAATCGAAAAAGAACATATTGTAAAATATATCAAAAAAGTAGAAATAATTGATATTGACAAGCCGGAAGACAGGATAATGGAAGAATTTTGAGCCTGTGGGCAAAATATTGACTTAGCCAAAGCCAAGGGAGCCGCCGATACTTATTCCATTAAATATTTTCTGAGCAAATTTTTCTTATCCCCAGTAACTGACGATATTGACCCTGACAAATGAGGTAGGTCAAGTGAAAAAACTTAATGATTGAAGTAAAATTACTAATAAAAGCCAACCATAAGCAACATGCCTCGTGCTATCATTTTCACTTCTGAAATTTTTCAGCAAAAAAAACCAAGCAAAGCCAAACTTCTTTGAACCGTTTTTAAAAATATCGTCAAAAAAAATCTTGGATTATTCCTTTTCAATTCTTTCTTAGCCGCAATAGTTGCCGTTATTAATTTTAATATTCACATTAATATAATAGAATTTTTTATTGGAGGAATTACTGATAAAACAATTTTTGAAAGAAAATATACTTTCTTTTTTTATCCTTTTGGAAAATTAAATGATAGCTTAGGTTTTTGGGCTTTCTTTGGTCAAGTTGGTTTACTGGTTCTAATAGGCAAAGGAATGCTAAATCTCCTTCATTATTATTGAATGAATTATGCTTATGAGAAAGTAGAGGACGACTTACGTAAAGATTTATTTCACCATTTTGTCCGAGCTAATTATTCTCGTTCTTCCCAAATTGCTCCTCAATTAATTACTCAATTTACTTTTTCCCAAAATATTGCTCGTGAATTGTGGTTTATTACCAATCGAATAATCTATGTCTTGGTGGCGGTGTTTTTTCTTTTTAGGTATGGGCTTATCGGGCGAGAATTCAAAGACTGAAATGGAGGGACTATTTATTCACTTGATGTTTCTAAGTTTATTTGAATTACCATTATTCTTTTTGCCACCATTTTTGTGGTGGAATTTTTTCTTTTTAAAAAAGCCACTCAACTAAATATGGAAAAAAAAATAAGAAGCGAGGAAGAAAATCGCCATATTTTCGAAAGAATTAACAACCTAGAATATATCAAAGTTACTTCTGGAGAAAAATACGAACAAAAAAAACTAAACAAATTAGTCGATAAAACTTTTAAAAAAAATAAGAAAGCTTTATTGTGGGGAGTTTTATTTGAGGCGGTCCCTGCCCAAATGTTAATTCCTAATGTTAGATTTTTTTTTGTTTTTTTGGCTGCTTTGCTGACTGTTTTATTAGTCGATTTCAAAAAAAATCTAGCTTTTTCTGTTTATAATTTTTCCCTTATTGCTGCAACAGTATCAAGTCTGGGTAATGAATTAGAAAAAATAGTGCAAGCTTGTGCCAATCTGGAGGACCTTTCGGGTGATTTATTATTATTAAATGAAAGCGTGCACTTCTTGCATCAAGAAAAAAAATTACTTCCCACCCACGAAATTTTGCCTTTTACCAATGGAGATATCAATTTTGAAAAAGTTCGTTTTGCTTATCCTCGGCGTCCAGACAGCATAGTTTTGCGAGATTTTACTTTTAGATTTAAACAGGGCAAAAAGTACGGTGTTGCGGGGAAAAACGGAATTGGCAAAAGCACAATTACTAAAACTACTCTGAAACTCTATGATGTTCAAGCTGGCAAAATATCTATTGCAGAAAGAAATATTCAAGAAATTGAAACCAAAAGTTTACATGAAAGAATCTGTTATTTAACTAACCGACCAGGATTTTTTCAAATGTCTTTGGCTGAAAATATTTTTTATCCTTATTTATTGACAAAGAATGAACCGGCGAAGCACAAACAACTCAGCCAAGAAAATTTAACTCAACTGACCTACGCTGCCAAAAAAGTCGGAGTTTGGGAATTTATTGAAACTCTGCCTAAAGGATTTCAAACTGAATTGAAAGAGAGAGGGGGAGACCTATCTGAGGGGCAAAAACAACAAATTGCGGCTATGCGTATTTTTATCCGAGACTATGACATTTACATTTTTGACGAAATTTTAAGCAATGTTCAAAAAGACTTAAAAGCCAAAATCCTTACTAACATTTTCACTCATTTAAAGAACAAAACAATTATTGTAATTGACCATCATTATGATATTTTTCAATATGTAGATGAAGTTTATCAATTCACTGGAGAAAAGTTAATTAAATTAAAGAAAGAGGAATTATTAGGAAACCAAGAACCAAAAAATTAAATAATGGTAAGAAAAAGAGAGTGTGAAGACTGCAACGAAGAGTTAACTGGCAAATATTATACTTTTATAGTAGGCAAAGAAGGAAGCAAGCACTTAACGCCAGTTTTTAATCGTTTTTGTCTTCCCTGTGCCGAGAAAATAAAAACAAAGCACTTTCTTTACCAAGAGGGGTTAATGAAAGAAATTGAATGAGAAGCAGGAAATAAAACTGACGAAGAAATTCAAAGATTTGAGGAAAAATGAAAAAAACACGAATTTAAAAAAAACCAATTCATCAAACGTGAAACCAACGAAAAGTTAATTATTAGTTGGCTCCAAGAGGCCAAACAGGACTTAGAACCTTATTTACAAAAATTACAAATTGCTAATCAGACGGTGATTTATCAGTGAATTGATGCCCGAGAAGAAAATTGCCGCCGAATAAGACTCGGTATTAGTGATCAGAAATGAGCCCTTCAATCTTTTTTACGGGCTTTGGAAATCAAAGAAAAAGAATTAAAAGGAGAAACGAAGCCAGCTGAAAATGATAAATCTCCCAACTCCAACAGACCCCAAGAACAAAATGCATCTAATTCAACTATTCAACCTAAACCAACTAATTGAACTTTGATAATAATTTTAAGTATTACAGGAATAGCAGTAATTACCGGATTGATTTTTTACCTTTTAAGAAAGAAAACAATATCTAATTAATAATTATGGAAAAAAGTAATGAAAGAAATTTAATTCCTAATGAGGAATGAGACAGTTTTAAACAAAAATTCCTTCAACAGTGTCAAAAAAAACTTTCGCAGGAAGAAAGTGAAAAATTATGAGAACAAATTGCTAACAGCAGTGCCTATACCTTCAATAAATCACACGCAGTGGCTTATAGTTATTTGAGTTATTATTTTGCTTTCCTGAAAACGAATTATTTTCCTTTTTTAATTACTTATTTTCTCAATAATCACTTAAATTCTCCCGAAAAAACTTTAACCTATCTTCAAGAAGCCATTTTTTTTGGCTTTGTTCCCCACAAACCAGACATTAATTTTTCTGAAATTCAATGAAGCCAAAAAGATAAAACTTTACGGATGGGCTTTATCAGTTTAGAAAACTTTCAACATAGTTTTTTTGAAGCAATAATTGCCGAAAGAAAAGCCAAAGGTAAATTTAGAGATTGAGAAGATTTTCTTCACCGGACAAGCAATCATTGAAAAAAAATTGATCTGTCTACTTTTCAATGTTGAATTGAAGTTGATTTATTTGCTAGTTTAAAAATAAACACCGGTGATTTATTAAAAAATAGTGAAATTATCTTGCGCTATTGCCGTTTAAAGCAAACTTTCTTAACCACTTCTCGATTTTTGCCGCCTTTAGACTGATCGCAAAGCAAGAGGGTTATAAATGAAGAACTTATAAATATTGAAAAAAACAAAAAAGAATGAGAGAATTGAGAAATTTATCTTAGTTATTTTTCGGCTTGAAAAGAAAAAAAGAAAAGTATTCCAATTCAATCCTTTGCTGATTTTTCTGCTAATTTTAAAAAACTAACTAGCCAAGAAACAATTCAAATTTATGCTATTTTGCAAGAACTACAAATTAAAGGAGAACTTGTTTTTTTAACTTTATTTGACCTGCGTTCAACGATTAAATTAACTATCAATAAAGGATCTTATCAAAAAAACAAAGCAATTTTAGTTGTTCACCAAGCAATAATTTTTCATTTGGCAATACGTGTTGATAATTACAAAATACAAACTATCAAAGTAGAAAAAGTTGAGTTATAAAGCAAAAATTAATTATGGCAGGACAAGAATCAGAAATTATTTATCAAAGAATAGATTTAGATTATGAACTAAAAGACTTGGAACCACATATTCCGGAGAAAATTATGAATGACCATTACAATGGAAACCACCAGGGATACGAAAATGGCTTAAACTCAATTCTTGCTAAACTAGACAAAGACCAAAGAAAACACATAAAAAACAATTATCCTGAATTGAAAAACCTTTTGCGAAATCTTAACCAATTAGCCCAAGAGTTAGCACTTTCTCCCCAAATTAAAGAAGCCATTCGCTTTCAAGCCGGCGGTTTAATTAATCACAATTATTTTTTCTGGCATTTAGCAAAAAATAAAATAAATACTAACAAAATATTTTTGGAAGCACTCCGTGATAGCGGATTTGATAGTCTAGATCCACAAAGTGATTTAAAACAAAAACTAATCCAGCAAGCCCTTAATCCAACTATCAATGGTATTGTTTATGGAAGTTATTGAACTTGGTTAGTCTTAGATGAAAATGACAAAATGAAGATTATCAAAACTCCTAATCAAGATAGTCCGTGAATGGATAATTTGCGACCTTTAATTGCCATTGACATGTGAGAGCATGCTTATTTGAGGAAATACAATTTTAAGCAATATGGAACTAATTACAAAAAAGAATATTTAAATGCTTTGGTTAATCATTGTCTCGATTGAGGACGGATTGATGAAATATATTTGCAAGAAATTCAGCCATTTGTTTAATTGCTAGGTAAAAAAATTAATTTATGGAGTGATGCCCGAGAGGCCGAAGGGGGTTCTCTGCTAAGGAATTGATTAACCGAACAGTTAGTCCGAGGGTTCGAATCCCTCTCACTCCGCCATAAATAATAAAAATAACGCAAAATTACGTAAAAATAACAATATGCTGATACCTAAAAAAACTAAATATCGTTTTCCGCATCGTACTTCTTATGAAGGAAAAGCCAAAGGAAATAAAGAACTTACTTGAGGAGAATATGGCCTCCAAATCGAAGTAGGAGCGTGAATTAAGAATAACCAAATCGAAGCAGTGCGGAAAGTAATTGTCCGTTTTATTCGCAAAGGTGGCAAAATGCGAATTAATATTTTTCCCCATCTCTCCCGTACAAAAAAACCTCTAGAAGTAAGAATGGGTTCCGGAAAAGGTTCTATTGATAATTGAGTAGCAGTAGCAAAAAGTGGAACTATTTTATTTGAACTGAAAGAAGTAAGTAGAGAGGTGGCTAATCAAGCTTTAAAAGCTGCTTCGTACAAACTGCCTAAAAACATAAAAGGAAATAAAAAAATTAAATGTCATTATAAAGTCATTGAAATAAAAAGAAGACAAATAAATCAAAATTAAACAACAAAAGTTGGCTAGCATTATACTAGATGTCATCTAGGCTATAAATCCCACAGCAAAGCAGGTGAGTCGACAAAACTAATAAAATGTTGAAATTAAGAAGAAATAAGAGATAAATAAAAATCATAATTATAGTAAATCAACAAAAAACTAATTATATATGCGACCAGTTATTATTCAAAAAGAAAAAACCGTTCAGGAAATTCAGACCAAAATGCAGGATTCAAAAGCAGTTATTTTCTACAATTTTCACAATATTGATAATGAAACTCTCTTTGCTTTAAAGAAAGACTTAAAAAAAGCAAATTGCTTTTGGAGAGTTTATAAAAATACTCTAATTAGGAGAGCATTGACTAATAAAAAAGACTTAGAATTTCAGCAAGCCAGTGCTTTAATTTTTTGCCAAAATGATGAATACAATCCTTTGAAAATCTTGAATAAATTTGACCAAGAGCATTTTGAAAAAAGCAAAATTAAAGGCGGTTGGTACGAAAAAAATTATGTTCCCGGACAAACTTTAAGCAAATGAGCAAAACTGCCAAGCAAACCAGAATTATTACAGACATTGTGCTATTATCTTCAATGAAACTTACGAAAATTTACTTATTTATTAAGTGAAATTCAAAAAAATAAAGAGCAATAGTAAAAAACTAGGCAACGATCTACAAGTTTGCTAAACTATTTTTTTTTCTCTTGCTTTCTTTTACCTGCTTATTACTAAAAAACGGTGTTATTGCCCGAAAGTAATAACACTATTTTCTTGTCTTTCTCCTAATTCTTTTCAACTTCATCAACAATCCACTAATACTGATCAAACTTATTACCAAAGTGCTGATCAAAATTATTCTTTCGGAGTTAGGTTGCTTATTAATCAACTCCGCTTTTGGCTGATTAACAGCCGGCAGTGTATTTTGTTGAGCTAAATGCTGTTTAATTATTTCTTGCCGGTGAAAATTTACTTGTTGGTAATTAGTGGATTGATCTAATTGTTGAGAATAAGTGGCGAATAATTGTTCTGGTAAAACTTCTTGCATGGTTTCCTTTTCTAATTGGATAATGGTTTCTAAGTCTCACGCCAATTCTTTCTCTAATTTAATAATTATTTGGTTGGCTTGGTGGAGTTTATTTGGTAAATTGCCATTGTCAAAAATATGGTAAGTTGGTGGTCGCTTAATCAACTCCTGAATTCTCTCAATCACTTGCCCCAAATTAGGGCTATTTAAACCTAAATTTAAAGATTGATTAATTTGTTGAGTGATTTGTTTCTCTTTATTGTCTCGCTCTTTTTTAATTTCTCAATAATCCTCATGAGAACAATCAATTTGATTGATAATCGGGCAAATATGTGGTTCTGATAAGTGGGTTAAACTACAAGGCGGGCAAATATGTGGAGCAGGCGTCGGACAGCGATGGTCATTAATTTGCTCTTGCAAAGTTTGATTTAGATTTCGTTCATTAGTTAATTGGGCTTGTAAGTCATTTTTTTCCTTAATTGCCTCGGCTAACTTAGCATTTTTATCGGCTAATATGTTTTCTTGTTCGCAAAAATCTTTATCTAAATCGTTAAGTTCATTAAGGTAATTATCTCGTTCGTTTTCAGAAACGGTTTGAGCCGCTTGCCCATTGGCTAATTGCTGTTGTAATTCATTGATTTGCTGATTAAGTTCCGCCAAATAATCATTTCTTTCTTGCTCGGTTTGGCGAGCCTGGTTCAGTCTAGCAGTTAAATTATTAATTCTTTCTTGGTATTCGGTTCGTTGCTGAACTAAGAAAATGATTTGATTTTGTTTTTGATTATTTTGATTAGTCAAATGAGAAATGGTTTGATCTTTTTGGGCTATTTCCTGTCTTAATTCTTCAACATATTGTCAAACAACTCCAAATCGCATATTTTGTTGATTTATCATGTCAGAAATTTTAATTTCTAAGGCTGTTAACTGTTCATTTTTACTATCAATTAATTGGTCTAAATTGCTTAAATCTTGGTTTTGTTTTCTAACTTGAGCTTCTAATTTAGCACTTTGTTGCTTGGCTTCGGCTAATTGTCCTTGGCTAGTTTGAATAGTTTGTTCTAACTGGTCATTTTTATCCTGTAAGTGTTCTTTTTCCTGCCGGAATTGTTGGTTAGTTTGGTGATAGAGAATATTTTGCTGATTAATGAGATAATTTAAATGGTTAATATTGCTTTTGCTGCGAGTTAGTTCTTTTTCTAAATTCGCATAGTCTTCTTGTTTTGCTTGCCAAATTAGTTCTCATTCCTCTTGGTTTAGTTGTAATTCATCCTCTAACTGCCGAACTCCTTGTCGGCTTAATTTTAATCATTGCCGATACTGGTTAATTCGCCATTGACTAATTTCTTGTAAATAGTCGTATTCTCTTTGGAGAGATTTAAATTGTTGATCATGAGCCGTTAATCGGGCTTGTAAAGCAGTATTTAATTCTTGCTGAGTGTTTTGCTGTTGTGTTAATTGGGTTTCTAAATCGCTAATTTTTTGCTCTTTTTGTTGAATTTGTTGGTTTTTTTGAGCAATTTCAGGTAAGTTAAAAGGCTCCGTTTGGCTGGCTTGTTCGGCAAAATTATTTGGTTTATCTAATTTCGGAGGTGCGGTTTGTTCGCTCCGTAAAGGAAAATTAAATGTTTTTTCTGCCGAAGGAATAGGAGTATCAAGACATTGAGTTTCAGGCTGAATTTGCTCTCTCTCTATCTCTCTCTCTCTCTCTCTCTCTCTCTCTCTCTCTCTCTCTCTTCGCCCGTCGCAAGAAAATAAAAGCACTTTCACACACACTCCGCCTCTATTATACTCACACA
>Ga0134123_10000962_pt1 | contig 18891 bp, 12 predicted proteins | sample KB303_FD_96460 | JGI IMG/M metagenome (GOLD analysis project Ga0134123, IMG submission 96460) | Terrestrial soil microbial communities without Nitrogen fertilizer from Kellogg Biological Station, Michigan, USA - KB3-0-3 | ecosystem: Environmental > Terrestrial > Soil > Unclassified ...
AAGGAGCTGACAGCGGTTTTGTCGCTCAGACATTTTTTCTGATGAAAACTGATAGTGCGGGTAATATGGAATGGGCAAGATCATTGGGCGGATATGGCAGCAGTTGGGCTGCCTGTGTAAAACCTGCCAGCGATGGAGGGTATGTTCTTTCCGGCAGGGAAACGTGGTCAGGGAATACTGTTTTTGCTGTAATAAAAACCGATTCGCTGGGTCACACCAACGAATGTATGGAAGGAATACCTGCAGTTACAGTCACTGCCATAAATGATACCATGATCAATTTAACCGTAACAGATAGTATTCTTAATATAACAAGCGTTTTACAAAACACAAATCCTCCATTGGTAGGAAACGAAATTACGGTTTGTTCACCTGTTGGTATTCAGGAAACCTTACCACTGGATTTTAAAGATTACCTGAAATTAATTCCTAATCCGGCAGGTGATTATGTGAATGTGTTTTACCGTATTAATGATGGGAATGCAATGATGAAAATTACAGATGTGACCGGAAAATTATTAATGAAAGTGAACCTGTCATGGGAAAGGAAATTTGTAAAGCTGGATACAAGCTCGCTGCAGCCGGGTTTGTATATTTATTCAGTAATTTCCGGTGATAGCGGTATTAAATCAGGTAAGCTTGTTATAAAATAATACGGTAAATGAAAGAGGGAGAATTTTTTTCCCTGGTTACTCCCACTTTCAGCAATTTTAATGACTGTATTTGTTCTTCTAACGGAGGACCGATTAATGGAACCACACGAGAATTGTTAAAAAATATTCCTCTAACCCTAAATACTCCGTTAACAGGCAGCGAGTTGGTTCTGTGCGCTCCGGTAGGGATAGAAGAAACTTCAATAAATAGTTTAGAAATAGAAATTTATCCTAACCCTCTTACAGAGAAGATTAAGGTTTCCGGTTTTAGGTTTAAGGCTGATGGAAAAAATCAAATAATAATTTATGATATAATGGGCGAAAAAGTTTTTGAACAACAGCTTCCATCCGGTAAAACAGAGGAAGAACTCAATCTTTCCTTTTTGCAGCAGGGAGTTTATTTTTTGAATGTGAAAAGTAATGGAGTGGGTTATACGCAGAAGATAATGAAGATGTGAAAAATAAAACGAAATTAAATGATATGTATTTCTCCGATTTCTGTGTACCTGCATTATCTCCTCCCTTTTCGGAGGGAGATGCAACATCGGAGCTGCAACCGTTCTATTTTATTCCTTTAACACAGTTTATTGAATGGACCCTGTGCCAAATGTCTTTTGACCGTTTATCCGCAAATTTTTATGTCCCGGTTGGCAGTATGAGATACCCAGGGCAGCTTATACTCTTAAAACTTTCGCTTCCTTGAAATAACATCTCAGCATCATCAAAAATCCCTAATTTCGCACCTCTGTTTGAACAAAAATAAATGAGTAAAATAATATGAAAGAAGTGTATATTGTTTCTGCGGTTCGTACCCCAATGGGAAGTTTCGGGGGGAAACTTGCAGGTGTTTCAGCAACCAAGCTGGGCGCGGTTGCCATTAAAGGAGCTTTGGAAAAAATCAAGCTCGATCCGAAAGAAGTTACAGAGGTGCTGATGGGAAATGTGTTGCAGGCAAATCTCGGACAAGCGCCTGCACGGCAGGCTGCAATTTTTGCCGGGTTACCGAATACTGTTCATTGCACCACAGTAAACAAAGTTTGCGCATCAGGCATGAAAGCAATCATGCAGGGCGCACAATCTATTTTATGCGGAGATAACGATGTTGTTGTTGCCGGTGGAATGGAAAACATGAGCAGCGTACCTTTTTACTCTGAAAGTTTGCGATGGGGAAATAAATACGGTGATGCTAAGATGGTTGATGGCCTTGCCAAAGATGGTTTGACAGATGTGTATAATAATTACGCGATGGGTAACGCAGCAGAGCTTTGTGCAAAAGAATGTAATATATCTCGTGCAGACCAGGATGCTTTTGCCATTGAATCTTACAAGCGTTCACAGGCGGCATGGGCAGCAGGAAAATTTAATGATGAAATTGTTCCTGTTGAAATCCCGCAGAGAAAAGGTGATCCGGTTGTTTTTAAAGAAGACGAAGAATATAAAAATGTAAACTTTGAAAAGGTTCCGCAATTGAAATCCCCTTTTGTAAAAGATGGCTCTGTTACTGCCGCCAATGCAAGCACCATGAATGACGGGGCAGCGGCCGTGGTTTTGATGAGCAGGGAAAAAGCGGAGGAACTCGGTATAAAACCCATTGCAATCATTCGCGGTTATGCTGACGCAGAACAGGCGCCTGAATGGTTCACCACAACTCCTTCCAAGGCGGTTCCCCGTGCAGTTACAAAAGCAGGATTGAAAATGGAAGACATAAATTATTTTGAACTTAACGAGGCGTTTTCCGTTGTAGGGATTGTAAACACAAAAGAAATGAAGCTGGACCCGAAAAAAGTAAATGTAAACGGTGGAGCTGTTTCTCTTGGCCATCCTCTTGGCTGCTCTGGCGCAAGAATAATCGTTACGCTTATCAATGTTTTAAAACAGAACAATGCAAAATATGGTGCAGCCGGAATTTGCAATGGGGGTGGCGGTGCAAGCGCAATGGTGATTGAATCAGTTTAAACTCTTTCCGTGACGCACGCAATCTGCAACCTTAGTATTGTTAACCTGAAGCTTGAGCCTTCACACAGAAGCGAAACTGTTTCCCAAATTTTATTCGGTGAATTTTTTGAAGTGTTGGAATCCACTTATGAATGGATTAAAATCCGGTGTGATTATGACGGCTATGAAGGATGGATTCTTCAGGCTCAATGTGCTGAAGTTGATTTTGATGATTATAAGCAATTGAAGAAAGAAGAAATTTGTATTTCGTACGACCTGGTTCAGATCGCCACACATGGGGACATGATTAATTCGATTGTAATCGGAAGTTCATTGCCTTTTTATAAAGATCAATATTGTGTTATCGGAAACCTGAAATACAATTTTGAAGGAAATGCACGTTATCCTGAACGGCTTCAATCAAGCAGCACCCTGATGGAAAACGCATATATGTACCTGAACTGCCCTTATATGTGGGGTGGCAGGTCACCTTTCGGGATAGATTGCTCGGGCTATACGCAAATGGTTTTTAAATTATCAGGAATGAAATTAAGACGCGATGCCGCGCAACAGGCCGAACAAGGCACACTTGTCAACCTGCTGGATGAAGCGCATCCCGGTGACCTAGCTTTCTTTGATAATCCTGAAGGAAAAATTACCCATGTGGGAATTATACTTGCAGGAAATACAATCATCCATGCGTCAGGAAAAGTACGAATTGATACATTAGATCATGTGGGAATATATAATGCAGACAATAAAAAATATTCTCACAATCTCAGGTTGATCAAAAGGCTTCTTTAAAACAAAAATTAAAAATTGAAAAAATGATAAATAAAATAACAGCCATCATAGTTGCCATGCTTTTTGCATATACTAATTTATTTAGCCAGGATAAAATGTCTACGATTAAAGAAAAGGAAGAGAAATTTGAAGTGTACCATCCGGATTCAAATGTGGTGAACGAATTTGCAAATGCTATGATGAGAGCGATGAGTGAAAATAAAAATGTGCTGCTCCAGGTAGGAGGGAACTGGTGCAAATGGTGCAGGATATTTCACAAATTTACGCAGGCCGATCATGAAATTGATTCGACCATGAAAGCGAATTTTGTGGTGCTGCATGTAAATTATAGTAAAGAAAACAAAAATCTCCCGTTTCTTGAAACGCTGGAATATCCGCAGCGTTTCGGCTTTCCTGTTTTTGTAGTTGTGAATGCCCAGGGGCAGCGGATCCACACGCAAAGTTCATGGTATCTTGAAGACGGAAAAACCAGCTATGATAAAGAAAAAGTAATGGCTTTTTTGAGGGACTGGTCAGTAAGCGCGCTGAACCCTGAGAATTATACAGAGGAAAAATCAAAATAATTTTTGTTCAGGAATTTTTTCGAAAATTCTTTTTCCCTCTTGTTTTAAGATCGTATACGGGCAACTAAGCCTGCATCATTGCAAATGTGATTTTCTAAATTTGTTTTCAAAGTATGAAACACATAGTTTTTATTCCTGGCCTTGGGGCTGATGAACGCATGTTCAGTTTTATTGATTTAAAAGATTGTAATAAGCAATTTGTAAAATGGGTGAAACCGGGAAAGGATGACAATTTCCAAAAATATCTTTTGAAAATAAAAGAGCAAATTCCAGGCGGGCAACCTGTTATTTTGGTCGGTGTTTCACTTGGCGGCATTATTGCAATGGAGCTCAGGGAGCTTATCCCGGTTGAAAAAACTATAATTATTTCAAGTGTTAAAATAAAAGCAGAGATGCCTTTCTTTTTCAAATTGGTCAGGTTAGCACGTATAAATAAAATAATTTCTCCGCCACTTTTGAAAAAAAGCGCTCTCCTGATTAAACCCTTTATTACCGATACAAGCAACGAAAAAGCTATGCAGCTTTTTAAGACCATGCTTCATGATACTGACAACGATTTTATAAAAAGGTCCATCCAATTTGTCCTTGATTGGAAGAGGGCAGCATATAAAAAAGAAAACCTGGTTCATATTCACGGTACCAAAGACCTTGTTTTTCCTTTGAAAAATATCCATCGCTGTGATTACAAAATCAAAGATGGAGCGCACGATATGATTATGAGTAAACCGGATGAAATAAATAAGATTTTACGTGCGGAAATTTTTCTATAATATGCGCTGACTTCTCTGCCTGATTTTTAACTCTCACCAGGTAAAGAGCTGCAACCAAATTTTGTTTTGTTCGTATGCTTTTCAAATGAGATCAATAAGGTTTCTAACCAAAGCCGCCATCCTGATCTGTTTTACAAATCTTACCAAAGCGCAAAATCTTGTGCCCAACGGAGGTTTTGAAACAATCAACGGATGTCCGTCAACTATCAGCCAGCTTTCGCTTGCGCTGCCATGGAATGCAATGGGAGCCACTCCCGACCTGTTTAATTCCTGTTCAACAAATTTTATTTCATGTGCAGGTGTTTGTGTTCCGCACAATTATGCGGGGAATGCGGCTGCACATTCGGGTACCGGCTATGCCGGCATAGTTGCAAAAAATTCAACGGTAAGTTACAGGGAATATATACAGGCAGCACTAACGTCACCGCTTGTACCCGGTAAGTTGTATAAAGTGGAAACCTGGTTCAGGAGGTCATCCCACTCAACATTTGCTGTGAAACCTTTGGGGATGATGCTGTCTGTGGGAGCCATTATACAGTCCGGGAGCACCTATCTCGGTTTTCCGCCCCAGGTCATCTCACAGGCTGTGATTTCAGACACCAGTTCATGGATAGTTATAAGAGGTTATATTATTGCTGCGGGAGGAGAAAATTATATTACAATCGGAAATTTTAATGATGATGCCACATCAGGAGCCACTGCAACTCCGAATTCTTCGGCCTGTCCATTCAACGGAGCCTATTACTATATAGATGATGTCTCCGTGCAATTAATTAATGAGCAAGTGAGCATCAGCGGTGATTTGCTGATTTGCCCCGGAACTTCCACCACATTGTATGCAGATGCAAATACTCCTGTCTGGTGGGCGTTAGCCGACAACCCCGGTGTTCCCATTTCATCAAATAATTCTCTTACAGTAAGTCCCGTGGTAAGTACCTCTTATGTTCTGAACGGGCTTTTTCACAAGGATACGGCAATCGTTACAGTTATTCCACCGCCTGTTGTAACGCTGAGAAACGATACAATTATTTGTGAAAGAGATTCTGTTTTCCTGTCTGCAACAAATGCTAATTCAACCTATCAATGGTCGTCCGGTGAAACAACTTCTTCTATTTATGCATCGCAGGATGAAAAGTATATTGTGAGAGTAGATAATGGCGGCTGTGCTGTAAATGACACATTTATTCTAAGCGTACTTACAAATCCCCCGATTGATTTGGGAAACGACACGGTTTATTGTGCTTTCAATTACGACTTCATCACATTGGATGCAGGCAATGGTGTTTCCTGGCTATGGCAGCCAACATCTGAAACAACAAAGAAGATAATTGTTCGAAATCCCGGGGCATATTCGGTAACGATTGATTACCTGAACGGTTGCAGAAAAGATACTTCCATTGTAATTAAAGAAGTTTGCGCTCCGAAATTCTTCATTCCATCTTCTTTTACTCCAAATGATGATGGATTGAATGATCTTTTATGTCCGCTGGGAAACAGCTACGGGACTTTTGAGTTAAAAGTTTTTAATCGCTGGGGTCAAATTGTTTTTATTTCTGATAATGCTTCTTCCTGCTGGGATGGCAGAATAAATGGAAAAAAAGCGCCTGTAGAGGTGTATGCTTATACGCTCAGCTATACATCAACAAATGAATCAGGTGAAATTTTAAAAAGCAGAAATGCGGGGACTGTTTCAATTATCAGGTAGGAATTAATTTAAACCAAAAGGTTGGTGAGCGACCATTTTTCAAACGTCAATTTTCTGATTTTTATTCTTAATTGTTAGTTTTCAACATAATATAAACATTATTTGGCAGTTTGCAGTCAAACCCGTAAATTCGCCCGTCAAAGGCCAGTTTTTTAATTAACCATTTATACCTTCTTAAGTGTCCGAAAAAAATGTTGAAATCAATAAAGATGACATTCGTCAGCTTATTGACAAGGCGCGTTTTTTAAAAAACCAGGATTCCAAGCAGGCACTGGAGTTTCTTGAAAAAGCAATGGTTTTTTCCAAAGAATCAAAATTCACCAGCGGAATTGCGCATTGTAATAAGGAACTCGGAAGCATTCATTTCAGGGAAAAGAATTACCGGGAATCATTAACCGCATATCATGAAGCGATCAGCAATTTTGAAAAGCTTAAAGAGCTTCAGCAGGTTAAGATTTGTTACGATGAGCTGAGTGATATTTATTTTAAAATGGGCGATTATGATATGGCGCTTGAAAAACAATTGAAAGCGCTTGCCTGCTCCAAGCAACTTTCCGATAAAGTTGAAACAGCGCATTCATATAACAAGGTTGGAGAAATTTATAAATTTCATACTGAATATCGCAAAGCAATCGAGCAGCATGCAAACGCATTAAAAATTTTCGAGGAGATAGGTGACAAAAGACATTTATCAAATACTAATTTTTATATCGGCAACTGTTATAACTGGGTGAATGAATACGATGTGGCGCTTAATTATCTTGAAAAATCGCTTGCCTGGGCAGAAGAGCTTGGCGATCCCCAGTTAAAAGTTAAGCCGATGGGAAGTTTAGCGATTTTAAATACCAAGCAGAAAAATTATGACAAGTCCCATGATTTTTTCCGCAGGGCAATCGAGAATGTAAATATCCTCGGAAATAAATTTCTAAAAGCAGATCTTTTAAAAAGCCTGGGAAAACTTTTAATTGAAACAGGCGAGTATGAAAATGCGATTTCAACTTTAAATGAAGCATTGGAGATTTCCGAAGAGCTTCATGTAAAATTTCCTGCCAACATCATTCATCTTTTCCTCTCAGAAGTATATGAAAAGAAAGGTGAGTTTGACAAAGCGCTGGAACATTTTAAAACAGCCGCTAAAATAAATAAGGAGATCAGCAGCGAGGAAATTACTTTAAAAGCAGCAGGGATACAGTTGAAATACGATCTTGATGAAATGAGGATGGAAAAAGAGATTGCTGAAAAATCAGTAAAGCTCAAAGATCAGTTTCTTTCAAATGTGAGCCACGAAATAAGAACTCCGCTGAATGGAATCCTGGGTATGGCAAATCTGCTCAGTGACACGCACCCCTCTGCTGAACAACTGGAATATATTAATACGATTAAGCTTTCTGCCAACAGCCTGCTTGTAATTATTAATGATCTTTTTGATTACACCAAAATAAATTCCGGGAAAATAAAATTTGATCAGCAGGAATTTAAAATAAAAGAAGTGCTCACGAATATTGTTCAAATGATGAAAGTGAAGGCGGACGAAAAAAAGCTGCAGCTTTCACTGGTTTATGATGAACATGTTCCTGATTTGCTGATCGGGGATCCGATGAGGTTAAACCAGGTCTTGGTCAATTTGCTCAACAATGCCGTCAAGTTCACTGAGAAAGGAGGGGTAACGCTGGAAATGAAAACTCTTTCACAAAAGGGACGTGAGATAAAAATATTATTTACTGTAAGTGATACGGGCGCTGGTATTGAAGAAGGACGTTTACCGATAATATTTGAAACGTTCACGCATGCCGGCATGGATAATAATCGCTCACAAAGCGGATCAGGACTAGGACTGGCAATTGTAAAACATCTTGTGGAGCAGCAGGGCGGAATTATTTCAGTGAACAGCACGGTTAATTCAGGCTCAATCTTTAAAATAGAATTAAAATTTCTGATTCCTGAAACATCGGCTTCACAAAATACTTCTTCGGGAAAAAGCTCTTTCCAACCACAGGACCTTACACTTATATCTCTTTTGCTGGTTGAGGATAATAAAGTAAATCAATTTCTTGCAAAACAGATATTGACTAAAATGGGATTCGGGGTTGAAATAGCAGGAAACGGAAAACAGGCATTGGAGGTGCTGCAGAAAAAAAATTTCGATGTGATTCTTATGGATGTCCAAATGCCCGGCATGACAGGATATGAATTATGCGAGCATATTCGTAATGACAAAACACATCCTGCCAACAGCGTTCCGATTATTGCGCTTACCGCTTATGCCTCCAACCAGGAAAAAGAAAAAGCAGCAGGTGTTGGCATGAATGATTACATTACCAAGCCGTATAGCCCGCAGGAACTGCTGTCTGTCATTTTGAAATATGTAAATCATAAAGCGCCTAAAATTTCTTTAAAAACGGAACCTATGCAGGATAATGCTTCGGACAGTGTGATGATGAAGTCTATTATTTCAGTAATTGGTACCGGCAGGGAAGATGCAATCAACCTGATAGAGATGTTTCTTTCCCAGGTGCCGTCAACCAATTCCGTGATTGAAAAAAGCATACGGGGAAAAGATTGGGAAGCTGCATTCCAGGCCGCTCATAAAGTGAAATCGTCATTGAAGCTTTTGAAGATTGAAAAACTATCTGACCTGATAACAAAACTTGAAGACCGTACAAGGTCACGCTCCAATACTGAAACGATCCCTGAACTTTTGAAATTGTATTTAGCCCAGTGCAATGAAACTCTTGATGCATTGAGAGAGGAATTAAAAAAACTCAAAAAACAATAAGAAACTTTTTATTAATTGATTTATTTGTTCTGTTGATTTGGTTCACCCGGATCTTTTTCCGCATTTTCCTTCATCATCACATCTTCTTTTGTTATGGAAACCAGCCATTGGTTGCCTGAATATTTTAAAGACATTGCCTGGATTTCTTCGCTGCCTTTTTCTTTAAATTTAACTACAGCTGTTTCTCCCTTTATTTGCTGGGAAAGTATTTCATAGTCCTTTCCTGTAAAATCCGTTTTAGCAGAAGATAGCTTTGACAGGCTTTCAGCAATTTCAACCAGCTTTACGGTTTCAGGGGTGCAATATTTTTTGGCTTCACTGAAATTTTTTTGTTTAAAAGCATCGAGGAATTTTTGCGCAACTGCTTTAGGTGAATAGTTATTGGTGCATGATCCAAAGTGGAAAATAAAAAAAGAGCAGCAGAGTAAAGAAACTATAAAAGAACAAAATTTTTTCATTGAAGAGTTAAAAGATATTTGAGTAAACAAATGTTGCATGCCGGTTCAAATATAAATTATCCGGAGCTATGTATTTTTTTTCATCCACTATTGTGACAGGAATATAATCCTTATCGGCTGAAGCAGAGGTAACAACTTTATAAATTAATTCTGTGCAGTACATAGCGGAATCTGAAGCAAGGTCAAATTGTGAATCGAAAATTATTTTTTCTTCAGACGCGGTCTTCAATCGATTTATCATTTTTTCTTTTGATAATGCTGAAAGATCATAACGGTACACTGCATAACTCCTGTTTTCATCCGGATTGCAAAATGTTTCAAGCAAATCTTTTTTTAATGACCCTGAATTTATTCTTCCATCCTCCTGTTCTTCCCCCAAAATATGATAAACAAAAATTCCATCCTTCTCGATACTGACGATTCCGGCATGTGAATATGTTTTATCTTTTAAAGAAAACTGTTTAAAAACGTCACTGATAAAACCTTTTCCGCTTCTCAAAATAATGTCACCGCTTGCTAATTTGTTTCTCACAAATGCGGGGATAAAAATTTTTTTTGAATAACTGTTGCGGTAATTAATTCCTGAGGACCGATTTTCATATTGTGTAAACAGAAACAATATTGCAATAAGAAAAAGAATAACCCTGTATGATTTCATAATCCGCCTTATGCGGACGGAAAGATAGTAAGAACAGAGATATTCCGGTCAGCCTCTTTTCGATGCACCCGGGGTCACTCTCAGCTCAATTTTTTGATTTCCTCTAAGGACAACGAGGAATTGCAGTTCGCCTATTTTGTCTGAGGTCAGTAGCCTGAAAAGGTCATCGGATGTTTCCGTCACCCTGTCGCTGAATGAAATGATTATATCACCGGCAAGAATTCCTGCTTTTTCAGCAGGGCTGCCCTGTTCTGTATTGGTTACAAAAATCCCTTTTTTATTTTTAATGTCATGCATCTGCTGCAGGCGCGGAACGAGGTCAACCGTTTGCATAATGATTCCAAGATAAGCGCGTTTCACTTTTCCAAAACGTAATAACTGTTCCGCAATGTTTTGTGCCGTATCAATGCTGATAGCAAAGCAAAGATTCTGGGCTCCCATAATTGTTGCCGTATTTACTCCAACAACTTTTCCCTCCCAGTCAATAAGCGGCCCGCCTGAATTCCCGGGATTCAAAGATGCATCTGTCTGGATAACATTGTCAATAAGCCTCCCGGTTTGTGTGCGCAACGTTCTGCCCATTGCGCTCACAATCCCGGTTGTAATCGTGTGCTGAAATCCAAGCGGGTTACCGATAGCGATAACAAGCTGGCCAATTTTAAGATCATTGATGGTTCCAAGCTTTGCCGCTTCATAGCCATTTGCCGTCACTTTAAGAATGGCCACATCGGAATCCGGATCATCCCCAACAAGAGTTCCTTTCGCCTCTGATCCGTCATGCAGGGTTACTTTGTAATCTTCTCCTTTTGTAACAACATGGCTGTTTGTAAAAATCAACCCGTCTGATGAAAAGAAAAATCCTGAACCGCTGTTTGCAGGCTGGTTTTTTTGCTGATTGCTTCGTACAGTATCAATTTTAACTACTGATTTTTTTGCTGCATCCACCGCAGAAATTATAATGTTTGAATAACTGTCCATCGAAAGTTTGTTTAAATTAATTACCGAAAGAATAATCTTAAACAAAGGTTGTGCTAATAAAGAATTGATACAGATTTTGACAGATTATGACCGGCTATAATTTTTTATCTGCCTTTATTTCATACTTTCAGCCAAGAAAAAACCCCCCGCAATAGGGCAGGGGCTTTTTTCTAACACATCAGTAACGAAGGTTTGTTCGAAAAATAATCAGTATTTTATTGAGGAATCATTTTGTTTTCTGTTTTATGCCTGTAAAGATAAGCCGGTTTTTTCCCGCTTAACGCACCAATGAGCATTTGGTATTAATGGGTGAGCAATGGGTATATTTAATTTGACGATTGACGGCTGATGATTGACAATTGACGATTGACTATCATTCATTACATTTTTATGTGTATCCTGTATTTAAGCTGATTCAATTTCCTTTTTTACCTTTAGCCTCTCAAACCTGAAATTATGAAAAAATCAATCTCATTAACTCTATTCATCTCCGCATTAATTTCCGTAAATGCTATCGCTCAGAAAAAAGCGGAACCCGCGCCAGCCCCGGATAAAAATAATCCATGGAAATCAGAAACTTTTAATGGACTCAGCTTTAGAAGCATCGGGCCTGCTCTTACTTCGGGACGGGTGATAGATTTCGCAGTCAATCCTGCAAACAAAAAAGAATATTTCGTGGCTTCAGCTTCCGGAGGAGTCTGGAAGACTTCAAATGGCGGAATCACTTATGATCCTGTTTTTGAAAAGGAAGGTTCTTTTTCTATTGGCTGTGTACGCATTGACCCGAATAATTCTAACGTAGTGTGGGTAGGTTCCGGTGAAAACAATAACCAGCGAAGTGTTGCGTATGGTGATGGAGTTTATAAATCTACCGATGGAGGAAAGTCATGGAAAAACATGGGATTGAAAAAATCAGAGCATACAGGAATGATTGCCATTGATCCGAAAAATTCTGACATTGTATATGTTGCCGCTTATGGCCCGCTGTGGAATGCCGGAGGTGACCGTGGAATTTATAAAACGACAGATGGCGGAAAAACATGGAAGCAGGTTTTATTTGTGAGTGAGAATACAGGTTTCAATGAAATACACATTGATCCGAGATACAGTAATGTCCTTTATGCATGTGCTCACCAGCGCAGAAGACAGGTATACTCTTACATCAGTGGCGGGCCGGAATCTAATCTTTATAAAAGCAATGACGGTGGCGCGACCTGGGATACATTATCAAAAGGACTTCCGGAGGTGGATAAAGGAAGGATCGGACTGGCTATTTCTCCTGCCAACCCGGATTATGTTTATGCCATAGTTGAAGCATCCGATAAAAAAGGCGGAGTCTTTCGTTCTGTAAACCGCGGGGCAAGCTTTGAAAAAATGAGTGACAATGCAACAGCCGGGAATTATTACCAGGAAATTTTTTGTGATCCGAAAGATGTGAACAAAGTTTTTTATATGGATTTCTGGGTGAATGTTTCTCTTGACGGAGGAAAAACTTTTAAAAAGATAGGGGAGAAGTACAAGCACGTGGATAACCATGCTATCTGGATTGATCCGGATGATACGCAGCATTTATTGGTGGGATGTGACGGGGGAGTATATGAAACGTATGATTTCGGTGCCAACTGGAATTTTAAAGCTAATCTTCCTGTTACACAATTTTACAAGGTTGCTGTAGACAATGCCGCCCCTTTCTATAATGTTTACGGAGGAACACAGGATAATAATTCATTGGGCGGGCCTTCGCGAACGATCAGCGCGAATGGTATCACCAATGCACACTGGTTTTTTACACAGGAAGGAGACGGGTTCGAATCGCAGGCTGATCCTGATGATCCGAACATTATTTATTGTCAGTCACAGTATGGCGGGTTGGGACGATTTGACAGGAAAACAGGAGAGCTGGTGGATATTAAACCTACGGAAGGAGAAAATGAAGCGGCTTATCGCTGGAATTGGGATTCACCATTAATAGTTTCTTCTCATAAGCACACACGCATTTACTATGCTTCAAATAAATTATTCCGCAGCGATGACCGCGGTAATTCATGGACAGCCATCAGCGGTGACCTTTCGCGTCAGTTAGACCGTAATAAATTACCGATGATGGGAAAGATATGGAGCATGGATGCTGTTGCAAAAAATCAATCCACGGATTACTATGGGCAAATCGTTTCCATTGCCGAAAGTTATTTTGATGAAAACAATTTGCTGGCCGGAACGGATGACGGCCTTATCCATGTTACGACTGATGGCGGAAAAAACTGGACAAAGATTGACAATATTCCCGGTGTACCCGAACAGACTTATGTAAATCAAATTATCGCTTCGCAAACAGATAAAAATGTTTTTTATGCAACGTTCAACCATCACCGTTATGGAGATTTTAAACCCTATATTTTTAAAAGCGCAGATGGCGGAAGAACATGGACAGCGATACAGGGAAACCTTCCTGCAAGAGGAAATGTATATACTATAGCCGAAGATTTTATAAATCCTGACCTGCTTTTTGCAGGCACAGAGTTCGGGGTATTTTTTACTATAGATGGCGGAAAGCAATGGACGCAGCTTAAAGGAGGATTGCCCACAATTGCCATCCGTGATATTGAGATTCAAAAAAGAGAAAGCGATTTAGTGCTCGCTACATTCGGAAGAGGGTTTTATATCTTAGATAATTATGCACCACTCAGAACTTTGAAGCAGGACGACCTGAAAAAGGAAGCGCTGATTTTACCCATAAAAGATTCATGGATGTTCAATGAATACAGGCAGTGGGGCGCACCGCTGAAAGGTTTCCAGGGCGAAAGCTTTTTTTCAACTCCAAATCCCGCCATCGGTGCAGTGTTTTCGTATTATCTCAAAGATGATATTAAAACGATAAAAGAAAAAAGACAGGCGATGGAAAAAGAAAAAATAAAAAAAGGCGAGCCTGTGTATTACCCTTCTGCTGATTCAATGCGGCTGGAGGATAACCAGCCCGAACCTTATTTATTATTTACGGTGACGGATGAAAGCGGCAGTGTAGTAAGGAAAATAAAAGCAGGAGCAAAGAAAGGATTGAACAGGCTTACCTGGAATTTCCGCTACGCATCTCCCGGACCCGTTAACTTTAACACTCCTGATCCGAGCAATCCTTATGACACTCCCGAAACCGGCTACCTCGCCATGCCGGGCACCTATAAAGTTTCACTGAGTAAATTTGAAGACGGGAAATTAACGGAGCTTGTACCCGCAGTTCCGTTTACCACTAAATCGCTTTTTGCAGATTCGCTGAATGGGGCCGATAAAAAAGCGTTAAATGATTTCTGTAAAAAAGTAAGCGAATTGCGCAGGGCTGCCGGAGCGGCAGAGAGCTACAGGGGCGAGCTGGTGAATAAAATTAAATTTATTAAAACAGCTTTAATAGATGTATCTAACGGGCTGCCGGGTATGACTGACCAGGTATTTGCAATCGAGAAAAGACTGAATGATGTAAATACAAGGCTGAACGGTGACGGAAGCCTTTCAAAAAGAGAGTTTGAAACACCGCCTTCCATCACCGGGCGCATCGGAACCATGGAAGGAACACTGTGGAGCATTTCAACTGCACCCACGCAAACGTTTATACAGTCTTATGATGTTGCATCCAAACTCTTTGCAGGAGTTTTGTCTGAATTGAAATCCATTGACGGAGAAATAAAAAAGGTGGAAGCTGCGCTTGAACAAAATAAAGCGCCTTATACACCGGGCAGGATGCCGGAGTGGATGGAAAAGTAAAATTTCGGAAAGAATTTTGTCTTGTTGGTGTCTCAACACTTTAAACAGGTGTACAATGCCAATAAGGGCGCGACCGAGACCTTTTGCTTTTTGGCGGAGTGGTGAAATAAATTTACTTTTGAATTGATAAAACCCTTCACAAACTTTCAAAATAGAAGTTCTATTTAGCAAAAATTAAATCTAACTATTAAAATGAGTACCGACTTACAAATTATTTCTGAACTTGAACAAGAAATTAATCTTAAGCTTCACCACTTAACAAGATATCAATGGGATAAACAAGGTTATGAATTTGACGCTCAACAAAATATCATCGGATTAAATCTGCATGGCTTAAAAATAGGTAATCTCCCAAAAACCCTTAAAAAGTTTAGGTTTTTAAAATATATACATCTTATCGGTAACAATATAAGGGACATTTCTATTCTTATTGATTTAAAACAACTTGAGAGACTTGTTTTACAAAATAACAAAATAGAAGATATTACCGACTTACCTCATTTAAAAAAATTGACACATTTAAATATTGCTCATAATCCCATTAATGATTTATCACCAGTTTACCGAATAACATTATTAAAAGAACTATGTTGTGCAGGTAATTCACTAATAAATCACAAGCAACAATTACCATCAACACTTGAAGATTTATGGATTGGAGGTAGTGATTATGGAGAAGAAAAAAAAGAATATTTTGATTGTTCACTTTTAGGTACCAATGTAAATAAGCTAATGATAACCAGTATTGGGGTGAAAAACGAAAATGAAATTGGAAAATTAAGAGGATTAAAATCTTTAAACATATCCTGGACTGATTTACAGAACATTAGTTTTCTACCAGTTTTATCAGAGTTAGAGGAATTAAATCTATACCAAAATAAAATAAAAGATTTACCCTTCCTTAAAAGTTTAACACGGCTAAAAGGGGTAAATCTACGAAATAACCAAATTTCCAATATTGCTCCCCTAATAGATTTAAATCATATTATTAGTTGGGTTGATACTTATAACAATCAAAACAATTGTGTAAATGTTTATGAGAACCCCGTGAATAATCCCCCTATTGAAATAGCGAAACAAGGAAATGATGCAATAAGAAACTATTTTCTTCAACTTAAAGATGATAAAGATTATTTATATGAAGCCAAATTATTACTTGTGGGAGAAGAACGTGCTGGTAAAAGTACCATTGCTGATGCCTTGCGAAATCCTAATTTCAAGATTGATTTAAATAAACCTTCAACACAAGGGATGGATATTTCACAATGGATGATTCCTTGCAGTAAAGCAAAAACACCAAAAGATTTTCGTTTCAACATCTGGGATTTCGGAGGCCAGGAGATATATCACGCCACTCACCAGTTTTTTTTAACCAAGCGTTCGCTATATCTTTTCATCACAGAAGCAAGAAAAGATATTCGTTACGATGATTTTTATTATTGGCTGAATATCATCAATACACTTGCAGGGGACAGTCCTGTAATTTTGGTTCAGAACAAAACGGATCAGGATCATAAAAACCAGAACATAGATGAATACCGAAACTTATTTCCTCAAATTTTTACTGATTTGCAACAAATAAGCTGTAATACAGAACACCCTGATTGGAATACGATATACAGTACAAAACTGACTGTTTTGAAAGAGAATATTTATAAAGCGTTGAGGGAAAAAAAACTTAAAGGAATTGGTGATGAACTTCCAAAATCATGGGTGGATATAAGAAGGGAAATTAGTGAATTACAAAATCAAAAAATTAATTTTATATCACTGACTGAATACCTGGACATATGCAGTACTTATAAATTAAATAGCATACAAGCTTTACATTTAAGTGATTATTTTCATGATTTGGGTGTATTTCTTCATTTCAGAGATGATATTCAACTTAAAGACACAATATTCATAAATCATGAATGGGTTACAAAAGGTATTTATAATGTTTTCGATAGTAAAAAAATTAAAGATGCTCACGGTAAGTTTACCAATAAGGATTTAATGGAGATATGGGATGAACCACAGTTTGCAGACAAACAACCCGAGTTATTGAACCTAATGAAAAATCCGCAATTTAAGATATGTTATCAGCATCAGGATGGCTATTACTTGGCGCCTCAATTATTTGATAATAAGCCGTTGGAATACGAATGGAAAAACAGTGAAGGTACTCTTGTATTCCGCTATAAATATGAATTTATGCCAAAGGGATTGCTTTCCCAATTAATCGTAGTTATGCATAAATATATTTTCAATAATACCTTCTGGTTGCATGGAGTGATTTTTCAATATAAAAAAAGCCGTGCAGTTGTTATAGAAGACAGATTTGGTAAAAAGAACTTAATAAGTATTCGTGTTGCAGGTGTTGAAAAAAAAGAACTACTTACAATTATTACTTCCAAAATTGAAGAGATAAATAGCAGCTATACCAATCTTAAAATTTCAGAAGAATTTGGTTGTAATTGCAACGAATGCGCTACGGAAGCAAATCCTTATTTCTATTCAGATGAAGTCATTAACAGGGCAATAAAAAAGGAGAAACGCACACTGGAATGTCAAATAAGTTTCGAAGAGGTTGATATAAATTTTTTACTTGGAAATTATATTCAGCCAGTGAAAGTTGAACGTTTTATGCACAAACCCCAACAGAATGATCAAGAGTCTTCTAATAGAATTATTCACAGGCAGGAAAAACATATTAAACATAAAAATAAAACGATAAGGATATTCCTTGCCTCATCTTCAGAGCTGGAAAAAGATAGAAAAGAATTCAGGGAGTTTATCAGTGTGGAGAATGACCGACTTAATGAAATGGGAATTTATCTAAAAATAATTCAATGGGAATATTTTATTGACGCAATGGCCCAAGATCGACTACAGGCAGAATATAATAAAGCAGTGAAAGAGTGTGATATTTTCCTTAGTCTGTTTTTTACAAAAGTCGGAAAATTTACTTCTGAAGAATTTGAAATTGCTTTTGGAAAGTTTAAGGAAACAGGTACTCCTCGTGTTTATACTTATTTCCGAAAATTAATTGGAGATTTTGATGAAACTAAACCGGATGATTTAAAAAGCAGGTGGGATTTTGAAGAAAAGCTAAAGTCACTCGGTCATTTTAAATCTACTTATTCTGATATGAATGATTTGAAAAATAAATTTAAATTACAATTAGAAAATTTACTTCCTAAAATATATTCCCTCTTGGTTTAAGGGTTTATTAGTTATTCTTTGTGCAACCCACCACCTGGTTAATTCCATCCGGTTTAAGTCTTTATATTTTCTGTTTCAAGTTTGACGTGTAGCCAGCGTGTTGTTACTTGCATGTCCTGTTTTTTTTCGAGAGCACAGAAAATCTTCAAACAAAATCCCGAAACGACCGCTATCAAAACAAAAAAAGCTGCCCTTTTGAGACAGCTTCTGTGTTAGACTTGAAACCCGGAACCTACCCATTAACCTGTTCCTTATTTACTACTGAAACATTGAAAGTCGGTGACATGTGAATCCTATTTATTTTCATAGTCACCCGTTTTTTTTTCACGGGGACTACGAATCAAAATTATGCTAATTCATTTTAATTTTTGATATTTCCTTTACAGGATATTTTTCAGCAGGCTTAAATAAAAAAGAAATGCCGGAATTTTTATCCCGGCATTTCTTTTTGAGGTCGGGAGTAGATTCGAACTACTGTAGAAGATCTTGCGGATCTTTGCCTTACCGCTCAGCCACACGACCGTTGTTTTTAACGCTGCAACCTGCCTGAAGGTTGCACAGGGTGGAAAAATTATTCCTGCAAATATACGCAATCCCCGGCTGAAACTTTATAGGCCGCCATCCGTATCTG
>Ga0134123_10000966_pt1 | contig 18836 bp, 18 predicted proteins | sample KB303_FD_96460 | JGI IMG/M metagenome (GOLD analysis project Ga0134123, IMG submission 96460) | Terrestrial soil microbial communities without Nitrogen fertilizer from Kellogg Biological Station, Michigan, USA - KB3-0-3 | ecosystem: Environmental > Terrestrial > Soil > Unclassified ...
CCGCGCGGCTAGAACACGTTCTAGTCTTGCAGCCATGGGTTTTCTGAAGCAGGACGCGCCCGTTGTCGACTACGAGGAGTGGAGCAAGGGCACCCGTGCCGAGAAGATCATTCCGATGGCCCGGCACTGGGCCGAGGTCGGCTTCGGCACCCCCGTCATGCTCCACCTGTTCTACGTCGTCAAGATCCTGCTCTACATTCTGGCGGCCTGGCTGATCGCCCTGACGACCGAGGGCATCGACGGCTTCACCAACGTCGCGTCGTGGTACGCCGAGCCGATCGTCTTCGAAAAGGTCGTGCTCTACACGATGCTGTTCGAGGTCATCGGGCTGGGCTGTGGCTTCGGTCCGCTCAACAACCGGTTCTTTCCGCCGATGGGTTCGGTCCTGTACTGGTTGCGGCCCAACACCATTCGGCTTCCACCGTGGCCGAGCCGGGTACCGCTGACGAAGGGCACGACGCGCACTCCCGTGGATGCCGCGCTGTATGGCGCGCTGCTCGTGATGCTGCTGGTCGCGCTGTTCTCCGACGGCACGGGTCCGATCCCGGCGTTGGGCACCACGGTCGGCGTGCTGCCGATGTGGCAGATCTGGACGGTCCTTGGTCTGCTCGCCCTGCTCGGCCTGCGCGATAAGGTGATCTTCCTTGCCGCCCGCGGCGAGGTGTACGCGTCGTTCACGGTGGCGTTCCTATTCGCCGGCTACGGGGTGGACATGATCATCGCCGCCAAGCTCGTCTGCCTGGTGATCTGGCTCGGCGCGGCCACGTCCAAGCTCAACAAGCACTTCCCGTTCGTGATCTCGACGATGATGAGCAACAACCCGGTTTTCCGGCCGCGGTTCATCAAACGGAAGTTCTTCGAGCACTTCCCCGACGACCTGCGGCCGGGGCGGATGTCCCGATGGCTCGCGCATTTCAGCACCGCGATCGAGGGCCTGGTCCCTCTGGTGTTGTTCTTCTCCCACGGCGGCTGGCCGACCGCGATCGCCGCATTCGTGATGCTGTGCTTCCACTTCGGCATCCTGTCGTCGATCCCGATGGGGGTGCCGCTGGAGTGGAACGTGTTCATGATGTTCTGCGTGCTGGCGCTGTTCGTCGGCCACGCTCCTGTCGGACTGACCGACATGACGACACCGCTGCCGGTGCTGTTGTTCCTTGTGGTCGCGGGCACCGTGGTGGTCGGAAATCTTTTCCCGCGCAAGGTTTCGTTCCTGCCGGGCATGCGGTACTACGCGGGTAACTGGGATACGACGCTGTGGTGCGTCAAGCCGTCGGCCACGGAGAAGATCGAGAAGGACATCGTGTCGATAGCAAGCATGCCGCAGACCCAGATGGAGCGGTACTACGGCAGCCCGGAAACGGCACAGATGTACCTCTATATGGGATATGCGTTCCGCGCGTTCAATACTCACGGCCGCGCGATGTTCACGCTCGCCCACCGCGCGATGGCCGGCCAGAACGAGGACGACTACGTGCTGACCGACGGTGAACGGATCTGTTCGACGGCCATCGGATGGAACTTCGGCGACGGCCACATGCACAACGAGCAGTTGATCGCCGCGATGCAGGAGCGCTGCCATTTCGAGCCGGGGGAGGTGCGGATCCTGATACTCGACGCGCAGCCCATCCACAAGCAGAGGCAGGAGTACCGGCTCGTCGATCCCGCCACCGGCGAATTCGAAAGGGGCTATGTGAATGTCGCCGACATGGTGACGCGGCAGCCGTGGGACGACACCGTCCCGGTCCACGTGACGTGGGAGAAGGACAGCGCTGACGCCACCTGATCCGGTGTCTGTCTGGTTCGACGAGACCGGACAGTTGATGAGCGACCTCGGGGCCGTCGACAGGAACTGTGTCGTGCGAGTGATCGGCGGCCACTGCGCAGGGCGCCATCAGTGCGTGCTGCTGTACCGGGCGCCTGGTCCGCGGCTGCTTTACGGCAGCGAGCTGATGTCAGAACTCGACGACGAAAGCGGGATGTACCTGGAGACTCATGCCAAGCACCTTGAGGACGAACTGATCTCAATCTCGGTCGACCATGTCGGGCCCGGCGGTCGTCCCGGCAGCTGGCGGTATCGGCTGTTGCCGATGCGGTGGAAGACCGAAGATGGATTGGTGCATACCGCCACGCGGCTCGCGGTGTGGCCCGACTAGGGTCACAGCGCGAGCGACTTTGTCGCTACGAGCCCGGCAATTCGGGTCAGTGGTCCCCAAGTGCGCGAGCAGTCAGCCCATCACGTCGCGGACCTTGACGGTCTCGAGGCCCTTCAACAGTAGATCGCGGGCGGTGTCGAGGTGTTTGCGCCAATGTGCCTCGGCCGCCGCGCCGTCGCCTGAGCGCAGCAACTTCATCAGCCGCCCGTAAGACCGCATCAGCTTCTCGTAGTCGGCCTTCGACACGGGGCGGCGTTCCTTGAAGAGGAATGCGGTGTGCCGCACGGTGATCTCGTGCAGCATGCCTGCGATGATCGACAGCGTGGCGTTGCCCGACAACTCCACCATGCGGCGGTGAAAGTCCCCGGTCGTCTCCGCCAGCCGACCGGACTGCCAGCCGGCCGGGATGTGTTCGGCCAGCATCCCATCGAGTTCGTCGAATGCCTCAGGCCTGCCGGATTCGGCCAGCAGCCGCGCCGCCATCGGCTCGATGCCAGCCTGAGCCACCATGACGTCGGCGATGGTCGCGCCCGTCAACTCGAGGAGCAGACCGGCTGGCCGCGCGACGATCTCCGGCCCGGGGACCCGGACGCGGGCGCCGGTGCGCGAGCCGCGTCGCACCTCGACGAGCCGTTCGGACTCCAGCACCCGCACCGCCTCGCGCAGCGTCGGACGGCTGACGCCGAAGTGAGCCATCAGTTCGGCCTCGTTGGGCAGGAAGTCCCCGTCCTTGAGCTGGCCGTCGACCACCATGCGGCGCAGGGTTCCCGCGACGAGCTCGGCCGTCTTGGGTGAGCGGACCGCTGCACTCGCCGGTACGGCGTCCGGGCCGATCATCGGCGCCAGTGGTGTGCTTCGTGTCACAAGATCTCCCAAACAGTGTTTTCCGAGCTGTGCAACTCAGTAAACCATGTCGGGTGGGCTCAGATCGGCAGGAACATGAGGTCGCAGCCTACCAACCAGTGGGTTGACCTAGTAAACTTTGTTGCTCTACCTTCGGGGAACACCACGTTCAAAGGAGAAGTGTCATGGCTGAAGCCGTTATCGTCGAGGCCGTGCGGTCGCCGGTCGGCAAGCGCAACGGCGGGCTGTCCGGTGTGCATCCCGGCGAGTTGTCCGCGCAGGTGCTCAATGGTCTCGCCGAGCGCGCAGGCATCGATCCGGAGATCGTCGACGACGTCATCTGGGGCTGTGTCATGCAGGCCGGCGAGCAGGCGCTCGACATCGGCCGCACTGCGGTGCTGGCGGCAGGTTGGCCGGAAAGCGTCCCCGGAGTGACCGTCGACCGGCAGTGCGGATCCAGCCAGCAGTCCATTCACTTCGCCGCCGCCGGCGTGGTAGCCGGCCATTACGACGTCGTGGTCGCGGGCGGTGTCGAGTCGATGTCGCGCACACCGATGGGCGCCTCACTGGCCAACGGCGGCCACCCGTACCCAGAAGCGTTCCGCAACCGCTACAGCCAGACCCCGAACCAGGGCATCGGCGCCGAGATGATCGCCTCGCAGTGGGGGTTTGACCGCACCGCGCTCGACGAGTTCTCGTTGGGTTCACACGAGAAGGCGGCCGCCGCACAGGATTCCGGCGCGTTCAACGACCAGATCGTTGCCATCAAGGACCAGGACGGAAACCCGGTGCTCAAGGACGAGGGCATCCGCCGCGGCACCACCATCGAGAAGATGGGTGAACTGAAGCCGGCGTTCAAGGAAGACGGTGTGATCCACGCCGGCAACTCGTCGCAGATCTCCGACGGGTCGGCCGCGCTGCTGTTCATGTCGGCCGAGAAGGCGAAGTCGTTGGGGTTCAAGCCGATTGCCAAGGTGCACACTGCGACGCTGGCCGGCGCCGATCCGGTGATCATGCTGACCGCGCCGATCCCGGCCACCCAGAAGGCGCTGAAGAAGTCGGGCCTGTCGGTCAACGACATCGGCGTGTTCGAGGTCAACGAGGCGTTCGCTCCGGTGCCGCTGGCCTGGCTGAAGGACATCGGCGCTGACGAGAAGAAGCTCAACCCCAACGGCGGCGCGATCGCACTTGGTCACCCGCTCGGGGGTTCCGGCGCCCGCATCATGACCACGATGCTGTACCACATGCGGGACAAGGGAATTCAGTACGGCCTCCAGACGATGTGCGAGGGCGGTGGCCAGGCCAACGCCACCATCCTCGAGCTGCTGTGACGTCTGATGTGCAGGCCCCCGCCGCTCTCACCGAGCGGCGGGGCAACGTCGTGATCATCACGCTGAACCGGCCGGAGGCCCGCAACGCGGTCAACAGCGCGGTGAGCACCGCGGTGGGCGACGCGCTGCAGGAGGCCCATGACGACCCGGAGATCCGCGCGGTGGTGATCACCGGAGCCGGTGAATCCTTCTGCGCCGGAGCCGATCTCAAGGCGATATCGCGCCGCGAGAACCTTTTCCACCCGGACCACTCGGAATGGGGTTTCGCCGGCTATGTGCATCACTACATCGACAAGCCGACCATCGCCGCCGTCAACGGCACCGCATTCGGCGGTGGCACAGAGCTGGCGCTCGCGAGCGACCTCGTGGTCGCCGAGGAACGAGCGAAGTTCGGGCTGCCCGAGGTCAAGCGCGGACTGATCGCCGCCGCCGGCGGCGTGTTCCGTATCGTCGACCACCTGCCGCGCAAGGTCGCGATGGAGCTGATCTTGACCGGGGACTCGATGTCGTCGGCCGATGCGCTCAAGTGGGGACTGATCAACCAGGTCGTGCCCGACGGCACAGTGGTGGACGCGGCTCTCGCACTCGCGGAACGTATTACGTGCAATGCGCCGCTGGCGGTGTGGGCGAGTAAGCGGGTCGCCATGGGCGTCGATGAGGGCGTAGTCACCGGCGACGAGGCCGGTTGGGCCAGGACGATGCGCGAAATCGGGACACTGATTCGTTCCGAGGACGCGAAGGAAGGACCGCTGGCGTTCGCGGAGAAGCGCAAACCCGTATGGAAGGCGAAGTAAGCAAAGTGATGAAACGTCTGGTATTCGAACCCGAACACGAGCAGTTGCGGGAGACCGCGCGCCAGTTCCTCGAAAAGGAGTGCGCGCCGCACGCCGAGAAGTGGGAGAGCGAACGCCTAGTTGACCGCGAATCGTACGTTGCTGCTGGCAAATACGGGCTCATCGGGTTCAACATGCCCGAGGAGTATGGCGGCGGCGGCGTTGACGACTTCCGGTTCAATGCCGTGATCGTCGAGGAGTTGGCGAAGTTCGGCCCCGCAACGCCGGGTCTGAGTCTGCAGAACGACATCATCGGCCCGTACTTCGCATCGCTGGCCACCGACGAACAGAAGGAGCGGTGGCTGCCGGGCTACATCACCGGTGAGCTCATCGGCGCGATCGCGATGACCGAACCCGGCGCAGGCAGCGACCTGGCGGGCATCAAGGCGTCGGCGGTGCGTGATGGCAGCAGCAAGGACGCGGACTGGATCCTCAACGGCTCCAAGACATTCATCTCCGCCGGCATCAACAGCGACCTGGTGATCGTCGTCGCTCGCACCGATCCCGAGGCGGGGCACAAAGGCTTCTCGCTGCTGGTCGTCGAGCGGGGCATGGAGGGGTTCGAACGCGGGCGCAAACTCGACAAGATGGGCCTGCACGCCGCCGACACCGCCGAACTGCACTTCGAGAACGTCCGAGTGCCTGGCAACAACCTCCTGGGCGAGGAGGGCAAGGGTTTCTACCATCTGATGCACAACCTGCCGTCGGAGCGTCTGTCCATCGCGATCGCCGCGATCGCCGGAGCGCGTGAAACCTGGCGCGAGACACTGCAGTACGTCAAGGATCGTAAGGCGTTCGGCCAGCCGATCGGCAGCTTCCAGCACAACCGCTTCCTGATGGCCGAGATGGACACCGAGCTCGAGATCGCCGAGCAGTACATCGATCGCTGCCTGCGCGCCACCGTAGACAAGGAGCTGACCGCGGTCCAGGCGTCGAAGGCCAAGTGGTGGTGCACCGAACTCGGCAAGCGCGTCGCCGACAACTGCGTACAGCTGCACGGCGGATACGGCTACATGAACGAGTACAAGGTCGCCCGTGATTACGTCGACGTGCGGATCCAGACGATCTTCGGCGGCACGACCGAGATCATGAAGGAGATCATCGGCCGCGACCTAGGGCTTTAGCGCAGGAGAACTAGCCCGCTGCGGGCATGTGCTGGTCACCCGGCGGAGCGGGCGGCGGTGTCTGCGCCGAAGTGGTGGTCGTCGTCGTAGTGGCCGATGTGCTGGTCGTGGCGCCCGGGTTGATCGGCTCCGGACCCTGCGCCGGATCCAGCACGCTGTCGATGATGTAGATCCGCGCGTTGTTGGCCTGAATCCCGCCGCAGACGACCTTGGCTGTGTCGTTGAACTTCAGGTCGCCGCCCTTACCGGTCACCTTCACCTCGGTGCCCTCCTGCGACGGCCGCTGGCCGTGCACGTCGTCGGGACCAAGCAGGCCGAGGAACACGTGGTAGTAGTCGAGCTTCGTCAGCGTCGCGGGATCGGCCTTGATGGCGTCGAGCTGGCCCGGCTCCATCGCGGCGAACGCCGCGTTGCTGGGCGCGTACACCACGTACGGCCCGTTCTCCAGGACCGGCACGATGTTGACCGCCGGATTGGCCTGGCCGGAGATCAACGAGTTGAACGTCGAGATGTCCGGGATGCTGGCGATCACCTGGCCGACCGGCTGGTCGGCGAAGGCCTTCCAATTGGGCAGCGCGGTCTTGAACGCGTCACAACCCGGCCCCTGGGGATCGGGAATCGGGGCCACAGGTGTCGATGTCTCTGCCGGCGGGTCGGCGTATGCCTTGCTGGCGAACGGCGCGTCGATCGTGAACGGCACCGCGGCCACGATAGCGGCGATCCCGGCCGCCGCCCCCAATCCCTTGCTGGCGCGAGTCTTCAATGTCGGCTCCTTCGTCAGGTCGCATCGCATGTTAAGGGCTGCGGGCACCCAACGACAAAGTCGCTCCGACGGGGCACCTACGTTACAGCCGCACTGACCTGCGCATTCCGCACATTGAGACAGAGCACGGCGGCGACGAAGCACAGGCCCGCCGCCAGGTAAAACGCCATGTCGTAGTTGCCTTGGATATCCCGCAGCCTGCCCGCGCCAGCGGCGGCGATCGCCGCGCCGAGTTGGTGGGATGCGAACACCCAGCCGAACACGACGGGAGATCGCGTGCCGAAGTAGTTGCGGCACAGCACGATCGTCGGCGGTACGGTCGCGACCCAGTCCAGGCCGTAGAAGATGACGAACACCCAGGTGCTCGGCTCGGCATGTGGGGAGAGCAGCGCGGGGAGCAACAGCAGCGATATGCCGCGGCCTGTGTAGTAGACGACCAGCAGCAACCGCGGGTCGACGCGGTCGGTCAACCACCCGGAGAACACCGTGCCTGCCACGTCGAGGATGCCGATGGTCGCGAGCAGGCCGGCGGCCACCGTGGTCGGCATGCCATGGTCGTTGGCGGCCGGGATGAAGTGCGTGCCGATCAACCCGTTCGTCGTCATCCCGCAGATCGCGAAGCTCGCCGCCAGCAGCCAGAACGCCGGCACCCGCGCGCCGATCCGCAACCCGGCGAACGCGGCGGCGAAACTCGACGCAGGCACGACAGCGGGCTCGGCCGCAGCCGTCGCACCATAGGGCGTTAAGCCCTTGTCCTGCGGGTAGTTTCGCATGAACAGCACGACCAGCGGCACCACACCGAGCGCCGCCGCGGCGACGATCAGCGATGCCCAGCGCCAGCCGTGCTGGGCGGTCACCTCGGCGACGATGGGCAGGAAGATCAGCTGTCCGGTCGCACTCGCCGCGGTCAGCACACCGGTGACGAGGCCACGCCGCGCCTCGAACCAGCGCGTCGCGACGGTCGCGACGAAGCCCATTGAGATCGAGCCGGTGCCGACACCGACCAGCACGCCCCACAACAGCACCAGCTGCCAGCTCGCGGTCATCGTCACACTCAGCGCCGATCCCGTCGCGATCAGTATCAGTGCCGCCGACAGCACAGGTCGCACGCCGAATCGGTCCATTAGGGCCGCGGCGAACGGTGCGGTCAGCCCGAACAGCGTCATGTTGACCGACATCGCAAGCCCGACCAGCCCGTGCGACCAGCCGAACTCGTGGTGCAGGGGGGTCATCATGACGCCGGGCACCGAGCGGAAACCCGCCGCGCCGAGGATCGCGATGAAGCTGACGGCGGCCACCACCCAGGACCAGTGAATCCGGCCCAGGGGCGTGCTCCTCTGCGCGGCGGTAAGCGTCACCGAACCACTGTGGGCGATCCGTCAGGCCGTGACTAGTGGCATGAATGACACCAGTCGTCAAAAACATGCCAAACTGGCGGCATGCATCGCATCGCCGTCCTGCTGCTGCCACCTGTGGTGGGTTTCGATGCCGCGATCGCGCCGACGCTGTTCTCGTACGCGACCGACGGCGACGGTAATGCGCTCTACGACGTCGTGACGTGCGGGCTCACGCGGGGCCCGATCGCGGCGACGACGGGCTTCGACCTGCTGCCCGCGGCTGGGCCCGAGGCGCTGGCGACAGCCGACACGGTCGTGATCCCGGGGACGCGGTTCCCATCGGCGCGCACCGAGGGCGTGCTGACACCGGAGGCGTCGGATGCGTTGGCGCGGATTCGCCCGGACACCCGGCTGGTGTCGATCTGCACCGGCGCGTTCGTCCTCGCCGCGGCGGGCCTGCTCGACGGGCGCCCCGCGACCACGCATTGGAGATTCGCCGACGACATGCGGCGGCTGCATCCGCGGGTGTTGCTCGACGAGAACGTGTTGTTCGTCGACGACGGCGACGTGCTCACGTCGGCGGGCCTCGCCGCAGGAATCGACTTGTGCCTGCACATCATTCGCTCCGATCATGGCGCGCAGGTGGCCAACGCGGTCGCCAGGTACTGCGTGGTGCCGCCGTGGCGGGAGGGTGGCCAGGCGCAGTTCATCGATCGGCAAGTGCCTGCGCCGGACCACTTCTCGACGGCGGCGACACGGGAATGGGCGCTGCAGCACCTCGATGAAGAGCTCACGGTGCAGCGGCTGGCGCAGCACGCGAAGATGAGCCCGCGCACCTTCAACCGTCGGTTCCGTGAGGAGACGGGGCGATCGCCGGGTGCATGGGTGCGCAGCCGCCGTGTCGACCGCGCCCGTGAGCTATTGGAGTCGCGCGATCTGCCCGTCGACGAGGTCGCCCGGCAGGCGGGTCTCGGTTCGGGTGGCAACCTGCGCCACCACTTGCGTCGCGGCGTGGGTATGTCGCCGTCGAGCTATCGCAAGGTGTACCAAGGGGTTTGATCGAGCGATCCATATGCCTGGCGAAGTCGGCCAGATCGAGATGACACCCCTACGTTTCACTCGGGCAACACGGCGGCCACCACGCCAGCCACCTCCTCGGCCGTCTGGCGGAACGTGTCGGCCCCGCAACTGGCGTGCACCAAGGCGCCGATCAGCCCGAACTCCAGCGTCTCGGCGACCTCCGGCCACGCCCCCGATCGCAACGCCGTGCGGACCCGCCGCTGGAGCTCGCCGTGGATCCGCTGGCGGCTCACGCGCACGGACGGCTCGTCGCAGATCAACGCGCTCGAGCACGCCGCGGCCAGCCCCGGCTCGTCGGCAAGCAGCATGACCAGCTGTGAGAACTGCGCGGCGATCCGCGCCCTTGCGGACTTCTCGACGTCGACGATCAACGGCGCCGCGCGCAACCGTTCGAGATAGATCTCGGCGACGATCGCTTCCGTAGACCGGTAGTGTGCGCGGATCTCGCCGTGAGAAACGCCCGCGCGTGTGGCGATGGACCGCATCGTGATGCTGGAGTACGGCACGTCGCGCAACAGCTCGACCGTCGCATCGCGCACTCGGCGCGCGGTCTCGTCGTCTTCACGGGTGCGATCGTCGTAGGACCGCAGGTATATGACGTCAGCCATTCGATTCCGCGCTCAACAGATCGGCCAGCGCGACCGCTAGGTCGTGAAAGCCCGACTCAATCGAATATGTCTTGTCCACAGTCCAATTGACGATGCCCCCCGTCAGCGCACCCACGATGATGTCGGCCAGCGTTTGGGCATCGTGCCGGACGCTCACCTCACCGCGCGCCACGCCTTCTTTGACGAGCTGGAGAAACGTGTCGTGCAAGGCGAAACCGCGTTGAATGCCGTAGCCCGCCGCTGTCAGCATTTCGGCGATCACCTCGCGGTAGGTATCGCTGGACTCACCCAGGGTCGCGGCGATGTCGTCGAACAGGCCGATCAACCGAGCGGGGATCGGTTCGTTCGCACGGTCGAAGACGACGTCGCGAAGGTTCAGCAGACGCTCCTCGGCGAGTGCGCGCATCATGTCGTGTCGGGTGGCGAAGTGGTTGAAAAACGTTCGATTCGCGACGTCGGCGCGTTCGCAGATGTCTTCGATCGTCGTGCCGGACACACCCTGATCCAGGAAAAGGTCGAAGGCGGCGCCAAGAATCCGTTCCCGCACCTCCTGCTTGCGCCGGTCCATCCGGTTCACGATTGCGAGCCTAGCGCGACGTTGCCGCAGAGTTTCTCCGACAACTCCCACAGGTCGGCGGCGTGCGCATGGTCCGCTGCGTACGGCGCGACGTCCTCGCGGATCCGGCAGTCCGCCAGATACACCCCACCGATGCCGGCCAGGTCCGGGCTGACGGCCGCCCAGACCTGGGTCGCTGCGCCCTGTTCGGGCATCTGGAAGTCGCGAAGCACATCGACGCGCTGCGCGTCGGGTTCCGCGGGCGTGATGTTGTTCAAGCTGGCGAAGTCTTCGCGCGTCATGTGGCGTGCCAGGGACGTCGCGACGACGCCCGGGTGCACGGCGCAGGCCCGCACCCCGCGGTCACGCAGCCGGCGGTCCAGCTCGACCATGTGCAGGACATTGGCGGTCTTCGATGATCCGTAGGCAGCGAACTTGTCGTATTCCCTTCGCTCCCAGTTGGGGTCGGCCAGGTCGACGTCGCACATCCGGTGTCCGTCCGACGACAAAATGACGATGCGGGCACCCTGGACAAGTCGCGGTGTGAGTAGCCGGGTCAGTTCGAAATGCCCGAGATGATTGGTGCCGAACTGGATTTCGAAGCCATCGGTGGTTCGGCCGAACGGAGTGAACATCACCCCGGCGTTGTTCATCAGCACGTGGATCTCGGGCGCGAGGTCCTGGATCGCCGCGGCGGCGGTTCGGACACTGGCCAGGCTGGTGAGGTCGAGTTCGACGGTCGACGTCGGCGCATCGGGCACCTCTGCCCGAATCCACGCCTCGGCGTCGCGCAAGGCTTCCACATTGCGCGCCGCGAGAATGACGTGCGCGCCCGTCGCCGCGAGCGCGCGGGCCGATTCCCGCCCCAGGCCGGCCGGCGCACCGGTGATCACGCAGGTCTTGCCGGTCAGGTCGATGCCTTCGACGACCTCGAGTGTTGTTGGCCCGGCCATTATGCCTGCGCGCTGACTTCGCCGAGGCGCCACAGTGGTGTCACCACATCAGGGTCACACGCCTCTTCCACGATCCACTTGCACATCCGTCGCATCGGCTCGATTGCGTCCTGCGGCGCCGCGATCGGCACGCTGCACGCATAGCCGAGGGTCGTCAGCCGTTGCGCCCCGAACAGTGGAAGCTTGTCGCGTAGTTCGCGTTTCAGCTCTTCCGGGTAGATGCCGATGGTCTGCGTGTATGCGGTTACCGCCTCGGTCACCTTGTCGATGCTGTCGACCGGCACGATGTTGGCCACGCGGCCGGACAGCATGGCCGAGTAGTCGACGGGGGAGTCGAACTGCGAAACGATGATCGCCCCCTCGCGCTGATCGCCGCCGATCACCCGGTACCAGTCGTCGGTCATCCGAGACGCCTCGACGTGGTCGTAGAGTTCGCGGCTCGGGTACAGCGGTGGCGTGCTGATGAAAGCGGGCAGGCGGGTCAGTTCCTCGTAGATCATCTCGCCGAGCCTGTTGGCGTTGGCGATTCCTACGGCGTCGGTCCCGCTCATCGCATAGATGACGCGTGCGTTGGCGCATCCCTCCTGGTTGGCCACCCCGATGTCGACGGCCGCGCAGCGCGCCACCTCGCGCATGGTTTCGTCGTCGCTGAATGCCTGGTGCCCGATGATGGTCGCGCTGCGCTTGGGATCGAGCGCGATCATCTCCAGACCCGGCTGGATATAGCGGGTGACGTGCTTGACCGACGCGAAACCTCCCCAGGCGACGATCTTTTCGATGTGCTCCGGTCGATACAACGGCTCCTCGACGGCGACGTCGCCGCCCTTCCAATACGCAACCGCAAGATGCTTGGTGATCGGGTGGTCGGGCGCGACATCGGCGAGCGTGCGCGCGATCGCGACCGCCGTCAGCGGATCGTTGGACGGAGCCTTGATGATCGTGTCGCAGCGGGTGATCACCGAGCGCAGAATCGTGACAGCCGACACGAGCCCGCCGTTGCCTGCCGGAATGTGCAACACCCGCGAGCCGAATGCGCGTACCCGCAACTCCCGTCCGTCGCCGAGTCGCTGGGTGACCCAGCCATTGAGGTATTCGAGCCCGACCTGGCTGTCGGCGATCTCGAGGACGTTCGCGCGGGAGAACAGTGGTTTCAGGATCTGGTAGCTGTTCTTGAGCATCTCCGGCGGCAGCGGGTTCGCCAACAGCGCCGCCTCGTAGGCCTCCTGCAGATGCATGTTCCGCTCGAAGTCGAGTGCGTTGCCCAACGCCTCTAGCACATCGAGGATCTCGTCGAAGGGCACCTCGTAGAGGTCGGCCATCGCCATCGGGCTCGGCAGTGGGAGCCGGTGCACGTGACGGGCCATATCGGGCGCCTGGAACTTGGCGGCGCCGGTGCGAGTACCGAACGACACCAGGTCGTCGACGATGACCTCTCCCCGCAGGAACAACGGAACCGTATATGCGCTGCTCATGATTCGAACGCCTTCATGAACTCGACGGCTTCGTTGTGCACCTCGTGGGTGGCCGCACAGGTTATGCGGTCGTCATCGACGCCCCGCTTCTCGCTGTAGCGGATGATGTCGTGTTCGAACGCGACGGTTGTCTGGCCGCACGGGCACTGCAGGTCCCAGTCGATGGTGACTTCGTCGCCGGAGATCACCCCACCCCAATGCGCCTTGAGCAGAACGTCATAGACCGCGGCGCGACCCGTCTGCCTGCCGGTTCGCGGCAACGGCTCGCTGGTGTCGGGGTCGAGGATGAACGGGATGACCCACGGCTGCACGTGATAGCGGCCCTCGCTGCAGCCCCAGTGGAACGCGCTCTGCTCGGAGAAGCCGTACCCCTGCTGGATGCGGTCGACACCGAGGAATTCATGGATCACGTCCATGTAGTTGTCGGGGAGAACGAATCCCTTTGTGCCGCCGCCGGTCAGGATGGCCGAGTCCTTGGCGAAGACGCCCCTGATGCCCCGCTCGAGGCCGGCCTTGGCCACGTCGTACATCAGGTTGTACGTGCCGATCATGAAAACCCGCTTACCCCGGAGCTTCTCGGTGATCGTGGCGAAGAACCTGTCGAGGTCCTCCGGCTGACGCGCCTGCATCGCGATGAACTCGTCCTTGCGGGCGGTCAACGCCGGGTCGATCACCAGTCGGTCCAGCTCGCCGCGCGAGGCCGCCGCGCGCATCTTCGAGGCGAGGAACATCAGGTCCGTGTCGATGGCGCCCGGGTACAGCGCGTGGAACTTGCTCTCATCGCCACCGGTGAAACCGCGCTTGATCATGTTGGCGATTCGGAGGTGACCGAGCTTGCCCTTGGCGTAGTTGGGCCAGATCACGTCGACCGCCGGATTGAGCTCGTCATACGTCGGTTCGTGGCCGAACGTCTGGAACAGGCAGATCTTCCACAGCACCATGCCTTCCCGCGCACCGTGCTTGTCCTTCGGGATGATCGACAAGGTTCCGGTGGTGCCGCTGGAGGTGATGACCTCCAGCGGGGTCTGCTCGTCGAGCCGGTCGATCCACTCATCGATGCTCTTGCAGTCCTCGGTGTCGACATGAGACAGGTCGTGGCTGGTGAGCTTGTCCAGCCATTTCGTCATCAGGTCGAAGCGCTTGTTGTCGATCAACGCGGCCGGATACGACTTGAACGCCGTATGCGAAAACATCAGCGGGACAACATCGTTGAACTCGCGCAACTCCGTGATGCCCAAGCGACCTGCCAGCTTGCCCACCATCTCGATGCTCTGCACGTGTTGCTGGAAGCGAATGCCCATCGCCTGACGCTGAAGCTCCTCCAGCTCGTCGCGAGCGATGCTGTGCATTTGGGTCAACGACTCGCCGAAGAAGGCAATCGGGTCGTCCATGAATTGCTCGACCGTCCGCGTGGACTGCTGTGTCGCCATGACAGGCACAATACGAGGAATTGCAGTCAACTGCAAGAGTGTAGTTAGCTGCAATGATGGAGGTGAACAACGGGTGAATACGATGTCCGTCATGCCTGAGCCGCTGATCCTGCCCATCCGCGGACGCGCACCCCAGTTGCACGCCGAGTCCTGGGTCGCACCGAACGCCAGTGTGATCGGTCAGGTCACGCTGGCCGCACGGGCAAGCGTCTGGTACCGCGCGACGCTGCGAGCCGAGATCGAGCCGATCGAGATCGGGTTCGGCACCAACATCCAGGACGGCGTCACCATCCATGTCGACGCGGAGTTCCCGGTCAGCGTTGGCGCGGGCGTCAGTGTCGGTCACAACGCCGTGCTGCACGGCTGTGTCATCGAGGACGACGCACTCATCGGGATGGGCGCGGTGATCCTCAACGGCGCGAGGATCGGAGAGGGTTCACTAATCGCGGCGAGCGCGCTCGTCCCGCAGGGCATCGGCGTGACGTCGAGGTCGCTGGTCACCGGCGTCCCTGGCAGTGTCCGCCGCGAGCTGTCCGACGCTGAGATCGCAAACAAACCGGCACAACGCTCAGGTGTATCAGCGGCTCATCGAACTACACCGCGACGCCGTCAATTAGGGTCGCGGCTCTCTACTACCAAATCCTCACCAGCACAAGGTCTCTGAAGCTGGTCGCCATGCTACGAATTTTGGCGCGGTAATTTGATTTCGATTCACAGGGTTCGGGTATCTCCATACGGTGACTCCCGTGCGAATCCTGGTTACCGGCGCTACCGGCTATGTCGGCTCACGGCTCGTGAGCGAACTGCTCGACGCAGGCCACGATGTCATCGCCGCCACCCGAAATCCGGACCGACTGGCCGACTTCGGCTGGCATGACCAAGTCACCGGACTAGTGCTGGACGCGTGCGATGAAGCCTCGGCCAAGAAGGCGTTCGCCGACGCGGGGCCGATCGATGTCCTCTACTACCTGGTGCACGGCATCGGCCAACCGGACTTCCGCGACGCTGACAATCTCGCCGCTGCCAATGTCGCCAACGCGGCGAAGGATGCAGGCCTCCGGCGGATTGTGTACCTTGGCGGGTTCGTCCCCGACGATGACGAACTTTCCGAACACCTGATCGGTCGTGCCGAGGTGGCGCACGCATTGAGCGTGGAGGGCGGACCCGATGTGGTGTGGTTGGGCGCGGCGATGATCATCGGGTCGGGGTCGACGTCGTTCGAGATGCTCCGCTACGTCGGCGACCGTTTCGTATTGATTCCGATGCCCGCTTGGTCCGCGAACCCGATGGACCCGATCTCGATCCGCGACGTGCTGTACTACCTCGTCGCCGCCGCCGACGGTGAGCGGGTGCCGGCCGGTGCGTACGACATCCTCGGCCCGGCTACGACGTCGTACAGCGAGCTGTTGCGAGCCTATGCCCGGATCTCGCGCAAGTGGCGTGCGGAGTTGTCCCTACCCATGGTGGACACCAGCGTGGTGTCGTGGATGACGGCCGCGGTGCTACCCGTTCCTGGCGGTTTGGTCGCCGATCTGGTCGAGTCTCTTGACCATCCGATGATCGCGTCCGAGGTCCGGCTCCGCGATCTGGTGCCTGATCCACCCGGCGGGCTGGTTGGCATCGACGACGCGATATCCCGTGCGCTGTCGAGTGATCGGCCGCGACCGGTCAACGCGTTAGCCGATCCGCACCATCTGGCCGACAGCGATCCGCCGTGGGCCGGCGGTGACGCGGCGCGCATTCGACAGCTGGCGCGGGCGGTCACCCCGCCGATCGCGCGACCGGCGCTCGGGCTGCTGCGGCTGATGCCGGGGCCCGTCGCAGCCGCGCTGCGAACCGGAATCGACGCGCTGATCAATCTCGTACCGAAGCCAAGCCCGGCATGACCAAACCGACGGGGCTCATGGCCGAGTTCCGCGACATCGTCAGCACGGTCGCGGTGCCTCATCAGGAAACTCCCGCGGTGATAGTGCGGCGCCGGATCGTCGTGACGGTGGTGCTCGTGATCGGCGGTGCGCTGCTTGGCTATTCGATGACCCGTCGCCCAGGAGACGAATCGTTTTACTGGCTGACGCTGGCGCTTGCGGCGGTATGGGCGCTGGGCGCCTTCGTGTCCGGTCCGCTGCATCTCGGCTGCGTGCGGTTCCGCGGACGCAACCAGCGACCGGTGATCAGCGGCACCGTGATGGGACTGGTCCTGGGCGGGGCGTTTCTGGTGGGCGGCGTTGCCGCACGCGAGATTCCCGGTGTACGTGAATTCATCACGCGCGTCCTCGATTTCGCCAACTACGGTCCGCTGGCGCTGGTGGCTTTCATCACGGTGATCAACGGGGTGGCGGAGGAGCTGTTCTTCCGCGGCGCCCTCTATACCGCGCTGGGCAAGGCCTATCCGGCGCTCATCTCGACGATCGTCTACGTCGTCGCGACGTCGGCCACCACCGGAAATCCGATGCTGGGTGTCGCCGCGTTGGTCGTCGGTGCGGTCTGCGCCTCGGAACGCCGAGCCACCGGCGGTGTGCTGGCACCGATGTTGACCCACTTCTTCTGGGGCCTGGTCATGGTGCTCGCACTTCCGCCGGTGTTCGGCGTCTAGCGCAGCGGGTGCGCCAGTTCGTCCTTGCGCATCCGGGCCGCGTACATGGCGATCGCCGCGAACAGCACCGGCGCTACGCCCGCAACCAGGAAAATCGTCTGCATCGAAACGACTTTCGACAGCGGGCCGACGATCGCGAACGATACCGGCATGAACGCCAGCGACACGAAGAAGTCCAGGCTCGACACCCGTCCCAGCATCGCCGTCGGGACCCGTCGCTGCAGTAGCGTGCCCCAGATGACCATGCCGGCGCCGTCGGTGAAGCCGATCACGAACGTCGCCGCGGCCATCAGCGGGAAAGACGAGGTGACGCCGACGACCACGAGCGGTATCGAGCCGACGCTCCACATCGTCATCATCACCGTGAGGTAGCGACGCGGCAGCCGTCCCGACGACACCGCCAGTGCGCCCAGCGCGCTACCGACCCCGAAGAACGCCAGAATGAAGCCGTACGTCTGTGCGCCGTCTTCGAAGCGTTGCTTCGCGATGAACGGCAGCAACACCTCGATCGGCCCCAGCACCAGAAGCACGAAGATGCTCGCGAACAGCAGTGTCCACAACAGCCACGGTGTGCGCAGCATGAACACGAAGCCATCGCGCAGGTCGCGCAACAGATGCGGCTGCCCGTGATCCGGTTGCTGCACAGCCGGTTTCATCGCGGGCCGGGCGGCGACCAGCAGCACGAGGCCGATGGCGAACAGCGCCGCCACGACGACGGCCCCCAGGGAGGGGAACGTCGCACCGACAACCAGGCCGGCGACCGCAGGGCCGACGGCGCGCTGGAACACCGGACGAACGACGCCTTCGACGCCGTTGGCGGCCAACAGCTGTTCGGCCGGAAGGATCCGGGGCAGAATCGCGCTGTAGGCGGGGAAGAAGAACGCCGCGGCAATGCCGAGTGCGCCTGCGGCCACCGCCATATGCCAGATCCGCAGGGTGCCAACGAGTCCCAGAATCGCGATCGTTGACACCGTGATTACGTTTACCGTTTCGACGGCGATGATGATGGCGCGTTGATTGATTCGGTCGGCAGCCAGCCCGCCGACCAACACGAAGGCGACCAGGCCTGCGCCCAGACAGGTGGCGACCAGCGATAGCGACGCGGGGTCATTGTCGAGTTCGATGACCTGAAGCGCCATCACGACCGCCCACATGCCTTCGGCGAAGATCGACAGGGCCACTGCGGCGATCAGCAGGCGGTACTCGCGGAACTTGAAGGGTGCGAGCACGCGCCAGCCGCCGGCGGCGACCACCGGCTGCTCAATGTCGAATTGCGTACTCACCATTCGATGGTCGCGGACAGCCCGCTCCGCAGTCCACCGAATTTCCGCTCTAGAACAAGTCGTGCAAGGTTGGTGGATTGCGTCCAGCGAGCTTCTGGACGACCCACTGATTGAACGACACGCCCTGCTCGGCGGCATCCACCATCAGGCGTGAGTGAAGTTCAGGGGAGGTGCGGACCACGAACCTGCCGCTGTAGCGCCGGCCGGGGATTGAAGGTGGTGGCTCGAGGCCACACTCGATGAGCTCGGCGATTTCCTCGTCGATCACCTGCTGGATGCCTTTGATCGCTTTATGAGCCGTCAGTGCCCGTGAATACCTCGACGGAAACTCCAGGCAACTGGCGACGTACATCCCTGAATCCGGCGACCACTCGGCGCGGTACGTGTGGTTCTCCATGTCCGAAATAGTTGCGGCGCCGTCTGACAATTAGGCGGCTCTGCGGACCATGAGGGTCGGTCAGAACTTGATATCGCCGG
>Ga0134123_10000967_pt1 | contig 18836 bp, 11 predicted proteins | sample KB303_FD_96460 | JGI IMG/M metagenome (GOLD analysis project Ga0134123, IMG submission 96460) | Terrestrial soil microbial communities without Nitrogen fertilizer from Kellogg Biological Station, Michigan, USA - KB3-0-3 | ecosystem: Environmental > Terrestrial > Soil > Unclassified ...
AACTGGCCGGCCAGCTCGACGTCGCGCGGCACGAATCCGTTCGGCGAGCTGCCGGGGAGCGAGCCGATGACGATCGGCGCGGCCGGCGTGCTGAAGTCGACGATCTGCATGCCGCCGGTATACGCGGCGAAATAAGCAGTCGTGCCGCTCACGCGTACGTCTTTCGGAGAGCCGTTCAGGGGCACGCTGCCGGCGAGGACCGGCGCGGTGGGAACGCTCACGTCGATGATGCGCGCCGCGGCCGACGGCGAGTCATCGGCGATGACCACGAAGCTCGCGGACACGTCGACCCCGCGGGCGACGCCCGGAGTGTCGAGCGAGCCGACGACGATCGGCGCCGCGGGGTTCGCGGCGTTGACGATCGACAGACCGGCGGTGCCGTTGGCGACGTAGACCGTCGTCCCGGAGACCATGACGTCGACTGCTTCGCCGCCCGTGGAGACGCTTCCGACGACCGTCGGGGACAGCGGATTCGAGATGTCGACGATGGCCAGACCGGCGAAGCCGTTCGCGATGTACGCCAGATTGCCCACGATGCGCACATCGTTGGCGTTGCCGCCCGTGGCGCGCGCGGCGACGATCGCCGGGGCCTCCGGATTGCTGACCCGGACGACCTGCAGTCCCGCGGATCCCGCGGCCACGAACGCGTAGCCGTTCTGCACGTCCACGTTGTTCGCGTAGCCCGGAATCGGGAGGACCGACAGCGCGACCGGGGAGAAGTTGCGCACCACGCCGCTCGCCGTGGCGGTGAACCCGTTGTTGCTGGCGGTAATGGTGGCCGAGCCTTCTCCGCCGGCGAAGACGCGGCCCTCGGGCGCGCCGAAGTTGAGGATGGACAGGTCGCTCGATGAGTACGTCGTCTGGCGTCCGCCCGACGTGAGATCGATCGACGTGCCGTCGAGCAGAGTGCCGGTCACGGTGAGCTGCGTGTACGCCTGTCCCACCAGGGTGTTGACGATGAGGGTGAACGAGGTGGGCGCGACCGCGATGCGGCTGAGGGCGCGCGCCAGGTTGTAGCTGTTGCGGTTCGTCGGATCGCTTCCCGTCGAAACCTCGAGCGCGTCGCGCAGGCCGTCGCCGTCCGTGTCGGCGAGCAGCGGATTGGTGATGAAGCCGTCCGCGCCGGCCACCACTTCCTCGCCGTCGGCAATGCCGTCGCCGTCGCTGTCCGCGGCGCGCGGGTTCGTTCCGTTGCGGAACTCGTCGACGTTTTTCAGCCCGTCGCCGTCGGCGTCGGCCTGCGCGTCCGCCGGATTCGACGGATCGAAACCGTTGCTGATCTCATAGTCGTCGGGCATGCCGTCGCCGTCCGCATCACCGGTCGTGGAGATGGTGATGCGGGTCATGCCGAGGGCGCCTTCGTGGAGCGCGCTGAGGAGGGCGGTGCCGGTGCCGCGCGCGGTCACGCGGCCGGTGTCGGTCACCGTGGCGATGACGGGGTTGCTGGTGAAGTACGTCGTGCCCGAGCCGGCCGTGACGTCGCGCGTGATCGCGCCCGGATAGACGGCGAGCGCGCTGAGCTGCGACGTGGAGCCGACCACCGTCAGCGTGGAGAGCGACGCGTTGAGCGTGAGGGAGACGGGAATCGGCGTCGGGTTCGTGAATGAGATCGAGACGTTGTCGATGACGCCATTGATCGGCACGAGAAACAGGTTGCTCTGGCCCGAGCGGGTGATCCCGTTCTCCACGCATGTCGCACGCGCGCGGACGAGACCCGCATTCGCCGGAACCTCCGGCAGCACCCACGACCCGTCCGAACGGGCCTGCGTCGTTCGATTCAGAACGCTGACGGTGCATTTCTCGTTGAGCTGCGCGCCGGCGGTGGCGGCGATGAGTCCGGCCGCAACGACGAGAAGGGCGAAACGCAGGAAAAGAGCTCCGAGCTGTTTGTGCATGCGTGGGACCTCGCCATCAATCGGGTATTGTGAGAACGTGGAAATCGGGAGCCGGCGCCGCGACGCCGCCATCGGTGCGGGCGTGGCCATGGCCGCGGCGACGCTGTTCATCGCCGCGACTTTCGTGGCCGGCGGCGCCTCGCTCGCGCACGCCGCGTCGCTGCTGCCCGCAGCCGCCGGATACGCGCTGCTCGTGTCGTGGTTCGTGGTTCCCCTCGGATGCGTCGTCGGAATGCAGCTCGAGCGCATCGCCGGCGACGGGACGCCGGCGGGCGTCGCCGGACGCAGCGCCGCGGCGGCGGCGCTGATCACGCTCGCCGGCTCACTGCTGCTGCGCATTCCCGTCGACCTGTATCGCGTCATGACGCACACCGCTCCGTTCCGGGACGTGACGACCTGGTGGGCCGACTACCGCGGCACGCTGGTCTACTTTCTATGGGTCGGGCTTTACTCATTTCCGTGGATCGCTTCGTTCGCCTGGCACCGGTCGCGCCTCATGGCGTCGTCTCGACGCGCCGGATCACCTCGCGCAGCGCGCTAGCCGTCTCCTGATCTCTCGCGGCGTGCAACTGCTCCAGCAGCGCGGGCAGCGCCGAGCGCGCCGCCGGGCCGTACTCGCGAAGCGCCCCGAGCGCGGCCTGCTTCACCTGCGCATCCGCGGAACGGAGATCGGCCGCGAGCACCGGCACCGCTTCCGGAAGCCCGAGGAAGGCCGCGGCAAACGACGCGGCGCGGTACGAGCGTGCCGAAGATTTGCCGGCGATCGGCGCCAGTAACGCCTCGCGCACCTCCACCGACTCGAGGTTGGAACGATTCGCGGCCAGGCCCGCCAGAGCCAGCTCCTGGATCCGCGGGTCGCCGTCGCGGGACGCCGACACCAGCGCGTGGATCACCTCCGCGTCCGGTGCGGTGAGACCCAGCAGATAGAGCGCCATGACCCGCGACTCCGCATCGGTCCCTCGGGTCGCCGCCACGAGCTCGGCGCGATAGGGAGCGAGGAACTCCCGCGCCGCGGCGAGACTCTTTTCCTGCGGCACGCCCTCGCCGACCGCCTGGACCCGCTCGGCCAGCACGCGCAGCCGCATGGACGGTGGTTCAGCTGTCAGCGCCGCCGCCGAAATCGCGCAGGAGAGAAGAACGACGATCGCTTTTTTCATGGGATGTCCCTCTCCGCGTCGGGCAGGTTGTAGTCGAGGTTCGTCAGCAGATCGAGGACGGTGTTCCCCGGCGGCGGCATCCACTGCAGGAGCGGGGTCTTCGTGCCGCCCGGCCTCCACACATAGATCTCGTGCGCGGGGAAGCCGTCGTGCTCGGCGTTCTGCAGCTTCGCCTTGCAGCGGAACTTCTCGGTGCAGTCGATAGTGACGTCGTAAATCCAGTCGATGTCGGCGGCGAAGATCACGATCGGATCGGTGGCCGCGCCATGCATGTGGAGCTTGACGGCATAGTCGCTGACCCAGCTCGGGTCGATATGCATGTCGTATGTGCTGGCGAAGCCGTAGTTCGTCATGTACGGCGCGCCTTTGTTCGCCTCGGTGTGCGGTTCGTTGAGCGCCGCCGCGAGGAGCCGGTTGGCCGGGCTGTACTCCTGATCCGGAAACGTGACCGACGTCGCTTTGTCGTAGTTGACGGACTTGCCGGGCGTGAAGGTCTTCGTCCCGAACAGGCCGTCGTAGCTGAAGGCTTTGAACGGCGCGACCGTCACGGCGGACCGGACGCGGAAGCTCGTGGCGTCGGGGTCGAATCCCCGGTCGTCGCCCTGCACGATGATCCCGATGTAGAAAGGATGGAGCGGGATCTTCGCCCATTGATAAGGGATGAACTGCGTCAGCGTCACGTCGAACCGGTGGTGGACCGCGGTCAGCTGGATGGTCTTCCCGTTGGGGCACTCCTTCCCGTTCTTCGTCCACTTGATGGTGATCGACTGATCGTTTTCCGACTGGCTGACCCCGGTCGCGTCCATCCAGATGTAGGTGTCGACCGTGGCGTCGAACGTGTCGCCGTTCGCGACGAAGTCGAAGCCCGTGCCTTTCCGCACGCGGATCGTCGAAGTGTTCAGCGTGATCTTGAACTGCCCTCCGATCTTCGCCGGCGAGACCTTGTGGATTTTGACCTCTGTCCACGGCGCTCCCTGCCCGCTGTCCACCGCGACGAGCGCCGGTCCCTCGGGGTTCAACGGACCCTGCGCCGGATGTTTGACCGTCACGTTGACCGTCGCCGGCAGATGCTGGCAATGCCCCTGATCGCAGATGTCGGCCGTGCAGTTGTCTCCGTCGTCCTCGCAGTCCTGATCCTGCTTCGCCGGATCCGGAATGCAGGTCTCGCCGTCGCACTTCGCGCACTCGGGGCAGTCGGCCGATGCACCACTCGTCGCGGGATTGCCGCCGCAGTGCCATCCGCCCTTGATGATCCCGACGCCCGGGTCCGACGCGATGACCGAGCCGTCTTCGCTGACCGAGCCCGTGCCGATCGAGACGAACTGACCGAGGTCGTGATCGAACGAATACATCTCCGTCACTTCGCCGGGCATGAGACCGTCGGCATTGGGGATCCTGAGCGCGGCCGGCGGATCGAAATGCACGCCCGCCGGCTGAATGGTGACGATGAACCGCGGCTGTTGTCCGAAGCCCGGCGCCATCGGCACCTTGTCGGAGTGGACGAGCGTCGCGGAGACGACGCCGGTGCGGCTCCCGCCGGGGAACGTCGCCGATCCCGCGGCGATCGTCAGCGCGAAGCCCGGCATCTCGGGGATCGTGAGCGTGCCGCCCGTCGTCTCGTCGATGAGGATGCCGCGCTGGACGTCGACCGGCAGGAGGTAGACCGGCATCTCCAGCGTGTTGTTCTGGCCGGGGATCGTATAGACCGCGTATTCGAGCGTCGGCCAGGTTCCCGGACGCTGCGCGGTGCTGCCATCGGCGATCAGGCGGACATAGCCGACGGGCGCATTCGCGATCGTGAACTGGCCCGCGCCGTTCTTCTGCGTCGTCTGCGTCGTTCCCTCGACGCGGATCGAAACGCCGGCGATCGGCGCGTTCTGGTTGTCGAGAACGACGCCGCTGATGCGGGTCAGCTCCGCCGGGCCGGCAGGTTTGCCGGTCGCGGTGAACGCGGCGCGCGATGCCCCGCCGTTGAGCGATGCGACGAACGTGTTCACCGCGTCGCCGAGCGTCGGCGTCGCCCAGGCGCGTCCGTCGGAGTCGGTCGTCACGGTGACGCTCGACTGGCCGCCGAACTTGCCGCCGCCTTCGACGACCGAGAACGTGACCGGCACACCGGCGATGCGGTTGTTGCCGGAATCGATCACCGCGGCGATCAGCGGCCGCGGCAGCGGCGCGCCGGTCGCGCCGATCTGATTGCTTCCGGCGTCGATGACGATCGTCGAAGCCGGAGCGCTCGTCGCCACGGCGTCGAATCGGGCCGTCCCCGCAAACCCCGCGGCCGTCGCGATGACGCGGTTGTTTCCGCTTCCCGCGCGCGTGCCGAGATGCCACTGCACGGAGGCTTCGCCGGAGGCGCTGGTGACGGCGGTGAGCAGCCGCGACGTCGCCAGGCCGGCCGTGAGGCTTCCGTTGTTCTCGGCGACTTCGAACGCCACGGGACGTCCCGGGACCGGGCTTCCCGCCGCGTTGACGAGCCGCACCACGAGCGGCAACGGCAGCGTCGTTCCGATCGGGGCGCGCTGCCCGTCGCCGGAAACGAGAAGGATGCGCGCCTGAGCCGCGGCGTCGTACGTCACCCGGCTGGTCACGGTGCTGTGATTGCCGCCCTGATCGGTGGCGACGATCGTCAGCGTGTTCAGTCCCGGTGCGAGCGTGACGTTGCGCGCGAGGAAGGCGCGGTTCGAGACTTCCGCCGGGCTTCCGTTGACGGTGATCGTCGCCTGGCCGGCGTTGATCGTTCCGACCACGATGTCGTCGACCATCCCGCTGACGTCGATCGGCGTCTGCTGGACGGTCGATCCATCGGCCGGCGAGCTCACCGCGATGCGGGGCGGAATCGCGTCGCGGTAGGCGAACACGGTCGCCGTCGCGACGTGCCCCGAGGCGCTCGTCGCCGTCGCGGTGATGACGGTCCGGCCCTGTTCGAGCGGAACGTTGTCGGCGCGCCACGTGCCGCCGGTGATCGCGGCGGCGACGCCGTTGACGCGCACCGACGCCGCGCCGGCCGAGGTGCCGGTCACGGTGACGGTCGCGGTCTGCACGACGTCGAGATCGGCCGGCGACGCGATCGCGACCGTCGGAACGGAGAAGCGATGGATCGTCACCGAGGCGCTGGACGTGTTTCCGGCGCGGTCGCTGGCGGCGATGGCGAAGAGATTGGGACCTTCGGCGAGGTTCACCTGGGCGGTGAACTCGCCATTGAGGAGCGTCAGAGGGGTGCCGCCGAGGGTGACGATCGCGACCTGATGGTCGTCGACCACCCTGCCGCGCAACGTGAACGTCGCCGCGCTCGTCGTCGTACCGCCCGCGCCCGGGCTCGTCAGCGAGATCACGGGCGCGATGCCGTCCACGATGACCTCGAGCGAGGCGAGCGTCTCGTTGCCGGCGACGTCGGTCGCTCGAATGGAGATCGCATTCGTTCCGGCCGCGAGGCGGACCGTGCAGTCGAAGCTCGTCCCCGTCACCGACGCGTCCGTGCCGTTGCATCCGATGCCGTTCAGCCCCGAAAGCGCTTCCGCGAACGTTCCGTGCAGCGGGAGCGGCGCCGGCGAAGCGATGGCCGGGGGGACCGGCAGCGTGAGTGCCACCGGGGTCGAGTCGATGTTGACGGTGACCGTGCTGGTGGTCGCGTTCCCGGCCTGGTCGACGATGGTGGCCGCGGCGGTCTGATTCGCGCCTTCGCTCGAAAACGTTCGCGGCGCCGGGCACTGCACCACCTCGGAGGTGATGTCGCTGCACCAGTAGCTGACCGTGACCGGGCCGCGGTTCCAGCCTGCGCCGTTCGGCGTCGGGGCGATGCTCGGGCGAAGGATCGGCGCGTCGGTGTCCTCCCCGAGAAGCGAGACGGTGAGGAACCCGCCGGGACTTCCGCGAAGCTCGACGGTCAGCTCATTGTTCAGGCGCGGCGTAACGCTGCGCTCCACGACGGTCGGCTGATTGTGATTGAAGTCCGAAGTCTGGAAGATCTCGACGCCGTTGAGCGTGATGATCGCGCTGGACACGAGGGGGTGATCGCCCGCGGGGCCGCCGTTCTCGACTCGCAGACGGAACGGCACGCCGGTGTTCTTCACCTGAAACAGCTCGCGCACGGCCTCGGGCGAGCCCGTGCCGCGCACGTAGTTGCGCGGGCCGAATGCCTTGAACGTCCCGGCCATCGCCGGGACGGCAATCGAGACGAGGAAGACGACTGCTGCTGCGGTCCGGCTGATCGCACACGACTGCCCGCGGCGCAACATGCTCATGCTGACCTCCTGAGCTCGGGAACTGGAACGGTTTCGAGGCCGATTTTGGTGTGGGCGGGAGCCTATGCCTCCATGCATCCTTAAGTCAACGTATACTTTCCGTCATGACGGACTACTCGCGAAGGCGTTTCGTCAAGGCGGGCGCCGGCGCATCCCTCCTGACGTTCTTCGGGGGCGCGTCGACGTTGCGCGCGAACGGCGAAGAGCGCCGTGCACGCTCGTATGAAATGCGCGTGGCCGCCGCCGAGCGGGCGCGCAGGAAGACCGTCGGTCCGCACGTCAGCAACGGCGACGAATCGCGTTACGCGAACAAGTGGGCGTCGTTCACGAAGACGCTTCCGCACGATGAGCTCGGACACGTGCAACTCCCGGCGTATCGGACGTATCTCGCCGCGCTCGAGTCGGGCGACGCGCAGGCGATGGCGCGCATTCCCCTCGGCGGCTACAACAAGCTGGCGAATCCGCACGCCGCGCTGGCGTTCGATCTCATGGGACCCGATGCGCAGCAGACCGCGCTCGCTCCGTCACCGGCGGCGAACAGCGAGGAGTACGCGGCGGAGCTGGTCGAGCTGTACTGGCAGGCGCTCACACGCGACGTTCCGTTCCACGAGCTCGGATCGAATCCGCTGATCGCGCGCGCGTGCCACGAGCTCACGGCGATGCCTGGGTTCCGCGGACCGCGCGCCGGTGGCAGAGTCACGCCCGATACGCTCTTTCGCGGCATCACCGCGGGCGGAGCGGTCGGACCGTATGTCTCTCAGTTTCTGCTGCTGACGATCCCGTTCGGCGCGACGCGCGTTCCGCAGAAGTATCGAGTGGCGATCCCGGGCCGGGACTACCTGACGGCGTTCGACGACTGGCTGGCCGTCCAGAATGGAGGGCTCGCGCCGGCGACGGCATTCGTGAACGACAGCGCGTTCTCGTACATGACCACGCCGCGCATCCTCACCGAGTATCTCCACCGCGACTTCACCTATCAGGCATTCCTGTCCGCGGCGCTCATGCTGCTGAAAATCAGCGCTCCGCTCGACGGCGCGCTCCCCTACCAGCATTCGCTCAGCCAGGGCGGTTTCGTGACGTTCGGCGCGCCCGACATCCTCCACTACGTCGCCGCCGCGGCGAACTGCTCGCTCAAGGCGGCGTGGTTTCACAAGTGGATGGTGCATCGCACCGCCCGTCCGGAGGAGATCGGCGGGCGCGTGCACTGCCAGTTGAAGAAGAAGGCCGACTACGGTCTGCCGCGGTCGATCACCGAGTCGGCGGCGGTCGAGGAAACGCTGAAGCGGAACGGCACCGCACTGCTGCCGCAGGCCTATCCCGAAGGTTCCCCGACGCATCCTTCGTTCCCCGCCGGTCACGCCGTGATCGCCGGCGCCTGCACGACCGTGCTCAAGGCCTGGTTTGCCGAGAGCTGGGTCATCCCCACTGCGTCCGTCCCCAACCCCGAAGGCACGGCTCTCACGAAATACACCGGCCCGCAGCTCACGGTCGGCGGTGAGCTCGACAAGCTGGCCGAGAACATCTCCATCGGCCGCAACTACGCCGGGGTCCACTGGCGCTGCGACGCGATCGAAGGAATGCGCCTCGGCGAAGCCTTCGCGATCGACCTGCTCCGCGAAATGAAACTGTGCGCGGCGGAACCGTTCGACGGATTCTCGCTGACGAAATTCGACGGCGAGCGCATCACGGTGTAGGGCGAAGCCGGGGATGCCGCGCGACGTCTGGTCGCTGACGACCGACGGCGATCCGCCCTGCGTGCCGCCTGCCGCGGCAGGCCAGTCGAACGGCATTCCGCCGCTGCCGCACATCTTCCACATCCACGTCAATCCCTTCCAGGCGACGCGCCTCGATCCGGCGGGCCAGCCGGAAGTCGTCTGGAAGGACACCGTGCTCGTGCCGCCCGCCGCGAACGGGACACTGTGTCATCCTGAGGCGCGAAGACGCCGAAGGATCCCCGCCGACGGAGCACTGGTCGTGCTTCGGCAGGGGATTCCTCGTCGGCTGCGCGACTCGGAATGACACAGGAATGGCTGACGCCGCCCCGTGGAACGGTGGCGTCCGCAGCCGCGCTAACTGGAGGCCATTGGCGGCGCTGAACCGGCGCGCAGCCGCACCAGCAGCACGATCGCGATCATCGCCACCAGCACCTGCGACGCGATCGCGCCGCTGGTGCGGAACGCGTCGTAGGCCAGGCCCGCCAGCGCCGGACCGATCACGCGGGCGAGCGCGGTCATGGAGCTCGACACGCCGAGGATGCCGCCGCGATGCTCCGGCGGCGCGACGGTGCTGATGAACGCGCTCAGCGTCGGATGGCAGAGACCCTGCGCGATGCCCATCAGACACGTCGCCACGATCAACGGCGCGCGCAACGACGACGCAGGCACGAACAGCAGGCCGGCGATCAGCGACGCGGCGCCGATGAGACCCGTGGTCACGTCGCCGAATCTGCGCGTCAGACGATGCAGAAGACCGAGCTGCAGCGCGACCACGACCACGCCCATCAATCCCATCAGGTATCCGACCTCGCGCGCGGTCAGCGCGTAACGATCGCGTCCGACGAGCACGAGGATCGGCGCGAGCGACGCCAGCGCGCACATGAGCACGGCCAGCGCCATGCCGGCGAGCCGCAGCGCGCGCGTGCGAAAGAGGATCCGCCAGCTCTCGTTGTCGAGGATCGACCAGCCCTTCGCGTGCTGGCTCGACGTCGCGGACAGCGACTCCGGCAGCGCGAAGATGGCCATCAGCAGCGCGATCGACGACAGCACGGCCGCGGCCGCGCCGGGCAGCACATTCGGACGCAGGATCAGGTCCGTACCGAGGCTCGACAACAATCCGCCGAGCGGCGGACCGAGGACCAGGCCGAGGCCGAAGGCCATGCTGATGCGGCCCATCTCCTTCGCGCGGCTCGCCTCGTCCGCGGTGTCGGCGATGTAGGCCTGCGCCGCGGGAATGCTCGCCGAGGCGATGCCGGAGAGGATGCGCGTCGCGAAGAGCATGGCCACGTTGGACGCGAGCGCGAAGCAAGAAAACCCGAGGACGTTGCCGAAGAGGCTGATCATCAGCACCGGTCTGCGGCCGATGCGGTCGGAGAGGCGGCCCCACAGCGGCGAGAAGAGGAACTGCATCAGCGAGAAGCTGCCGAGGATCAGGCCGAGGGTCATGCCGCTCGCGCCGTACTCCTTCGAGACGAACGCGAGGATCGGCACGACGATGCCGAAGCCCATCAGGTCGATGAAGACGGTGAGGAAGAGGATGCGCAGCGGCCACCGCGAGCCGGCGGGGATCATGCGCGCAGGACGCGTTGCCGCGCGGGACGCGCCGCACTCCTCGGCGCGCGGCGCGCGACGCGCGGCAGCTGGCCGCGAACCAGGGCCGCGAACATCGGCTCGGCGACGGCGATCTCGTCGATCACGCGCTCGCGCCGGGAGGGCGGCATGTTGAGCAGCAGCGCCTCGATCCGCAGCGCGCTCAGTTCATCGCCCCCCTGCTCTCCCGCCTCGGCGAAGGCGGCGTGATGCTCGAAGTCCTTCCGCCCCTCGCGGTCGGCCTGCGCGAACGCGGCGATCAGCCCGCCGTGTCCCAGTTTATGGATCGTGTTCCCGACGTCGGGCAGCCAGTGAACGAACGCGCCGAGATCGTGCAGCATCTCCAGCTCCGCGCCGGCGCGATCGTCGTGGAACAGCTTCACCAGATTGCGTACGCGCACGAAACGGTCGCCGCGCTCGTGGCCGAAGAGGAGCGCCGCGCGGAAGGGATCGGCGAGCTCGGGATGGAGCGAGTTGAGGTGCAGCTTGTTCGCGCCGGCGCGCACCACGCGGATCGCGCACTCGATCGGCGCGGCGTGGATCGCGTCCCACGCCACGATCACCGGCGAGCGATGAACCCACGACGCGTAGCCGCCCCACGGATCTTCGAAGAGCCCGGCGGCGAGCGCGGCCTCGGCCGACCCGGCGGTGAGCATGCGGGCGGCGATCTCGTTGAGCGACGTATCGGCGCTGAACGGAATCAGGATGCGATCGATGTTCATGAGACCGTTGAGAGCGAGCGCGGCGGCGTCGTGAAAGATCGAGAGATCGACTTCGGTGCCCTGCGCGTCCCAGATGACGCCCCAGCCCGCCATCCACAATTCCTGGTCCTGACGCGCACGCATCCGAGGATAGACGTAACGCGGGAGAAACCGAAATCCGTCACAATCCAGCGCGCAGCCGATGCCGCGGACGAGCTCCTGCTCCACCGGGCGGTCGGCGACGACGATCAGATCGAAGTCGCGCATTTTCAACGCGTTGCCTGCAAACAGGTGGTCGAGTAGCGCCGGCGCGCTCGAGCCGCCGATGGCCACCTGAGTCAGCCCGAAACTGTCCTTTAACTCGCGGGCGACGAGCGTGAGGACGCCGGACAGCCTCCTGACAGGCAGGGCTTTCATCCTGTGCATACGCGGTTAGGTTTTTGGGGACGACGACCAGGAGCGGATCGCTGACCAAGCGAGACGGCGCGGATGATATGAAAACAGTTACATCTTGTAAACAGTTACATTTTTTGCAGTACTAATTGCCAGTCTCGCCGCACGAGAGTTGCGCTGTTGCCAAGAATGGACATGAATGCATCCAGCGCGCGGCCAGGCGCGCGTGCCATCAGTCCTTCCGAAACGTCATCGACCAGAGCATAGTCGTCGAACATCACCACACCGCCGCTGCGAAGAACGGTCCAGGCCAGTACGGCGTCCTGAAGCACGTCGCCGACTTTGTGGGATCCGTCGACATAAATGAAGTCGAACTGAGCGGACTGCAGCGTGCGCACGACCACCTGCGACGGCCCGATGAGCTTGGTCACGCGGTCGCCCGCGCCGGACGCGGCGATGTTCTCGTCGAACCGCGTTTCGAAGAAGCGCAGCAGGATCGTCGCCATCGGCACCGCGAACGGATCGACGCAGACGAGCCGGCTGGTGGGGTCGGTCAGGATGTTGTCGAGGAACCAGCACGCCGACTGTCCCTCGAAGCAGCCGATCTCGAGCGCGCGGATGTTCGGCTTGCCTTTGAGATGCTGCAGGTCCCGCTCCCACTCCTTCGTGTGCGGCGAGACCCAGTCGTAGGAGAAGCGGTACTTCGGATTCGGCAGCGGCGGATTGTCGGCGTAGAGATCGTGCATCTGGCGGGAGATCATCCGCGACGCGTGCTCGTCGCAGCCGCCGTCGATCAGGCGCCGCATGGCCATGACCATGACGAAGCGCTGGTCGTTGTGCTCCTCGACGGAGATCGCTCCGCGGGCGAGGGCATCGGTCAGCTCGCCGGCGCGCGCGTCGGTCAACTGTTTGACTTGTTCGGCCGTGCTCAGTGCGACGCGGCCCGCACCGTATGCCTGTACCCATTCGGCGTGCAGCTCTCTTGCCTGTCGCGCCAGTCCCTGTTGCTTATCGAGCAGCATCGTTACATCCGTCCTACCGCGTCCCGGCGCGGTGTTTGATCCGGGGCATTCTTCCGCTGGTATTTGCGCGGCAGGACCACGGTGAACGTGCTCCCGAGGCCGAGCTCACTCTCCACGCGAATAGTACCGTGATGCATCTCCGCGAAGCGCTTCACCAGCGCGAGGCCGAGACCGGTGCCCTGCGGACGCTCGCCCTTCGCGCCGTGCGCCTGGCCGAACTCCTGGAAGATCAGCTCGTGGTCCTTCGGGTCGATGCCCACGCCCTGATCGATCACCCGGATCTCGATCGAGCCGAGCGGCCCGCCCTGCGACGGCAGATGCCGCGCGGTGACGGTGACGGTCGATTTGTCGGGCGAGAACTTCACGGCGTTGGAGATCAGGTTGTAGAGGATCTGCTTCACGTGGGTCGGATCGGCCTCGATCGCCGGCAGGTCTTCCGGGAGATCGACGTCGATGGAGATCTCGCGCAGCGTGGCCACGCCTTTCATGACCGCCGAGATCTCGTTGACGACGTGGTAGAGGATGATCGTCTCCGGCTGCAGCGTGCTGCGGCCCGCCTCGATCTTGGAGAGGTCGAGGATGTTGTTGATGTGGCCGAGCAGATACTCGCCCGAGGAGAGGATGTTCTGCAGGAAGCGCACGTGGCGCGGCTCGATGCGGTGCGCGGTGTTCTCGATCAGCAGCTCGGAGAAGCCGATGATGGCGTTGAGCGGCGTGCGCAGCTCGTGGCTCGTGTTCGCGAGAAAGATGCTCTTCGCCTGGCTCGCGGACTCCGCGCGCTGCAGCGCGTTCTCGACCAGCTTCTCGTGGCGCTCGGCCTCGCGCCGCGCCGCCTCCGCCTCGAGCTTCGCCGCTTCCGCCTCCCGCAGCGCGCGCTCGGTGCGCTCCTTTTCTTCGGAGATCTGCCGCGTGCGGTCTTCGACGAGCGTCTGCAGCAGACGCGCGCGCTCGCGGCTGAAATGCAGGCGCATGTTGTGCGCCGCGAGCAGCAGCGCCGCCACCGCGACGAAGCTCAGGATCACGAACCAGCGGGTCTCGTAGAAGTGCGGTTTCAGCGCGAACGGCAGCGCGGTTCCGCGCCACCGCACGCCGTCGCGCGACGACTCGATGAGGAAGCGATACTCGCCCGCCGGCAGGTTCGTGTACGACGCCACGCGCTTCGTGCCGCCGTCGATCCAGCCGTTGTCGTAGCCTTCGACGCGATAGCGGAAGTGCACGCGCTCCGGCGTCACGAACGTCGCGCCGGTGAACTCGAACTCGATGCGCTCGAGGCCGGGCGGAATCGCGGCGAGCGCGGAGACCGCCGCCGGCCTGCCGTTGATCGAGATCCGCTCGACGATCGGCGCGCGCAGCGGCGGCGAAACCCCGCGGCCGCCGGCGAGCATGGACACGCCCTGCGCGGTGGCGAACCAGATCCTGCCGTCGCGCGTGCGCAGCGCGGCGGGAGTCGAGGCTCCGTTGCACTGCCGGCTGCCGAGGCCGTCGTTCTCGTCGAAGAAGCGCGAGACGACGCGCGAGCCCGTGCGGTCGGCGATCGCGTTCAGCTCGCGCTTCGAGGCCGCGAACACACCGCGCACCGTGCCGAACCAGAGGCGCCCGGCGCGATCGTCGACGAGCGACACGATCTTGTCGGTGGCCAGGCCGTCGCGCGACGTGATCATCGAGGCCCTGCCGTTGCGGAAGCGGATCAACCCGTCGCCGTCGGTGATCACCCACACCGTCCCGCGTTCGTCGGCGTCGGCCTCGACGCCGAAGAGCCGGTTCGACGGCAGCTCCTTCGGCGCCGCATGCAGCGTGAACGTGGTGCCGTTGAATTCCGCGAGGCCGAGCCCCGTCGCGAACCAGAGGCGTCCGTCGCCGCTCTCCGCGATCGCCAGCGCGTATCCCGCGCCGATGCCGGGACGTCCGGCGAAGCTCTCGATGCGGCCGTCGGGGCGAATGCGGCTGACGCTGAAATCGGTGGCGACCCAGACGTCGCCGCTGCGAGCCTGATGGATGTCGCGGATGCCGTTGTTCGACAGACCGTCGGCGACGGTGAGCAGTTTCGATGTTCCGCCGGAGACGCGCACGAGACCGTTGGAGGTGCCGAGCCAGCGCGTGCCGTCGCGGCTCTCTTCCATCGAGAGAATGCCGGTCGGAGCGCCGGCGTCCTTCACCCACGCGCTGCCGTTCCAGCGATGCAGGCCGTTCGCCGCGCCGACCCACCGCACGCCCGCGCGGTCTTCGAAGATGGTGCGGACGTAGTCGTCTTCGAGTCCGTGCCGCCGGTCCCAGCTGATGAATGTGCCGGCGTGGAATTGTTCGAGGCCGCCGTTGGAGCCGATCCAGAGGTTGCCTTCGTCGTCTTCGCTGATCGCGCGCACGGTGGGATTGAGGAGGCCGTCGTCGATCCCGTACGCGGCGACGGTCCCGCCGCTGACGCGGAAGACGCCGTGGCTGTAGGTGCCGATCCAGAGGCTGCGGTCGCGATCGCGGTGCAGCGCGGTGACCTGGTCGGCGGGCAGTCCGCCGATGCGCTCGACGCCGCCGGGCGCGATGCGCTCGAGTCCCGTGGCGGTGCCGGCGAGCAGGGCGTCCGCTCCGTCGGCGGCGAGGGTGACGATGCGGTTGCTGGAGAGTCCGTCGACGCGCTCGGCGTTGCCGGTTCCGCGCCGATGCCGGCTGAGTCCCGCGGAGGTGCCGATCCATATCGAGTCGCCCGCCGCCGCAAGCGCGGTGATCGGGATGGCCTGCAATCCGAGTTTCATTTCCTCGGCGCGTCCACCGCGAACGCGAATGAGCTTCCCGCGCGACGTGCCGATCCATACCGTCCCGTCGGGAGCGATGGTCATCCCGCCGATGCTGTCCGCCCCGCCGGGGATGGCGATGGTCTCGAACTTCCCGCCGCGGAAGCGCATCAGCCCCGCGTTGGTGCCGAGCCACAGCGTGTCGTCGCGGTCGAGGGCGAGCATGCGGATGGCGATGCTGAGCATCTCCGGCGAAGTGGTCTGATCGAAGACCCGGAACTCCTCGCCGTTGAACCGCACGAGTCCTTCGTACGTGGCGAGCCAGAGATATCCGTCGCGGGTCTGCACGAGCCCCCGCACGGTCCCGTGCGGGAGTCCCTGCTCGACCGTCCACGCGCGCCGGACGTATTGCGTGATGGCACGATCGGCCGAGAGCGCGGCGACGCGACCCGCCCCGACCAGCGCCAGCACCACGACCAGAACGCGAAAGCGGACAACCATCCGTTAACGGAGCACGTTAGAACGGATGGCTGTGGGGGTCAATGAGTCAGATCCACCAGAGCGTGTAGCCGAACGACATCTCCACGCCGGTGGTGTTGCGGTTCGTCGAAGCCTCTGACGTTATTCAAAGCGGCCGTTCGCCTGCAGCAGCCGGTAGTGCGACCGCAGCGCGGCGCGGAACGTGTCGTGGACGCGGTACGGCACGCCGCGCTCGGCGCAGACGCGCTGGACGACCGGGGCGATGCGCGGGTAGTGCACGTGGGAGAGCCGCGGGAAGAGGTGGTGCTCGATCTGGAAGTTCAATCCGCCGAGGAACCAGCGCAGGAGGCGGGAGCGCGGGGCGAAGTCGACCGTCGTCGCGATCTGATGCACCGCCCATTCATCCGGGGCCTCGCCGGCGTAGAACGCGGTCTCCTCGACGCAATGCGCGAGCTGGAAGACGACGCTGATCGTGATGCCGAGGACCAGCGACACCGCGAGATAGAACGCCAGCGCGAGCGCGATCCCGTGCACCAGCAACGGGATGACGAATGCCAGCGCGAAGAAGGCACTCTTGCCGGCCACGAACAGCACGAGATCGGTCCCGCGCGGCCGCGGCAGCGGCATCTCTCCGATGCGACCGCGCAGCACGTCCAGGAAGTCGTCGAGGAAGTGCCACTTCATCATGAGCAGCCCGTACAACAGCCAGAGGTAGAGGTGCTGATAGCGATGCACCCAGCGCCGGCGGTGAAACTCCGCCAGACGCGCGATCGGCCCCAGCTCGATGTCGCTGTCGACGCCGCCGACGTTCGGATACGAGTGGTGATAGAGATTGTGCTTCCAGCGCCAGACGTACGAGCTGCCGCCGAGGAGATCGAAGGAGAAGGCCGCGCAGCGGTTGACGAAGCGCGAGCGCGACAGCGACTCGTGTCCCCCGTCGTGCCCCACGTTGAAGCCGATCGAGGCGAGCAGAACGCCGAACGGAACCGCGAGCACCGTCACGATCGGTCCCGAAAGGGAGAGATACGCGGCGTAACACGCGACCGTGCACCCGGCGAGGATGGCGATCTTCGCGTACATCGCGAACGCGTCGCGCGGCCGCTCGATGGCCGCGATCTCGGCTTCCACAGCCGCGCGCAGCGACCCGAAGAAGCCGCTGTGCGGGGGAAACTGCGGAGGGCGTCGTTCGGTCATCACTTCATCGCTGCACGAAGCGGCTCATCGCGGGTGTCCATCAGGTCGTCGATCAATTCTTCGTTCAGCTCGCCGGCGGCGTCGGTGATCATCGTCGGCTCGAAGTGATGCCGGTAAGCATCGCCGACAGGCAGCCGCGGAGTGTACACACAATCGAGACGATCGGTCGTGCTGACGTGAGTGCGATGCCGTTTGTTCACAAAGAGATTGCGCGGATCGGCGATCGCGCTCGGCGAGAAGAGGCTCAGCACCCCGGCGGAAGAGAGCAGTTTCTGGGGCAGCGAGAGGCTGTGGCGGTAGTGCCGGAGGAACCGCACCTGATGGCGGGCGAGCACGGCGCGGAACCCGTGGAAGTACTTCAGGCGGCGGATCGCGTCGCCGACTTCCTCGATGCCGTCGAGCGGCAGGAGCGACAGCGTCGAGCCCTCGAGATCGCGCGCCTTCGTGTTCGGCAGGATCAGTCCCTGCGCCGCGCGCTCGCGGAAGAACGGCGTGCCGGGGAACGGAATCGCGAGGAAGATGAAGTTGGGCGGCGGGATCTCGGGCGAGTCGCAGATCAGCCGCAGCTCGCGCTCGAGGTCCGCGATGCGGCGCTCGGTCGGGTCGAAGACGATGCCGTACTCGAACAGGATGCCGGCGCGGAGGCAGCGCTCGATGAGCTCGGTCTGCGACAGCGCTTTGTGGTCGTTCTGGTTCTTGTTGACGCTGCGCAGCCAGACGGTGTCGAACGACTCGACGCCGATGAAGAGCGCCGTGCAGCCCGCCTCGCGCGCGAGCCTCAGGTTCTCTTCCTCCCACAGGAAGGTGTTGGTGCAGATGGCGCTCCACGCGCCCATCCTGCCGGCGGCGCGCAGCTCGCGCAGCAGCGCCATGCGCTGGAGGAAGAACTCGCGGTCGGGTCCGTGGAACTGGTTGTCGAGGAAGAGGACGAAGCGCCGTTTGCCGAGCGCTTCGAGCTGCCGGCGCAGCGCCGCGACGGGCTGTTTCTGATAGCGGCCGCCTTCCCCGGTGAGCGAACAGAAGCTGCAGCGGAAGTTGCAGTTGCGGCTCGACTCGGCGTAGCCGATCGATCCGATCCAGTCGGCGAGGTCGTAGCGCGGCGGCATGTCTTCCTGCACGAAGGCCTGACCCCAGGCGTCGCGCACGACGTCGCGCAGCTCCTCGACGTCGCCGATGCAGACGTAGTCGAAGAACTGCTGCGCATAGCGCCGGAACGCGCGGATCCCCTGCCCTCCGGCGACGAGCACGACGCGCGGGTTCGCGGTCCGCAGATAGGCGGCGAGGTGTTTCATCCGATCGAAGGACGCGACGAGGCCGGTGAAGACGACCATGTCCGGCCACTCGATCAGCGACGGCTCGTAGACCTCCAGAAAGCCGCTCGATACTTCGTTCCAGATGCGGATGTCGCACGCCTCGGGCGCGAACGCGCCGGCGAGGAAGACCGGCGCGAGCGTGTTCGGCACTTCGCGCGTGAGTTTGACCGGCTCGCGCGTTTCGGGCAGGTAGACGTTGACGACGAGTACGCGCTTCTTCGCGCTTTTCGATGCGTATATGGCCAAGGCAGTCCCTCCGGGCCCGCTGGGATCCAGGCAACGATTTATGATTTACGGATTGACGGCAGGATATCACGGTTCGCGGACCTGAGCGCGGAGCGCAGGGACCTCGTGCGCTAGAATGCTGCCCGTTTCCAAAAACGCGTCGCAGGCAGAGAGAGAGCCG
>Ga0134123_10000968_pt1 | contig 18826 bp, 23 predicted proteins | sample KB303_FD_96460 | JGI IMG/M metagenome (GOLD analysis project Ga0134123, IMG submission 96460) | Terrestrial soil microbial communities without Nitrogen fertilizer from Kellogg Biological Station, Michigan, USA - KB3-0-3 | ecosystem: Environmental > Terrestrial > Soil > Unclassified ...
ATTCTCTACATCATCGCCCTTGACTGCAAGATTAAAATTTAGCATGTGTGTTCTTTAGAAAGGTATGTCAGCGGTCAGTCCCAAATCTTGGTCCCGCATATCAAATGCCAACTCATTGTACGCTTCCCTTTTAACCACTAACTTAATTCCCGATTCACACTGAAATCCCTTGGTAGAATGTACTTCAGAAACCCAATTGTATTGCTTTCCTTCTGCATTTGGTTCGGTTTCTCGTATCTTTATCCCTGCTTCTTTTCCCATAAAAAACTCTAAATCGGAATCATGGGGAGGCATATTGTTATTTGGCGTAAACCCAAATAATTTATACACTAGCTTTAGCATGTTAAGCGCCCTAAATCTTGTTCTCTCCGGGTCTTTATCACGAGAATCACCAAACACCTTAATCTTCTGGTTAACCTTCTGTCCTTTGAATTCTCCTGCCGTTAAAAGCCAATCTATACTTAAATACTTATTATCTTGATAACTCGCATTTGTAAACGACTCAATTCTTGCTAATGCCATCGTTCCATCGGGGATTTGCTTAAATGATTTTGCAAATGCATCTTCTGAATTTCCTGTAATATTCCCGAGTGTTGATTGCCAAAAACTCATGCTGCTTCTCCTTGTTGATTAATTACTTCTTGTAAAATAGGTCCATTGTAATAAGCGTCAATGGTTTTTCGTATCTCCTGTAAATCATTGTCGATATACGGCTCATCAAACATTCCCATCGGGGTTTTTGCAACATGCATCCCATCATTTTGGGTCAGAAATGCATAGCGTCTATCAATGATTTGCGTGTGTAAAACAATGGTTGCTCTTTCGGCTAATCCTACATAATCCGATGTCATCTTACCAACTGTCTTAGGTTTAATCATATTTGCATGGTCTTTTTCGGTATGACAGAGTAAGTAACAATACAAATCATCACGAAAATTCTGGCATATATCCATAATATTAAATACATTGGAACCCATATCGGTAAATTTATCGTATCCTTTTTCGCGGCACCGATGCATGAATTCGTTATTCATTAAAAAGCTAAAGTCATCGATAATGATATTTTTTATATTTTTTCCTCTTTCATTAATCGCCTTTAAATAAGGAATAATTTTCCGGTAATCGTCCGTCTCTAGCAGATTTTTTTTATCTGTATTATATAGATTCTTATAAGAACGAAAGGGAAGAGGTTTGTTTAATACATTAATAATGAAAGTAGAATCTGGATCTAAATTTCTTAAAGAAGTAGACTTGCCAGTGCCACTTTCTCCAAGAATCACAATAACATTACTCACTGCATTCTCCTAAAACGTTGAGGGGTTTTATACGTTTTTTTTAAAACGTAAGGAGATAATACGTCAACCTCTTGACGCAGTCAATATGTATTGGTACAATTTTTTAAATTATTTTGTGAGGTAGAAAATGAGTCCCGAAGATATTAAAAAGATTTACCCTACGAGCCATGTTTTCGAGAAAAAAACTGGCATGTCTCATAATTCTTATCAAAATTGGTTTAAGTGGGGTTTTGTTCCGCTGCAATCACAGTGTAAACTACAAGCGCTTACTAATGGTGCATTAGTGGCAGAGCTTCACGATTTTGTAAATCGCGAATGGAGAAAAAAAAACAAGGACCCTAAATGCAAATAGACTTGCAAGAAAAAGCAAAAGAATTATTAATATCCCTTGCTAATTCCATGTATAACCGTAAACTTCCAGTATTTTTTAACGTGGAAGAGATTGAGTTAACCGATCAATGGTTAGGGGTGTTTACCGAAGAAATATTAGAAAAGGCCGTATCTAAATAATACGACCTTTGGGACTTTAAAGTGAATCGCACATAATTTTTAACGTAAAACGTAACACATAGAAGCTAAAACGGCCGGTCTCATATCGCAAGTATTTGACCATAACTATAAGTAAAGTAAAACAACATAAGGAGTAATTCAATGAAAAATTAAAACTTAACCCTTACACATAACACATAACACATAGGCTAAACCTTACAACGGCTTAATCCTTACACAGACCTAATAACCATGCACCACACAGGTTTAAGCCATACAACAAAGTTTTAAACTATACAACACAGGTTTACGCCATACAGGTTTAAACCATAACACACAGGAATGTTAACATGAATTTAATAAATTTAGATATATTCAAAAAAATATTTTTCCTACCTTCTGTAATATATTCCCCAAAATTAAAAGCAAAAAATTACTCCTTTCTTCAATTTTGTAAGAATTGTGGGCTATTTGAATATAATAAGCGACAGTTTAAACAACTGGCATGGGAAGGTACACTAAATGCAAAAGAATTATATGAATCAGGATTTTTTAGATTAAGAAGAAATAAAAGGGCTTCCGGCCCTTATCACTCACTAAGGCGTAAGTGGGCACTCCGTTGTCATATTTTTATCTTGACTAACCTGATTTACATAGGAAACCACGCCTATTTAGGCAGATTAATCTTTCTAACATTAACTTACCAAATCAACCTGAGAACTAACTTGAAAATTATATAAACAAATCGGATAAATCAACTTATATAAATAAATCGGATAAATTAACTTGAGAATTATATCATGAATTTTTTTAAAAAAAACCATATTAATACACAAAATTTAACTTCAAATACCAATCATCATTCATTTAATGTGGGAATAGCACAAGATTTTTCGGTGGCTACTGCGTTATTTTTAGACCATGTGTCTTTCTGGACCGAACAAAATCTCGCTAATGATAGAAATATCCATGACGGATATTCCTGGACCTATAACACCATTGAATCTTTTATGGACAAATTTCCCTACTTTTCCAAAAGCCAAATTGAAACCATGATTAATAATTGTGAAAAACAGGGACTCATTATTAAGGGTAATTATAACAAGACAAAATACGACCGAACTTCTTGGTATGCATTAACCCCAAAAGGAATGTTTTATTTTCAGCACTTATTGAAAGAAAAATATATAAAACGTTTATACGCTAGCATTTCCGAAATTTCGGAAATGGATTTCCGAGAATTCAGAAATCGATTTCCGATTTTTCAGAAACCTATACCAGATACATTACCAACTACAGAAAACAAAGAGAGTGGGGGATTTTCCCCCACCGAAAACTCACCCTCTTTTTTTTCTGAAAAATTTAAAAACCGTTTATTTGGGATAGATGAAGAAACTAATACAAAATTACCAGAAAATGACTCTTCTGAAATTTTTAATACGTTATGCAAAACAAACGACCATCAAGAAGAAAGTGTTTGCGTACCTATTTTTATTCCTCCCGTTTTTGTCGAAGATAAAATAGTTTCTGTATCGGAGGATGCATTTCAAAACGAAGAAACCCGAAAATTATTTGAAGACAAGTTTCAAGGAAGGAAAATTACCTACGAACAATTGTTTTCTAAGGCAAAAAAATATTATACAGAGGAGGGAAAAAAGTTTACTCCTTCTAAGTGGGAGGCCTGGATAATGAATGAAAAATTGGATAGACATGAGAAGATTTCCATGGGGACTGATCATAAATGTCAAAATGATGTAGGCTCGGAAAAATATGAATTATTGCGCAGAAGAATTACAGCTGAACAACAAGGACGAAAAGTGGTGGATGCTTGGTTTGGAATTGGCACTGAACAACGAAAACTCTCTGATGCTATATATGCGCAACATATAAAATCCACTCAACAAACTACGGATACGTTAAAAAATAAGCCTTCGTTATTTAATACCTATACTCCAAAACGACAAAACATTCCAAAACTCGGAGAATTACTATTTCATATGAATTTATGATGGCAAAAATTTCCATTTTCGGACGACTTCTTTCTTCATTTGACTCAAAGTATGGGGTAAAGAAAAAACGTCTTACATGGCAAATTTTTGCGTATTAGAAATATGTATTATTTTTGTTTATACTTAGTTCCTACATAACATAAGGATTTGAAAATGCAGCGTGGATTAGTAAAATGGTTTCATGAACAAAAAGGGTACGGATTTATTGACAGCTTAGAGAAAAGTTATTTTGTGCATTATTCACAAATACAAAAAAAAGGATTTAAATCCTTAAAGATGGGCGACGAGGTAGTTTTTAATCCAGTAGACGCAGATAAAGGTTTGAGTGCAGAGCATGTAACGCTTATAGAAAAAGATTTGATAACGGCTGACGAAGAAGAAATAGAAATAAATGGGTAGAGCTTTTAAAAAACAGGAATTTATTAGGATACAAATTCCTGTTTTTATCCCTACTAACTGACTTTACGATTACAACATTTGCATTTCTGGTGTTGATTTGCCGTATAGTATCGGTATATAGGGTGATAGGTCATTAGAAGGTTATGTCCTTTTAATAAACATTTAATTCTTTTAATCATGTTAATTCCTTCTGTAGCAAACTAATGTGTGTTTTTGCAGATAATTCTGCTTGAACTTTTGTATCGAACCATTCCGAAGAATGGTGTTCGGCTTTATTAGTATCTTTGTGATATATGCTATATACCCAACCAAAATCTTGCTTATTTTTTGGCGCATATACTATTTGATACGTATAAGGGGACTCTTTTTCTTTCTTGATTTCCATTAGGCGGCCTCGGCTTTGTTGGAATGCTCATAAATGGCCAGGAAACGTTTGCAGAAATTTGCAAAACTTTCGACTGCATAGGGATGAACTCCTTTTTCATCCACCACAATATTGCATTCTTCATCTTCTACATATATGTCATATCCAAATTTATTGTTTGCACACATCCAAATAGAAAAATCTTCGGACATTAAATAACTCAATGAAATATCTTCTAATGACTGCATTTTATGCTCCTTTTATTGTTGAGGGGTTTTTCATCAACTTTCGCTGATATTTATTATGATATAACGATTTCACCATTCAGTCAAGTACTTGACGTAATATTTATTAATATTATTTATGATTAAATAAAGTGCTATTTGACTTTGGAAGCAAAGAAGTTGATAGTAGAGCAGAACTGGGGATTCTTCACAGTATTTTCCACAGATTTTGTGTGTAAATGTTTTTTGTGGTATTGTGGCGCCGTCAGCAGGCTGCTAGGGACTCGTTGAGGGGTCCGTCTGCTGACGCTACTGATTGATCGATGATTAACAAGGAGTGTTAAGATGGATGGAGTAAAGGATTATACGAAAGAAGAAGAATACAACCATTATAATGGTGTACCTTCTATGTACGGACGTCTTGTGAACGAACAATGCCGTGACCAGCCAAAATACTGTTGGCCTGGCGATGTTGGTGGCGAGATGGAAGGCGATCGAAGAAATGTTCAAGAAGGTCCTTAGCCCATGGTTTCTCCATTAAAAACGGAGAAGCATGCAGGTGGTCGCCCTCTTGAATACACCAAAGAGATGGGCGACCACATTTGTGAGCTTGTAGCTACAAACGGCTGTGGTTTATATAAGCTTACAAAGCTTTTCCCCGAACTCCCTGACAAGCAAACTATCAACCGTTGGCGCCATAGAATTGAAGAGTTCCACACCCAATACGCAAAAGCAAAGCTCGAACAGGCTGATTTATTAGCAGAAGAGTGCTTAGATATTGCGGATGAAACTTCGAACGATACGCTAGTAAATGAAGATGGATTTGAAGTTGCCAATAATGAATTTATTGCACGTTCTCGTTTACGTATTGATACACGAAAATGGTTAGCTTCCAAGCTTCTACCGAAGCAATATGGGAAAATTGCAGAAGAAATGGAAACGAAAAATGGCAAATCGATTGTAGAGCAGTTAATAAACAAATTAGTGCCGTAAATAAAAGGATTTATATGAGTAAAGAAAATGAAGTAACGCTAGATAGCTGGAAGCCTTCTTATGAGGCGCCTTCTTTAGTTTGTTCTAAATGGCGTAAGGCGCAGAATCAAAATGATTACCATGTGCCGCCTACGCTTAGCGATATTCCTAAGATAAAAAAATACATTGCTAAAAATGTTCCTGATTTCGAAATTATGCATTCTTTTCACATGGACGCTAAAACGATGAGTGCTATTCATGAAGATAGGTATGATGCGGCGGAAGGGATTATTGCAGAGAAGCCCTATCAAGTAAGACAAAAAATAGAAAAATTATACGATAATACCTCCATATGTGCGCATGCTATTGTAGAATTACTTTCGATTTTGGTTCCAAAGCAAAAACATCAAGAATTTTATCGAAAAACTAAAATAAAAAAGTTAATCAAAAAAGCTGTTAATTTGGCTGGAGAAATACAAAATTCCGACGATGACGCCGAAAAATAATCTTATAGGGTTTTTATTTTATGTCGGAAGAATTATTGATTAAGGTTTTGCAAGAGCTCCCTTTGTTTTCTAAAAATTTCTTAAAACTTAGGACAAAATCGGGAGATATAAAGCCTTTCATTCTTAATCGGGCGCAAATATATCTTCATGAAAGATTGGAAGCACAAAAGGCCAAGACGGGTGTTGTGCGTGCGTTAGTATTAAAGGGTAGGCAGCAAGGGATTTCTACGTATGTCCAGAGTAGAGACCTTCATATTGTGGGGACTAAATGCGGGAAGAAAGCGTTTATTTTAACGCACGAAGCGGAGGCCACTAAGAATCTTTTTGAGATGACCAAGCGGTTTTTGGATGGATTGCCGGAAGGATTGTTCCCGGTTCCGGATACATCGAGTGCGAAGGAGTTAAACTTTCGCAGTTTGAATTCGGGCTATGCGGCGGGTACTGCGGGCAATAAATCGGTTGGTAGGTCGCAAACGATTCAGATATTTCATGGCTCGGAGGTAGCATACTGGCCCAATGCAGAAGAGCATGCGAAGGGGATATTGCAAGCGGTTCCGAATGAGCCGGGCACGGAGATAATTTTAGAGTCTACGGCTAACGGGATTGGGAATTACTTTTACAACATGTGGTGTGCTGCATCTTCGGGGCAGTCGGATTTTCAAGCAATATTTATTCCTTGGTATTGGCAAGAGGATTATAAGAGTGGGCTTCGCGACCATGAAGTCGCAACACTTACAGATGAAGAAGAAGAGTTATTGGCAGCGCATGAAAAAAATGGTCTGACCTTAAACCATCTTTATTGGCGTAGAAGGAAGTTGGTCGAGTTTAGCAATGACCATGAAAGTGCTCGGGAGTTGTTTAAAGTAGAGTATCCGATGACCGCTTTGGAAGCATTCCGAAATCCGGTGTTGGATAGATTTATTAAAGCGAACATCGTTACACTTGCACGGAAGAACCATGTAGAGAGTGAATCTCCTCTTGTTATTGGCATAGACCCTGCCATATCAGGTAATGATAGAACGGCTATTATACGCCGCAAGGGGCGCCTCGCGTACGGACTAGAGACCTATTTTAATTTAAACACCATGGAAATTGTGGGCGCGGTACGAAGAATTATTGATAAAGAACGCCCACATAAAGTCTTGATTGATTGCATAGGGATAGGGGCAGGCATTGTTGATAGGCTTATAGAGATTGGGTATGACAGGGTGGAGGGTGTAAATGTTGCACGCTCTGCCAATGAACGAGAGAAGTTTCGAAATTTACGTGCAGAGCTTTGGCATGATATGCGAGAGTGGTTAGCACAAGATATGCCGGTAGAAATCCCTGACAGTGATGAACTAATGGGCGATTTAACGAGCCTTGGGTACAAATATGATAGCTCCGGAAGATTATTGATTGAGTCTAAAGATGATTTGCGAAAGCGAGGCATGAAGTCCCCGGATACTGCGGATGCATTGGCCATTACATTTTATGTTGGGGATTATTTAAGTTCGGGAGAATTTACTCCTCGGTTATTACCTGACAAATCTGCAGGAATGTTTACATAGAAAATTACCATATATTTATAGTCAGTACATAAAAAGTATTTATGTCGATTAAAACGAATTTTATCGACTCATTTGTTACACAAGCAAAGGACTGAGATGGCTAGAAAATCCGATAAAGGTGCAAGGCAGGCACGTATTCAGTGCGAAAAATGGCGCCAATTTTTTCATCAGAACATTGACCAATATCATCGTATGTTTGATTTTATTCTCGGAAAACAATGGAATGACGATGAAGAAGACATGCTAAAAACCTTTCGTAAAGTGCCTTTGCAATTTAATAAACTGGCAACGCTTATTAATTCATTGCTCGGCGAACAGCAGCAGAACACTCCGCAACTAGAAATTTATCCTCTTTCCGAATGCGACCAACAAACGGCTAGTGTGCGCCAGATGATTATCAAGGATATTATGCTTTCGCAGGATGCGAAAACGGTTTACCAAGTAGCGGCGATGCAAGCGTTTGTAGGAGGGTTTGGTGCATTTAGTTGGGACACTCAGTATGCCCATAATAAGTCTTTTGATTTGGATATTGTTCCTCGTTACTTCAAAGATGCTACCCGTTGCTATTGGGATGTAGGCGCAGAACATGTGAATAAGGTAGACGGCATGTATTGCGGCTTCATTGCTCGCATGACTCGTTCTAAATTCCGAGAAGTATATGGAAGAGATTTAGAAGAAAAAATATCAAAAGAGTCTAGTGTTACTGCTACCGAATCAGAAATTGCGTTAGCGGTACAGCCGGATTTAACGGACGATCCCTTTTCCTGGGCCGATGATGAATCCATCACGATTAACCATAACTTCGTACGAAAATATGAAAACTCTATGCTTTACAAAATGTCAAATGGTCAAATATTAGACGAAGCAGAGATGGAAAGGTTGGTCGAAAATTCTGTAGCAATTGCCCAGCAAATGCAAATGATGCAAAATTTAGGCGAGTTCTCTGGTATGGAACCCAGTGCATCCATGCCGGAAATGATAGTAGAAGGCGAAGAACCGGTAGAAGATATGGAAATAGAAGAAGCTTTTCTATCGCCAGAAATGATAACGCTCTACTATGATGGCGAAGTAGTACGAATTGAAGAGAAACGACAAGTGCGTATCTCTAAGATTATCTACCGTAAATTTGCAGGAGACTTTGCGCTAGAGAAGGTGGAATTTCCATCAGAAGACCTTCCCTTGATTTTCGTCGACCAAAACAGCTACTGGCAGAAAGATGGCAAGCAAATGTGCCGCCCTTTCGCAGTAGATGCAATTGATGCACAGCGTTACTTGAACTACCTCGGAACACAATCCGCCTATATCCTTAAAGTTAGTCGTTATGACCAATTTATGGCGAGCAAGAAGAATATTCAAGGAGCCGATACGCAACAAAAATGGGCAGACCCCTATGCAATCCAAGGAGCCATTACCTATGATGAGAGTCCGAGTGGTGCAAAGCCTGAGCAGATACGTCCACCGGAATTATCGGCAAGCTTAGGTCAGCAGTACCAACGTGCTATTGAGGATATGTATACCTCCACAGGACTTTATCCAACGCGTATGGGCCAGCAAGGCAATGAGATATCCGGAGCCGCTATCGATGCAAGAACCCGACAAGGTAGTTATGCTACATATGTTGCTTTTAATAGCATTAATCGTGCTATTTCTGCAGGTGGGCAAATTGTAAACCAGATGGTTCCACGGGTGTATGATTCGCAGCGTGTCATCAACCTTATGACGCCGGATGAAGGTCGTAAAAATATCACTATCAACAAACAAGTAGATGATTATGGAATGCAAATTGAGAATGATTTGCGCAAAGGAACCTTTGAGGTTCGATTGCAAGCAGGCCCGAGCTACGAAGGGCAGAAGGCGCAAGCTTTAGAAAGTCTCAATATGGTATTGCAAGCCAATCCGCAATTACTGAATCTTTTCGCTGATTTATATGCCGAAAACTTACCGCTCGTAAATACCATTGAAATTAAGAATCGCCTGAAAACGATTGTTCCGCCTGCGATTATCGAAGCTGGTAAGACCGGAAAGATGCCGAAAGATAATGGTCAACAACCGCCGGACCCTACGCAAGTACAGCAACAAATGCAGCAGCAACAGATGCAAATGGAAATGCAATTTAAGCAAGCAGAATTGGAGCTCAAGAAGCAAGAATTACAACTTAAAGCACAGCAACAGAACATTGATTTGGAGATAGAAAGGCAAAAATTACAAGCAGAAGAATTAGAAATAGCAGGGAAATTAGAAGAACAAAAACTACGTTACATGGCGGAAACGCAAAGGACGCATAGTGATAATGCAATTTCTCATGCGGATAATTTAACAAAAATTTTAACTCATCATATTAAGTAGCATAGAGGGAATTATGGCGACAGAAACAAGTAGTATCGACGATTTATTGTCTACGCATATTAGCAGCGCTACCCCGGAAATCTCCGAAACCAAAGGAGAGCCCCGAGAAGAAATAGAATATGCCCATGAAGAGGATGCAGAAGAAGAGGTACATCAAGATGATTCACCTGAAGAGGATAACCGACATGAATCCGAAAAAGAAGACTCGAAAAAGGATACGGATGAATACGGAAACCCAAAAGCCAATGGCAGAACCTATACTGAAGAAGAAGTAAATGAAAAGATTAATAAAGCGGTACGCGATAGATTGGCCCGCATGGAAAGAAATGTGCCTTCTACTTCTTCGCAGCAGATTCAAAAAGAGGTGCAGGATAATTTTGTAGCTGACCCTGATTCTGCGGATAGTTGGCAAAAACAGTTATCAGAGTTTGTAAAACAGACTGTCAACAATATGGGACAAGAACAAGAACGAGCCCAACAAATTCAAAAAGAAGCCCAAGCGCAAGCAGCATTTGAAGAGAAATTTCAGCAAGGAATGGGAAAGTTTTCGGACTTTGCAGAGGTAGTAGGCAGCCATCCTATTACGGATGCAATGGTAATGGCCACCAGAGAAATGCGAGACCCTGCTGCATTCTTATATGCCGCTAGTAGCAGAGCGCCAAAAGAGCTCGAGCGCATTTCTAAAATACGAGACCCTTATGCGCAAATAGCTGCCATGGGAGCGCTAGAAACTAGCCTTCGGAAAACCTCTCCTGCAACCCGGGCGCCAAAGCCTATGAGTCGCACAGTAGATGATGGGAGACTCGAACACCGCAGTGACAAGGAGGATAGTATTGAAGACCTCATCAAGAAATCCGAGAACCGCAAGCTTCAGAAGATGAACAGTATGCTTCGTCGAAGATAGTTTCACACGCTCGTTTACGCAAGATGGGCAAACGAGCGTGTAATCAAGCAACCATCAAATAAATAATTTCATCTTTATCAAAGATATAATTACAAATACATTTCACAAACAGCAAATGAATCAAGAAAATATATAGACAAAGTGTATCTATTTTATGTGGTTTGACAGATGCGTCAGCTCCCTCTATTCTGGCATGTGAAGCGTAATCGCAAGACCTCCTTCGCTTGCAAAAAACCATGCGCGTACACGTCTCCCCGCAAAGACAAAGAAAGAAATTGAACCTAATTTTAATCATTGATCTTTGTACAGGGAGTACGAAAAAATGGCTAATGTATTTCAAGAAACCCAGTATGTGCTGGATGATGTATTTGTAAGATTTTGGAACAGCCTTGCATTCGCAAGAACTGCCAATAGAAACCTCGAAGGCGACTTTAAAAACTTAAAGTTTGCTACCGGACAAACCATTAACTACCGTTTGGAAGAACGCTATCTTGCTGGGGAAGGCGCTACGGCTACCTCTGAAGCTCGTGTACAGATAACAAGACCTCTTTCCATTACGAAGCAATTCCGAACCATGATTGAATATACAGGTTTTAACCTGACGTTCGATCGCGCTCGCGATGAACCTTATTTGGAAATGGCAAATGCGCCTCGTGCGAAACGTCTTGCAAATATGGTCGAAAATTTTATCGCTAACGATAATTTTCAAAAACAAACGTATCAAGCAGTCGGTACGCCAGGCGTTCCTATCGATTTCAACACTATCTTACAAGCAGATGCTTATATGACCGAGTTGGCAATCCCCGAAGATGGCAAAAGATATTGTGGTATTTCACCCCGTAGCTCTGCAAGCCTTAACAATGACCTATTCAATGTATTCAATCCTACGGTTAACACCGGCGCATTGATTGATGGATTTATCGGTCATTTGTCGGGATTTGATTTCTTTAAAACCAACTTCTTGACCCGTCAAGTAGCAGGCCTAGGGCAAGCTGGCGGCTCTCCACCTGCCGGCTTCTCGCTAGGAGGGGTAGTTACTAACGGACCTATCTCTAGCGGAAATACGATTATCGTAGGAAGCTTAGGACAAGCTCCGGGTGCAGTGGTCTTTAATGAAGGCGACATTATCGAAATAGATGATGCTTCCGGCGTATACATGATTAATCCATTGACCTACGAACCTTTAGCACAACGTGCGCAATTTGTAGTAACCTCTCAAGTTATCAGTGCAAACGGATCTACCGCAACGATTCCTGTGAATCCTACTATCGTGGTTTCTGGTGCGCGTCAGAACATTTCTGCAGCGATTCCTAATGGTGCGCAATTGCTTCTTCGTTCCAGCCATAATGTGAGTCTGGCTTATCATACACAAGCAATCGTATTTGCAGCTCCTCCATTAAAAGAATTACGTGGTGGCGTGGAAGCGGTTACTCGTTACAGTGATTTGTACAAATTAGCAATGACCTACTCCTTAGGTGCGGATATACGGAACTATGAACAATTAGACCGTATTGACGTTATCTGCGGGGTCGCCATCAATCCTGAGTTCGCTGTTCGTATTTGCTCGTAGTTTTCCCGTGGGGCAGCTTGCGCTGCCTCCTTTAAGGAGTAAATATGCAGGGTGAAAGTGTTATATACCAAGGAAGATTGGTTCCAAAAGAAGGATTCCGGGTTTTTGTATATTCCAAAGATAATGTAAAAAAATTGGCAAGCTCTTGGGAAGAATACTTATCGCTGGTGACAACGGGCATATGGTACCCTACTACGGAAGATGCAATATGCGCAGCATCTATTCCGCCACCCGAATTTGTAGGAAAAGAAGAAATAAAGTTTTCTAAAGTTCCCAGTAAAAAGAAAAGGAATTTTTAATGCAAACGGTGCGGCAATTTATATTTCAAGCATATCGATTAATTAATGCATCTAATCCTACCATCCCGCTGCATGGCGACGATCAAAAATTAGGATTAGAAGTATTAAATCAATTGCTGCAATCCTATGCTGCAACCGGATTATTGCTAACTATTGCAGATACGGTAAGTTGCTCCTTAAGCATCGGTCAACAAGAAGTGGTCTGTGGACCTGCAGATTACACGCCAACGCCAGACATTATCAATGGCAGGCTGGCTAATTTAAACAACGCATGGCTACTTTTAAGTGGCGTCACGTACCCACTAATTTATGATTCCAAAAATGAATTCTTAGCTGCTTGGAAATATGACCCATTACAGGGACTTCCAAGATTTGTTATTCTGTTTCAGGAACGCGAAGTAACCAGGTTGCGTCTCTATCCTGCCCCTAGTCAATTCTTTGAATTTTTTGCTAGAGCCAAATTTCAACTGCCAGAACTTACCGCCAATAGTGATATGGGTGACGTTCCGCAATATTATTTACGGTATTTATTGTTTGCTACGGCAAAAGATATCGCCATGTATAAAGGGCGTGCGGATGCGTGGACCGATAAATTAGAAATGATGCTTGTGCAGTCCCGGGATATTATGGAAGCGGCTAGTGAAATCAATGTAGAGATTACGGGCGATAAAGAATCGTTGCTTAATGGCGCATGGCGCACAAGGGCCGGTATATAATGCCCATTCAGGATTTGCCCATATTTTGTTATTACGATATTCAGCGTTTTACCCAATTTGGGTCGATGGATTGTGCGAATTGGTATGGGGTAAAAGTCGAAGCTGCCAAGAAACAGCAAGCCTTGTATCCGGCAATGGGGCGAAAACACATTAATTTTTTCAGCCAAAATAAATTGGTTTTTGATGCAGAGCCACGGGCTATTTTTAAAACCATTGATTTCTTTTATGTAATTGTTGGAACAAGAGTAATACAAGTAGATAAATTTTATAACCAAAAAGAAATAGGCAATGTGAGTTTAACCGGAAATTTATGGTTTGCATTTTTGGCGGTAGGTACGCAGGTATATGCATTATTAACGGATGAAAAAACCATTTGGCGTATTTTTGAAATAAGCAGCAACAATGTGACAATGGATGCCATTACGGATGGTAATGCTCCGTCAGAGCCGTTGTATGTAGCTTCTTTTGGTAACCGATTTGTGGTAAGCCAAAAAAATACGCCTGATTATTACTTGAGCACCATTAATTTGGCAGGTACGGTTGGGGATTGTTTTACGATTAACGGTTCTGCTTTACAGAATAGGGCCTCGGGCTTTGTTAGACAGTTTGCCGTATTACATAATCAGCTATATATATTTTGTGATTTTACGACCGATATTTGGGCGAACATTCCTTCGCAATTTGTAGTGGCAGATGCGGTAACAGAGTTTCCTTGGAAACTAAATACTTCGTATAACTTTGATTTTGGTATTGCCGATCCATTTAGTTTGGATGTGGATTTTGGTCGTATGACATGGCTTGCAAAAAATAGTAATGGCCTTGTAAGTTTTATGGCGTCTGATGGGAAGCAGCCGGTAGATATTTCTTCCCAAGCGATTAATGTATTGTTAGAAAAATCCAATTCGGTAGATGGGCTAAGCCCCTTTCTCACACAAACATCGGATGGATTTCTTTATCAGTATGAGAATACAATATTTTATCGGGTGTCTGCGGGTAAATTTTTAGATTTTGGCGAATTAGATATAGTAGATTCTGCCAATGCATTAGAATATAATTTTGAGACCCAGACATGGGCTCGCGTTATTGAATTAAATGGCGAGCGAAACCGAATTCAAAAGCATATATTTTTTAATAATAAGCACATTGTGACGGTTTCCGGAGACCCTGCGTTGTATGAGATGGCAGGAAACATTTATTACAATGAGCTTCGGAATGAAGATCAAACAGACCCGCAAGCATCGGATGCTTTTTTAAAATATCCCATGCGTTATGAACTAACAACAAAGCAAATATTTGAACAAGATTATTCAGAATTTGTAGATGACTACGTGGAGATAGACTTTGTTTTCGGAGACATGGATTTTTACAAAAGTAATGCACCCTTTCTTAATACGACTTACTTGGTTAGCGAGGACAGTACGCCGAGCAATCCAGAATATCTTGTCGCAGAGGACGGTGAGACATTTATTATTGACGAAGAGGGAAATACGCCAACGTTTGATGACAGTCATTACAACGACCTCTTTAAACCGCATCTTGAGCTGTATTATTCTGATGACGGCGGGGTTACTTTTTATAGTGCTGATTTACGACCTTTTAGCCAGCTTGGACAATATCGTTGGCGGATGAGATGGTATGAATTGGATGTATCGCGTAATCGTTGTTATAAGCTTGTCTGTGTAAGTTCGGCCCCTATTGTTATTTTAGGAGCCGTGCGTAATACACATCGCGTGAGCGGAGGGGCGAATTAATGTCTATCTTCTTGCAAAGAATCGATGCATTTTCTCCTGCCACGGATGCGGAATTTTCCTTTTCTTATACCACGTGGCTTGCTGTATTGATTGATACCTTAAATGAAATCATTCGTGTTATTCAAGATGCATTAAATCAGACCTCAGCCCCCCAATATACCACTACACAAATTACTGCATTAGCAGTAGATGCGCCTAATGGAACGTTATGGTATGACATCACAACAAATCAATTGAAAGCCAAAGTAAATGGCGTGGTTGTAGTACTAGCATAAGGAAATCAAAATGAGTTGGTTATCGAGTTTTTTACATCCTGGACGGGCTTATGAACAAGCACAAGAGCAGATGGATAAATATTATCCCGAAGCGCAAAAGTATTTGAAGCCTTATTATCAGCATGGACAAGATGTATATGGGGGGCTGTCGGGCGCAATGAATCAGCTATTAGATCCGATGTCTTTGCAAGATAAATGGTCCCAAGGCTATAAAGAAAGTGATTATGCAAAAAATTTAGAAGAAATGGCCTCTCAGCATGGGTTAAATGCAGCAAGTTCTATGGGCCTCATGGGCTCTACCCCTGCGTTGCAAGCGTTACAAACAGGAACTACGCATATCGCACAGGCGGATAAGCAACAATACTTGCAAGATTTAATGCAAAAATATTTGCAAGGCGCAGGAATAGCGCAGAATATTTACGGAATGGGCGGTAATGCCGCAAGTGGACTGTCTAATAATGCTATGCAAATGGGTGGAAACTCGGCGCAAATGGCTTATGGAAAACAAGCGGCTGGTGGGAATTTATTCGGTAAGTTACTAGGCACGGGTCTTACATTGGCTGCAGGCGCCCTGGGTGGTCCCGCTGGTGCGGCGGCTGCTGGTTCTCAAGCGGGCGGCGCCTGGAATTTATTTTAGGAGAGGGACATGGCATTAGGAATACCGTTACCAGGCGACATGGGCGATGCGCTTCTGCAGGGTATAAATACGGGCTCTACACTGTTTTCTCGATTAATGCAGCCTAGGTTAGAGCGGGAAAGATTGGCACAGCAGAAAGAATTAGCCGCACAACAATTGGCAAAGCAAATGCAGATGCATCAAGATGAAATGGCGTTAAGACAGGCTGCTGCCCAAAGAGCTGCTGCTATGGATCCTATGCGTCAAATGATACTGCAGCAACAATTGCTAGGTCTTAAAAACAAAAATGACCCCATGTACCAAGTACATCAATTTCAGAATTTAGCGAAAATGTTTGGTGGTGGGCAGCAAGCAGAAGAGCCTAGACCTACCCAAGAAATGAGCGAAGGAATGGGGATGTATTCTACCGAAGGATTGAAGCAGCAAGCCAATGAGCCTATGCAAAATACACCACAAGCAGGAGGGTTCAATGTAGAAGCATTGCGCCAAAATCCGATGTTGCGTGGGTTTTTTAAGCATACTTTTGGGTACGATCCCATAGCAACAGAAAAAGCTTCTGCGTATCAAGGGGCAGCGCGAGAAGCCTATGACCTAGAAAGATTGCGCAAAGAAGTAGGAGAAGATAATCCTATATACCAAAGTGCAAAACATGCCTATGAAAGCACTATTCGTTCCAAAGAAGATTTGAGTAATTTACGTGGAAGAACCTTAGGCGGATTGAAACCCGGAGAGCGCTGGTTTAATGATGAACAAAGTGGCGAAGTGCTTGGAAAAGAAATTCCTTTGACGGCTACCGAAAGACAAGAACATACCGGGCGAGGATTTTTCAATTATGTGTTTCCTCATATCAGCCAAGGATTATCAGAATTTTCTGGTAAAGGTTCTATTCGTAAGCTACAGGACGCCGCTTCTAGATATAATACCGACCCACAAGCCAAGCGATTAATTGACGACTATTACCTTGGCAAAAAGCTTTTGACGGCTGGTGTGGTAAAAGAAGCCTCTACCTTAGCTTCTGGTAAACAAAAATCTACTTATCAGCAATTGAAAGAGTCTTTAAATTCTTCGGATGTTCCCGATAAAATTGGTTCGCTTATAAAACAATTTGGACTTACTTCAGAAGTAAATAAAAATGCAGACCAGAGATTCCAACAAATATTGAATGAGGCCACCGAAGCTGGTCATCGTTCGGTTCCGGCATTTCAGAAACAATATTTCCATCCTGAAAAGATGCAACAGGAATCTAAATCTATGCAAATGAATAACATGGAAACTGGTATGGTTCCTATGATTTCTCCCAACGGAAAAAGAGTAATGATTCCTAGCAACCAAGTGGCTTCGGCTTTAGCTGCAGGAGGAAGGCATGCCTGACTTTGATTGGAGTAAATATGAAAGTCAAACGCAATCTCCGGAATTTGATTGGGCACAATACGAAAATAAAAGCGCGCCTGTAAAAGAACACCAAATGTTAGAGCCCGAAGGATTCTGGAGCAAATTGCCGAGAAATATTTTAACTGGATTAACGCATATGGGACGGAATGTGGCCAACCTACCTCATGATCTTGTGCAGGGATTTGAGCAGGCTACTAGTCCATTTGGCAATGTAATAGGCCAATTGAATCAAACACAGATTGCAACAGAGCAACGAAGGCCCTTATCCAGTTATCTTCCTTATGATCCAGAAAGTTATGCAGATGTATTTGGGCAACAGGGTGAGGGCACATTGCTAGATAATATTATTCAGAAAGCAATAGAATATGCTCCAGAAATTATGGGAGGAAGGGCCTTATTAAAGAGTGCTTTGCATAAATTCCCTGTTACGCAACAAGGGGCTGCCAGGCAATTACGAATGCTCGATAAAATCATGAAAGAGCATAATTTAAATACCCCAATAAGTGCGGGGCTTATAGAAGAAGCAACGCCATTCCTACCCAAGACGCATGCAACGAAGCAAATGCTGGAAGGTGCGGCGCAAGGAGAATATCAACCTGCTTTTTCTTTGCAATCTCAAATAGGTCATCATGAAAGAAACCTACGGAAATCTCCGTTAGCTGCAGAAAGATTACTAGCACCGCAAGCCCGGGAATTAAAACAATCTGCGTTGCAAGAAATGCAAAAGGCTTTGCAGATGGAAGGATCGGATAAAGCATTAGAAGCAGCGGATTTATTAGCAGGCGGTATTAATGATTATCGAAAATATATAAAATTCCGAGACACAGTAAAACCTATTATTAAAAAAATTGGCATACCAGGTTCATTAATGGCAATGGTAGGGCTCGGAATTCGACAAGGAAAGAAATTATTGGATTAGTCTGGAAATATGTAATCTACACATAGGCATCCAATACTTAAAAATAATAAAATATACAAGAATAAGGACATAAAATTCTCCGCATAAAAGAAATAGTATATAGGCGAAAGAACAAAAAATATATCATTTGATTACACAAGGAGCGTAACATGAGATTAGTAAAAGGAAAAAAAGCTGAAACTTCCCGTGGCATGCGTCATAATATTGAG
>Ga0134123_10000969_pt1 | contig 18824 bp, 7 predicted proteins | sample KB303_FD_96460 | JGI IMG/M metagenome (GOLD analysis project Ga0134123, IMG submission 96460) | Terrestrial soil microbial communities without Nitrogen fertilizer from Kellogg Biological Station, Michigan, USA - KB3-0-3 | ecosystem: Environmental > Terrestrial > Soil > Unclassified ...
TCCTGGCAAAATACCACATCATTGAAATTGCATTTCCATACCAGTGTATCCCTTTCATGGGTGCATGAAGCATCAATACATTCCCGCACAATAACATTTTTCCTCACCACAAGCGCTTCGCCTATTGCAACACTAACACTGTCCCAGGCTGCCGACAGTGTATCGTTATACGAAAGCAAAGAGGGGTCAGAGGGATCACCCACAGCATAATAGACAGACCAGATTGTATCTGCCGAACAGGAATTAAATGGTGACGCAGTGAATGAGAATTGAATATCGGCATCCATCGTTCCGTTATTTTCATACACATGGTAGATTGAAACGGTATCAAGATAGTTTCCATAAAAGTTCAGGGAAGTGGTTTCTTTAAAGTGCGGATAAAGAATAACACTCTCTTTTTGATTCGTTCCCATGCTGTCAACATTAAATATTATGCTTGTTGTATCATGCCATTTTTGATAAAAAATTAAGGAGGAGATAACCGAATCAAAACAGCCTGGTACAAGGCTGCAATCCAATCGCACACTGTAACTAAGCGTATATGTGGTATCACTGATTGAGTTCAGGTCAATTACCCATGAATGTGACCCGGTATCCCATGCAAAGTCTCCCGCAGCACCGCTTACCACATGAAATACAGAAAGCTGGTCAGCCGTACAAGAGGGATTTGCACAGGGCAAATTTACGCTGTCTGATATACTGATATGGTGATTTCCTGCAGGAAGGGTGAATGTAGCCGAAAATAAGCTGGTGTCGCAAGTCCGCACCGTGTCAGTGGAGGAATAATTGACATTGACCGTTTGCGCATGGGTGATAAGAGTACACCATGTGTACACTACTAACTGAATGAATAAAACAATAGATTTTTTCATAGGTTGAATAATTTTTAAATCGAAGGCATCCCTTCGGGTTAATGTGAATTTAAATTAAGAATTGTCAGACAGTATTTTAAAACATCAAAATCATTCATTAGCATTAAGTTTTCATAAGATTAAATGCGTATAAAAAAACAGCGCGGGTGATCAACTGCCTGTTTCAAGGTCCCGCTAAGAACCCTCATCCAAACAAATTGAGCCCGCGCCTTAACGCGAGCGTTCAACTTGTTCTTGGATGAGTTCATAACTTAGCGGGATTTGAAACAAGAACCTGCCTAACGCAATTTTTTGTATGTGCTTTTTCTATTTACATATTTCTTCTTTTTTTATTGAGCGAATGTGCAAAATATTTTTCGCTTTGTCAAATTTTTTAATTAAATCAAGCTGCAAAGAAAAATATAAAAAAACAAAATAGCATCAGGGTAAACCCTGATTTTTTAGTTATTAATAAAAAACAGTATTTGTGATAGTTCAGATTGTTTCATGAAACCTTTCTTTATATAATATGTATCAGTTATTTCAGAGATTGGGTTTAAATGCATCAGAGTCCGGAAACGGGCTCTTTTGCTTTTTTCAGGTCCTCTCCATGAAGTTTCAGATACCTACGTAGATTCGTAAAAGACATGTTAAGGTAAATCTAAACCCACTGTATTCAATCCATTACATCTTAAAGTGCCGTAAACTCACGTTGAAGTGTTTGAAACACACGTTGAAGTCATACAAGAACATGTTTAAGATTACCATGAACACGTTCAAGTGTTTCATGCTCACGTTGAAGAGAACCGAACACACGTTCAAGGGTGACTATATACCTGTTACAGCAAACTGAAAGATTTCGTAACTTTTAAAAATCCTTTTCGTAGAATTAAATTCTTTTTCATTAGTATGTTTATTTAGAATTTGGTCGCTGTAAAAAGCGACCTTTTTTATTTTTTAAAGTTCATTTGCAATTCCAATTTATTATTTTACCTTGCGACAATGCAAGTTTCCAAAATCACTATTACCGGAGATTTTAAGAATTGCAAAATAAAAGTTGAAGGCATTCCCGAATTTGAATGGAAATCCTATACAACCAGTAACGAAAAAATACTTTTTCTTCGCGCTTTTTTAGAACATAGTGTCAGCGAAGTGACCTACGAACCACTAACAGAGGACTTTTTAGAGGCAATTAAAAGAGCCGTTGCAGTGGAAACAAAATAATTATTTTGAAAAATACTCATTCATCTTTTCAGTAAAATTGCCCATAATGTAAGCGGTTACAGTAAAACTGGGATGATTGGTTATAAACGGTCAAAAAATTTTAAGGGTTATCAAACAAATATAGAAGATGAAATAACAGGAAAAATAAAAGTTGAAACAGATTGTTATTTCACAGGTGTGGTGAATTACTTTGTAATTTCAAAAGACATTCAACAGGAAATATTTTTACAGTTAAGCGCAGCTGGATATTTTTTATCATCTTACTTAGAGCATATTTATTTAATTTTTTTTAAAAACCAGCTCCTAAACTTGTGGTTGGTTCTGACCAAAAGTTGTGGCAGTTATAAACGACAAAAAAAGGAACGCAGTTCTTTTCATGGCATTAATTTTTAATTATTTTTTTTGTGACACGTTCACCATCTGTATATATATCGAGTAAATAAATGCCGGAGGATAAAAATGAAACATCTAAAGTTTTTGTAAGAGAGCCGGTCAGATTAATTTCCTGCTGCTTAATTACTATTTGCCCGAAAATATCGTGTAGTATAAATGTTGCCTGCGTTACGCCTTGTTTGTGAATTGCAATCTGAATTTCATTAGTGAATGGATTGGGAGAAATATCAAGCCCTGAACTTTTAGTAAGATTGCCAGCCAATGTCAGGCTGTCGCAATGTGAATCGGAACCCACACCAGTAAAACCATTTTCCGGAAGTAAAATAGCAGAGTCATAAATAAAATCCTGCGCATCGGCAATACCCATCCAAAAATGAAATGTATCACAGGGCATAACATGAAATTTTATCGTAAATAAGTTTGTGTAGCCATTATATTGGAAGGTTGCACCATTTGTATTATCATTAAAATACTGGCAGTTCGTGCAAGGTCCTGAAGAAGTATCGCAGATATTAGGCACAGAACCGTTGTTAATATTATTTACGCAAATCGGGGTGAATGAAGCGGGTAAATAAAATATGTTAGCATAACCTCCTCCTTGATTGTACAGCCGCGCACCGCAGACATCATTTTTCGAATTTACCCAGTAATTATATTCTTCCGAAGCAAACATAAAAGTGAGAGTAATGGAATCTGAAGAAGTCCAGAAATCAAATTCAACAGCTCCGAGATCTTTGGTTTGCTGCTGGCATGCGCCTGATAAATCTGCGTCACCGCCTCCGCCTAATGCATTACCGGCTGTACAATTGTGGGAAGTGTCCGCTGCTATAATTGCATCACCCGTTGCAAGTATCACACCGTTTGCAATGCCGATATTGGGAACTGTTGAACCTGAAAACGCTGCCATTTGTACGGGGTCAGTGCCCGAGAAAACAGCATTAGCAAACGATACATTGGGCCCTAATAATTTTTGTACAAATTGCGAAGCAGATATATAATTTACCGTCAACTGGCAATAAGAGTTGTTACCCAAACCAAGAAGTATAATTAAAATAAATAGTGTTTTTGGTTTTTGCATTTTTTATGAAATTTAAATGTTGTTAAATTTTATAATTGACCATTACATAAAGCTTATTTTTAAACATTGGGGAAAAACAGGACCGATTATAAAATAATTAGGCGAAGATTGATTTTGATTGTCAGCTTGTGCCATATTACTAAAATAATATGCCATGAAAGTTACTGTTTTGTGCGAATAGTAATTCGCATCTGATGCTCCTTCGAGCCTGCTGATTAATAAATTTTCTTACAGTAACAGCATTTTGTTTATCCACTCTTTTTTAAATCTCTTTCAAGTACAAACACCACTTCATTCTTATGAGTATCCCATACAATAGAATGAACCATATAAAAAGGTTTTTTTGCAGTTGCGGTTTCAAGAGGAATTATCGTATCGCCAATATGAGGCAGCAATTCATGTTTTCGGAACCATTCGGCAGTTTTCGGAAGGTATTCCGTTTCTGCTTTGTCAATATCTTTTAATACAAACTTGTAAATCAGGCCTTCATTAAATCCGGGGAATTTCATTGTTTTTTTGTTTTGTTTTTGTTCAGGCTATTATACTTTAATGTCCCGAAATGGTTGGGGGCATTGTAACCGCTTTGTATAAAAAGGTCCTGTATTAAATATTCGGCTATGCGTCCTTTGAGGGAGTTGAAATTGAAATTGGATTTCTTTGAATGTTGTTTATACCGGTTGTCCGAAACTTATCAGTTAGAATTTTGTAATATACAAATAAGCCGCAAATTATTCCGCCAACAATTGCAAGCACAATTATCGGTGGATGCTTTCCTGAAATAATTGCAGCAGGTAAACTTAGAACAAACCCTGCCAAACCTCCTTTTAACCACCCTGGAATTCCAATTTCCATATTGAAGTTTATAAATCCGATGGCAAAACGATTTATAAATGGTGCAGCCATTGCTTTTCCTTTGTTGAGGCTGTCTGAAAAAACTTTTTAGTTTGTCACATATTAATGGGAGTTTTAAGAGATTGTCTCTTCTATGAACTCCTATTTGCTATTATAAAAATTCTTGTTACTTTTGCGTTCTTAAAAAATAATTAATTAACAAAAAAACAATTATGATTACATTAGATCAAATCGTCAGCAGCAACCTGCAAATGCTGAAAAGCCAGGAAGCAGAATTGCGCAAATCACTAAGTGTTGTTCAAAAAGCAAGACAATTCTTTGAATCAGGAAATGGTTCAGGAGTTTCAGCACCACGGGCTAAAAAAAGGAGCCGCAAAGTTTCTCCGCCTAAAGCCGCATCGCAAAAATCTAAAACCGTTAGTGCAAAACCAGCCGCTAAATCGGCCGGTTCCAAACCTGCAAAAAAGGCTTCTGCCCCCCGCAAGGAAACCCGCTTATCTAAAATTCTTGTTGCAATGAAACAAAAGAATGCTCCTATTGCTTCGGGCGAGTTAATTCAAACTCTTTTTAAACAACAAAGGGAAGACAGGAACTTTGGCCATTTCAGGCAATTAGTTTATACTACACTGACGCAGGCTTTTAAAAGAGGAATTATAAAGCGTAAAGGCGACAAACTTCAGTTGGCTTAATAAAAAAGCAATTATATTATGCTGCAAACCGGTAAGTAATTATCAGTTTGCAGTTTTTTTTGACCAGAATTTATTGTTTCTTAATTATCATGCCCTGAGTGTACATGCTGATTCCTTTTGTGACTGATAATGCTAAAATGTTTTTCATAACCTTGCTTCCCCGCCTTTTTTAATATTTCTTTATTAGCAGCTGTTTGTTGTTTCCGGTAAATAGACGGTAATAAAATACTTTTTTTTCTTTTTTTTTTAAGAAATGGACGAAACCTTTTTTCCAATAACTCGTTTATCTAAATGTTTATTCAACCTATATGTCTAATATTTATCCAAAATTAATTTTTAACATGATTTTCACAAAAGGTAAGGTATGCAGCCGTAAATTTTCAAATCATATTCATTTGATTATTGCTGTACAGATTTTGTTTTTCATGTTTATCGGGAACGAGATTTTTGCACAGTCTGGTAACCTGGATCAATGTCACAACGGGACTCCGTCCAACATTACTAATCCTGTTGACTGGGTAAATGGAAATGCAGGTTCAGCCAATGCGCATTATACTGAATGCATGTCCATCCCTTATCGCGCTACTGTAGACGGTCTTACCCCGGGCGTTCATACAATGGATATAGGGTTCGATATAAAACAAGGCGGAACTAATGCAATAGATTATTTAACGTCATTTCAACGACTCCAGCCACATGCCCAATTTGGGCATAACCCTGAGACAGTAAATCCATTGCTCGGAACCACAGGAATTAATCCGGCTCCTGTATATTTTCCATTACCAACACCCATGTCTAATTCCATAGCTGCCTGCACAGGTTTATTACAGCCGCAGTACAGCTTTAATTCCTTACCCGCGAATGAAAAGGTAATGACAATGTATAATGGAGTTGCCATTTTAAGCATACAATATATTGCCGGTTATTTGGGAGATGTAACCGCCTCTTCATCTGAAGCGCGTGTACGTGTAACATTTTCAACATTAAACTCAACCGTAGTTTTTGCATGGGGGGGGCATATAGCCGGTCAGATTGATTATTGCATGGGTAATGCAGCCTCTTCTATTAGCGGATCACCCTATCATATGCGTCTTCTTGCAATAGACGGAGGGGGGGGCAATCAGGACAAATCATTAAATGCGAGCGCAGTTATTCCTATGCCTGCTTGCCAGGTAACAGGGAATACAGGCATGTGTACTAATATGACAAACGTTTACTCTACAGTTGCTTATTTAGGATATGTAAATACCTGGTCATTGCTCAGCAATACCTCAGGTGCTTTTATTGTAGGTTCGGATACTGGTTCCTCGGTCACAATTAATGCAGGTAATACAAGTGGCAGTTTTACAATTCAAGTGAGGCGTTATAGCGGTGGATATTATGACATTTGCACGAAAGTTGTAACTGTTCAACAATTTAATACTGCCGAATCACATATTAATTATGCCTGCAATTCCAGTAAGGGATCGATCGATTTAACAGTTTCCGGGGGATTTCCTTCATACAATTACTTATGGAGCAATGGAGCCACCACTCAGGATATTTCAGGGTTAAATGCAGGAACTTATACAGTTACCATAACCGATCAGTCGGTTTGTACTGCTGCAATAACTGCTAACATTTCTTCTATACCTGCTCTTAGCGTTTCTTCCAATGCGACTTCTAATATTTCCTGTTTTGGAGGGTCAAATGGCGCACTTATGCTGACGGTATCTGGAGGCAATTCCCCCTACAGCTACAATTGGAGTAATGCAGCAACTACTCAAAATATAAGCGGACTTAGTGCAGGAACATATACAGCCACTGTTTCTGATGCAAGAAGCTGCACGGCAGTTCAATCACAATCGATCATTCAACCTGCCTTATTATCCGCAATTGCCACAGTTTCACAAAATGTTTTATGTAAAGGGGAAGCCAATGGTTCTATTTCATTAACAACAACAGGTGGAACGATTCCTTATTCATACACTTGGAGCAATTCCGCAACCACACAAAATCTTGATAACCTTTTGGCAGGAACATATACGGTTACCGTAACAGATGCTAATGGTTGTTCAGCAACACAGTCCAAAACAATTACTGAGCCTGCAGCGATATTATCATCTGATGCTACAGTTTCCCAAAATGTTTCATGTTATGGAGGAAATAATGGTAGTATCACCTTAACTGTAAATGGCGGAACAATGCCATATAATTACCATTGGAGCAATGGTACTACTGCACAGGACCTTGTAACGGTAGAAGCGGGGACTTATACTGTAACAGTCAGTGATGCCAATGGCTGCACCTCCACAATAGCATCTATAAGTATCACACAACCCTCAGCATCCCTTAGCAGCAATACGGGTTCGACAACCAATGTAAGTTGTAATGGTGGAAATAACGGAGCAATTAATTTAAATGTGACAGGCGGAACTTCACCTTATACATATAATTGGAGCAACGGATTAACAACACAGGATTTAACAAATGTTTCATCGGGAACCTATTCTGTAACAGTTACTGATGCAAATGGATGTACAGATGCAACTTCAGGAATCAGCATAACACAACCTGGTTCCGCACTTTCAGGTTCAACCAGTTCTTCAAATAGTGTTTCATGTTTTGGCGGAAGCAATGGTTCAATAAATTTAACGGTTAGTGGAGGAACCACTCCATACACTTTTAACTGGAGCAATGGAGCCGCGGCCCAGAGTCTGACAAATATTTCAGCTGGTTCCTATTCAGTTACTATCACCGATGCACATGGCTGCACTACGGTTGTTTCTGCAATAAGCATTACACAACCGGCAGGTGCATTAAGCAGTAATGTAAATTTATCAAATAATGTTTCATGTTTTGGCGGAACGAATGGTAACGTAACCTTAAACGTAACAGGTGGAACTGCCCCTTATAGCTATAATTGGAGCAATGGAGCCACTACCCAAAATATTACAAGCATAATTGCAGGAACTTATGGAGTTACTGTAACAGATAATCATGGATGTACAACTGCATCCACAGGTATCAGTATTTCTCAGCCACCGGCCGCATTAAGCAGTAATGCAAGCTCAGTCAGCAGTGTTTCCTGCTATGGCGGTAATAACGGTTCTGTTAACTTAAATGTATCTGGAGGAACAACACCTTACACATACAATTGGAGCAATGGATCTGTTTCACAGGACCTCACTAATGTACCAGCGGGAAATTATTCGGTCATTGTTACGGATGCAAACGGCTGCACTATTTCGACATCAGGTGTAACTATAACGCAGCCAGCAGCTGCCTTAGCTTCAACAAATTCACACGTCAATGTTCTTTGCCGAAATAATACAACCGGATCAATTAATATAACAGTTACGGGAGGAACAGCGCCTTATTCTTATGACTGGAGCAATGGTGCAAATACAGAAGATATTTCCAATATTTCAGCCGGTTCATATACGGTAACCATCACTGATAATAATGGCTGCACTTCAGCATCAGCAGCTATTACAGTAACTCAACCCGCTGCTATTTTGGCCGGAACAGCAACTACAACAGGAAACGTTGCATGTAATTCAGGTGCTAATGGAACAGTAAATTTAACAGTAACAGGTGGAACAGCTCCTTATTTCTATAATTGGAGCAATGGAGCAACAACACAGGATATAGGGGGACTATTTGCCGGGAATTATGTTGTAACTATTACAGATGTTAATGGATGCACCGCAAATTCAGCAAGTACAGTAAGCCAACCCGCAGGAGCATTAAGCAGCAGTATAAACACTTCACAAAATGTTTCTTGTTACGGTGGAACTAACGGTTCAGTTAATTTGACTGTCAGCGGAGGAACAACCCCATATTCATATAATTGGAGCAATGGCAGCACCATCCAGGATCTTTCAGGATTAAGTTCGGGCAGCTATACCGTAACGGTAACAGATGGAAACGGTTGTATAAATATTTCGACAGCGATTGTTACCCAGCCGGCAGGATCACTTAACAGCAATGCATCTTCAACCAACGCGGTATCTTGTTTTGGCGGTTCGGACGGATCAATAAATTTAACTGTAACCGGGGGAACAACGCCATATTCTTATAACTGGAACAACGGTTCCAATAACCAAAATTTAAACGGTTTAACAGCCGGAAATTATTCTGTGACGGTGACGGATGCTAATGGTTGTACAACACAAACTTCAGCCATTACTATTTCGCAACCTGCAGCGGCATTAAACAGCAGTGCAACTTCAACAAACAATGTTTCATGTTTTGGAGGAACTAATGGAGGAATTAATTTAACTGTTACCGGAGGTACTATTCCGTATACCTATAGTTGGAATACGGGAGACAATACACAGGATTTAACTAATCTTTCAGCTGGCAATTATAGTGTAACTGTAACAGATGCAAACGGATGTACTACACAGACATCAGCAATAACAATTTCTCAACCACCGGCTGCATTAAACAGTAATACAAGTTCGAGCAATAATGTTTCCTGTTTTGGAGGAACAAACGGTTCAATAACATTAAATGTGAATGGCGGAACTTCTCCTTACACATATAATTGGAGCAATGGCGCTGTTTCACAGAACCTGAATAATATACCTGCAGGGATTTATTCCGTAGTTGTAACAGATGCTAACGGATGTACAGATGCAACTTCGGGGGTTTCAATTACTCAACCTTCTGCTTCATTAAGCAACAGCATGAGTACCACAAATAATGTTTCATGTTTTGGAGGTACTAATGGTGCACTCAATTTGACTACAAATGGCGGAACCACGCCTTATTCTTATAGTTGGAGCAATGGAGCAACAACACAGAATCTATCCAATGCAGTGGCCGGAACGTATACCGTAACTGTAACCGATGCACATGGGTGCACCACATCGAACTCAGGATTGCAAATAACTCAACCTGGTGCTGCGTTGAACAGCAGTGTATCTTCTGCCTCAAATGTTTCATGCAATGGAGGCAACACCGGAGCAATTAATATGACTGCTACCGGTGGAACTATTCCATATACATATCAGTGGAATAATGGAACTACAACTCAGAACCTTTCTAACATTTCTGCGGGAAATTATACAGTAACAATCACAGATTTAAACGGATGCACAACTTCCGTTTCAGCTATTTCGGTTACAGAACCTGCAGCGGCTTTGAACAGCCTGGTAAGTGCCACGAATGATGTTGCCTGTTTTGGAGGAACAAATGGTACAGTAACTTTAAATGTAACAGGCGGAACTACACCGTATACCTATAATTGGAGCAACGGAACACATTCGCAAAATCTTTCGAATGTTAATGCAGGAACGTATTCAGTAATAGTCATTGATGCTAATGGATGTACAACTTCGTCTGCAGGAATTGTGATCTCGCAGCCTTCAAATCCACTGTCCGCTTCGGTTAGTGCTTCGCAAAATGTTTCATGCTATTCAGGCGCAAATGGATCTGTTAATTTATCAGTTTCAGGAGGAACAGGACCTTATACCTATAACTGGAGCAATGGTGCCAATACGCAGGATATCAGCGCACTTTCTTCAGGCAGTTATACGGTTACAATTACTGATGCTAATGGTTGTACGTTTAATCAATTTGCAAATATTTCACAACCTTCTTCAGCCTTATCAGCTTCAGCAAGTGTTTCTCAGAATGTTTCCTGCTTCGGAGGCAGTAATGCCTCAATTGGTTTAACCACCAATGGCGGAACTTCTCCTTACTCTTATTTATGGAGCAATGGCTCCAGTACACAGAATGTAAATAATATTTCTTCGGGCACGTATACTGTTACTGTTACTGATGCTAACGGATGTACGACTGTCCAAACAAAAATTGTTACACAACCTGTAAGCGCACTCTCTGCCTCATCATCTGTTTCACAAAATGTTTCCTGCTTTTTCGGAAGTAATGGATCCATTAATGCTTCAGCAAGTGGTGGAACAGCACCTTATAGCTTCCTATGGAATAACGGTGCAACCTCTCAAAATATCAGTTCATTATCTGCCGGAGCATTTACAGTTATAATTACGGATGCAAATGGTTGTACGACCAGTGAGTCGCAAATCGTAACACAGCCGTCTTCAAGCTTATCTGCTTCGGCAACTGTCGGTCAGGATGTATCTTGTTTTGCAGGAACAAATGGATCAGTGAACCTGAATGTGATTGGCGGTACAGCTCCATATTTTTATAGCTGGAGCAACAGCAACACAACGCAAAACATAATCAATCTTTCCTCGGGCACATACACCGTTAGTGTTACAGATGCTAATGGATGTACGTATAATACAAATGCCACGGTTACCCAACCGTCAGCAGGAATTTCTGCATCGGCAAACATAACTCAGAATGTTTCGTGTAACGGAGGTGCGAACGGTTCCATCGATTTATCGGTTAATGGCGGAACAGCACCTTTCGTATATGATTGGAGCAATGGTGCAAACACACAGGATATAAACAATCTGTCGGCAGGAAATTATACAGTTGCCATAACCGATGCAAACGGCTGTACCTATTTGCAGGGCGGTACAATAGCCCAACCTTCTTTAGCCTTAGCTGCAAGTTCAACCGTTACAGCTAATATTTCCTGTTTTTCAGGAAACAATGGTTCTGTTGACTTAACGGTAAGTGGTGGTACATCTCCTTATTCTTATTCATGGAATACGGGTGCAGCCACGCAGGATTTGTCAGGTTTATCGGCAGGTACATATTCCGTAACTGTTACTGATGCTAATGGTTGTACGGCAATAAACACTGCATTGATTTCACAACCTGCCGGAGCGTTATCATCAAGCATTAATGTAACTTCAAATGTTCTTTGTCATGGCGGAAATGCCGGTGCTATTGATCTGACAATAGTGGGAGGAACGGCTCCTTATATTTATAACTGGAGTAATGGTGCTACTACACAGGACATAAACGGGCTTTCATCCGGTGTCTATACGGCAACAATTACAGATGCAAACGGATGCTTTTCATCTGTTACCGGTACCGTTACACAACCTGTTTACCCGCTTGGAGCAAATACTTCAGTTTCACAAAACGTTTCTTGTTTCTCCGGATCGAATGGCTCAATCGTGCTCACTGTAAATGGAGGCACGACACCTTACACTTATAACTGGAGCAACGGAGCAACAACCCAAAATATAAGCAACCTTGCTTCAGGCACTTATTCTGTGAGCATTACGGATGCAAATGGATGTACCCAGGCGGCAAGTGCGACCATTACCCAACCTTCAGCTTCCTTGTCAGCATTGACATGGGTATCACAGAATGTTTCCTGTTATTCAGGAGCAAATGGTTCCATTGACCTGACGATAAATGGCGGTACGACTCCTTATACATATTCATGGAGCAATGGTGCAAACACCGAAGATATTTCAGGATTGATTTCCGGAAACTATATCGTAAATATTACGGATGCAAATGGTTGTACGGCCTCACAAAGTGCAGTGGTAACGCAACCCTCCGGATCATTAACTGCAAGTACATCCACCACGCAAAACGTATCCTGTTTCGGGGGCGCAAATGGCGCGATAGATTTAACCGTAAGCGGTGGTACAAACCCATACTCATACTCATGGAGCAATGGAACAAGCGCGGAAGATCTCAATAATCTTTCTGCGGGTATATACACTGTAAATATTACCGATGCAAATGGTTGCACATATATTCAAACCGGCACCATTTCCCAACCTTCAGGATCATTAGCAGCAACATCAACTGTTACACAAAATGTTTCGTGTAATTCAGGTGCTAACGGAGCCATCAGCCTTTCAGTAAATGGCGGAACGTTACCTTATACATTCAACTGGAGCAACGGAGCGTCTACTCAAAACCTGAATAATTTACCCGCGGGCATTTACACCGTTACAATTACCGATGCAAACGGATGTTCCGATTCACAAACAAAAACAATCAGTCAGCCGTCAGCGGCACTTTCTGCTACTTCTTCAGCAAGCCAGAATGTTTCATGTTTTGGTGGTTCAAATGCTTCCATTACTCTGACTGTGGCCGGTGGAACATTACCTTACTCTTATAACTGGAGCAACGGTGTAACCACACAAAATTTAAATAACCTCTCTTCCGGAAGCTATACTGTAACAATTACAGATGCTAACGGATGTACTGCTATCCAGTCACAGACAATTACACAACCTTCAGGCACACTATCGGCAACATCATCAGCAAATCAGAACGTATCTTGTTTTGGAGGTGCTAATGGTTCAGTCACACTCAACGTTAGTGGTGGAACAACTCCATATGCATTCAACTGGAGTAATGGCGCAACCACACAAAACATTTCAAATCTTTCTTCCGGAACTTATACTGTGACTGTTACAGATGCTAACGGATGTTGGACAAATCAATCACAAACTATTTCTCAACCTTCGGCTTCATTATCCGCAACTTCATTGGCTAATCAAAATGTTTCCTGCTTTGGCGGTGCCAATGGTTCAATAATTCTGAATGTAAGCGGTGGAACAATTCCTTACTCTTATAGTTGGAACAACGGTTCAACCACTCAAAACATCAACAATCTAAACTCAGGTTCATATACAGTTACTGTGACTGATGCTAATGGATGTACAGCAATTCAAACTCAAAATATAACTCAACCTTCGGCATCATTGTCGGCATCAACTGCTGTCAGCAACCAGGTTTCGTGTTTTGCAGGGGCAAACGGTTCAGTAAACCTGACGGTATCAGGAGGTACTACTCCTTATTCTTATAGCTGGAGTAATGGATCAAATACTGAAGACATTAACGGGCTTTCAGCCGGAACGTATACAGTTACTGTTACTGATGCAAATGGATGTTCAACCATTACCAATGCTGCAGTAACACAACCGTCAGGTGCTTTATCAGCAACGACATCCACATCTCAAAACGTATCCTGTAATTCCGGAAGCAATGGTTCCATGACTGTTTCAGTTGCAGGTGGAACAATACCCTACACGTATGACTGGAGTAATGGAGCAAGCACTCAGAGCATAAATAACCTGAACGCGGGAACATACACAGTTACTATCACCGATGCGAATGGTTGTACAACCATTCAAAGCGGAACTGTAACTCAGCCTTCTGCAGCACTATCCGCAACATCTTCAGCAAACCAGAATGTTTCATGCTATGGAGGTGTGAATGGTTCAATTCTTCTGAATGTAAGCGGAGGAACAACTCCTTACTCGTACAACTGGAGCAATGGAGCGTCAACACAAAATATCAATAACTTAATTGCGGGTACATATACCGTTACAATTTCCGATGCAAACGGATGTACTGCAAATCAATCACAGGTTGTAACTCAACCTTCTGCAGGATTATCTGCTGCTGCAAATGTTTCGCAAAATGTTTCATGTTTTGGCGGAAGCAATGCAGGCATTAACCTCACCGTGAATGGCGGAACGTTACCTTATACATTCAATTGGAGCAACGGAGCAGCTACTCAGAATATCAGCAATCTTACTTCAGGGATCTACACAGTAACGGTAACTGATGCAAATGGATGTACGGCCATTCAAACTGCAACAATAACGCAACCATCTGCAAGTCTGTCCGCCAGTTCAACAGTAACGGCAAATATCTCATGTTTCTCAGGGAATAACGGTTCAATAGATTTAACTGTAGCCGGTGGGACAACGCCTTATAGCTATAGCTGGAACACGGGTGCTACAACAGAAGATTTAAGCGGGCTTTCAGCAGGAAGTTACTCTGTATCTGTAACAGATGCAAACGGCTGTACTACTATAAATAATGCAGTGATTACTCAACCAGCCGGATCGTTATCAACAAGTATTTCACTTACACAGGGAGTGCTTTGCAATGGAGGAAATAATGGTTCAATTGATATCACGGTAACTGGCGGTACACAACCTTACACATATAATTGGAGCAACGGTGCAACAACAGAAGATATTGGCAGCCTGACAGCGGGAGTTTATACTGCTACAATTACAGATGCTAACGGATGTTTTGCTTCAGTAACAGGAACGATTACACAACCTTCTGCATCATTATCTGCAACAGCTTCCGTCACACAAAATGTAAGTTGTTATGCAGGGAACAATGGTACGATAGATTTAACTGTCAATGGAGGAACAGCACCTTATTCTTATAGCTGGAGCAATGGTACAACAACGGAAGACCTCAATAGCCTTTCTTCAGGAACTTATACAGTCAGCATTACTGATGCAAACGGATGCACGTTCACTCAAAGTGCAAACATTATTCAGCCTTCAGGAGCATTATCCGCAGCTGCATCAATCACCCAAAACGTTTCTTGTTTTGCCGGGGCTAATGGTGCTATTGATTTAACAGTAAATGGCGGAACAGCTCCATATAATTTTAACTGGAGCAATGGAGCGACTTCAGAGGACATTGGTAATCTTGTTGCAGGAACTTATGTAGTCAGCATTACAGATGCAAACGGATGTATATTCAGCCAAAGCGGAACAATCACCCAACCCGTTGCATCTTTATCTTCATCAGCTTCGATAACTCAAAACGTTTCCTGTTTTGCCGGTGCAAATGGTTCAATTGATTTAACTGTCAATGGAGGAACGTCACCATACACATATAACTGGAGCAATGGTTCTTTAACAGAGGACATCAGCAATCTTTCTGCAGGAACATACACTGTTAGCATTACGGATGCTAACGGTTGTACAGATACACAAACCGGGATCATTTCACAACCTACCGGTGCATTATCTGCAAGTGCAACCGTTACAGGAAACATCTCCTGTTTCTCTGGAAATAACGGTTCGATTGACCTGGCTGTTTCAGGAGGTACGATGCCATATACTTATACCTGGAATACAGGCGCAACAACAGAGGATATCATCAATCTTTCTGCCGGAACATATTCTGTAAGCATTACAGATGCAAACGGATGTACTTTCAATTCTTCGGCAACCATTATTCAACCTGCAGGTGCATTGGCCACCAATATTTCAATCAGCCAGCAGGTAAGCTGTTATGCAGGATCGAACGGTACTATCGATCTGACAGTTACAGGCGGAACGCAGCCATATACATATACTTGGAGCAACGGAGCTACAACCGAAGATGTCACCGGCCTTTCGGCAGGTATTTATACAGTGATGATTAATGATACTAACGGATGTAATGCATCTGCGACAGCGACAATTACTCAACCTAATGCTGCATTAAATGCCTCTGCAAGTATTAACCAAAATGTGAGCTGTTTTGCTGGAAATAATGGTTCGATTGATTTAACTACCACAGATGGAACAGCTCCTTACTCTTATAGTTGGAGTAATGGTTCGACAACTGAAGACATCAGCGGTCTTCCTTCCGGAACGTATACTGTAACAGTTACGGATGCCAATGGATGTACAACTTCAACTTCAGCAACAATATCACAACCGGTTGGAGCATTGAACGCGTCTACTAATGTCACACAGAATGTAAGTTGTTATACGGGAACTAATGGCTCAATTGATCTTACAACAACTGATGGTACTGCTCCTTATTCATATAGCTGGAGCAATGGAGAAACAGCTGAAGACATTAGCAACCTCGCTGCGGGCACTTATACAGTTACAATAACTGATGCTAATGGATGTACGGCAACCACGTCAGCTACTGTAACGCAGCCATCAGCATCTTTGAATGCAAGTGCAAATGTTACTCAAAATGTAAGCTGTAATGCCGGCAATAATGGAACTATTGATTTAACCGCCTCAAACGGAACATCTCCTTATTCTTATAATTGGAGTAATGGGGCAACCTCCGAAGACATTAATAATCTTTCAGCAGGGACATATACGGTTACCGTGACAGATGCAAACGGATGTACGACTGTTGTATCGGCTACGATAACACAACCGACTGCTGCTGTTACCGCATCAGCCAATGTATCACAAAATGTGAGCTGTTTTGGTGGTAATAACGGATCCATAGGACTAACAGTAAACGGTGGAACATCGCCTTACACTTATAACTGGAGTAATGGCGCCACCATACAAAATCTCAGCGGGCTTGCATCGGGTAATTACAGTGTTACGATTACCGATGCCAATGGATGTACAGCAACAGCGGCCGCCTCTGTCACTCAGCCAACTGCTTCATTGAGTGCGTCTGCTTCGGTTTCACAAAATGTAAATTGTAATTCCGGAACTAACGGTGCAATTAATCTTACTATTAGTGGCGGAACTTCTCCTTATACTTTCACATGGAGTAATTCTTCAACCATAGAAGATTTGAACAACCTTTCAGCGGGTACATATACTGTGACGGTTACTGACGCAAACGGATGCACTCAAACTGCTTCTGCATCAGTGACACAGCCAGCTTATTCTTTAAGTGCCGGTACTAATGTTACGCAGACAGTTTCATGCTTCGGTGGTAACAATGGTTCAGTAACACTCACTGTAAACGGTGGAACTACTCCTTATTCCTATAGCTGGAGCAATGGAGCAAACACACAAAATTTAACAAATGTCAGCCAGGGTATCTATGTAGTTACAATTACCGATGCTAATGGATGTACTCAATCATCATCAGCTACAGTGACACAACCATCTGCTTCGCTTTCAGTAAATGGATCTGGTGGAACTGCAAATTGTCTTAGTGGAATTACTGCGGATGTGACAATTATTGTAAATGGTGGAACGTCCCCCTTCATTTACCAGTGGAATAACGGAAACACAACACAAAATCTTACCAATCAACTTGCAGGTACTTATACCGTTACAATTACGGATGCGAATAACTGTACAACGAATGGCAGCTACACTATAACTGATCAGTCTGCATTCCATGCCGGTGCCTCAGGGCCGTCAGACATTTGCATGGGTGAGCTTGCAATGCTTATCGCTGATTCAGTTTCAGGAGCAACCTATCAATGGTATATGGATGGCCAGATATTAACAGGCTCCAATACGAACGTATATCTTACTCCTGCTTCGGGAAGCTATACGGTTACGGTTTCCAATTCCTGCGGAACATTTACTTCGGATTCAATGGTTATAAAAGTTCATACGGTGGATAATATCTCGATAAGCCCGAATGTGATTATTTGCCCAGGCGAGAGTACCCAGTTAAATGCAACTGGCGGTGTAAGCTACGAGTGGAACCCTTCTGCTGGACTGAGCTATTCAAATATTTCCAATCCGATAGCGACCCCGGACACTACTACGCATTATATAGTCACTATTACTGATGATTATGGTTGCAAAGCAACTGCAGAGGTAGAAGTGGGGGTGTTGTGTGACACGTTGGTTATTCCTTCCGGTTTCTCGCCCGATAATGATGTGATCAATGATGCATTTGTTATCAAAGGCATTGAACATTACCCCGGAAACAAAATATGGATCTACAACCGTTGGGGAAACCTTGTTTATAAAGCACATGATTATAATAATGAATGGGATGGGGTTTCTAATGTATCGGGAATTTATATTGGTAAAAGAGTTCCTGCCGGTACTTATTTCTATGTCTTGGATTTAAATAACAAGACAAAACCAAGGCAGGGTTATATAGTAATGAAGTACTAAACAGTTTAAGAGAAGAAAAGAAAACATTAAATATATAAATGAATTAATAGAGTTAAATCTTTAAGTTATGAAGATAAAAAAACATTTAAAGTTTGTGATGCTCTGTGGACTGCTCGCAAATTGTTTTAATGCCAACGCACAGTATGAACCGCAATTCACGCAGTACCTGAATAATGAACTGTTCATCAATCCTGCTTATGCGGGCTCAAGGGGTTTTGCTGCCGCAACACTTCTCTACCGGGATCAA
>Ga0134123_10000970_pt1 | contig 18823 bp, 14 predicted proteins | sample KB303_FD_96460 | JGI IMG/M metagenome (GOLD analysis project Ga0134123, IMG submission 96460) | Terrestrial soil microbial communities without Nitrogen fertilizer from Kellogg Biological Station, Michigan, USA - KB3-0-3 | ecosystem: Environmental > Terrestrial > Soil > Unclassified ...
ACCAGCAGTGCCGGAAGAATGCCGGACCAGAACATCGCCCGCCACGCCAGATGCTCGGGCAGCACGGAGTACAGCAACAGGAAAAGCAGGTTCGCCACCCCCCAGCCCACGGCCCATCCGCTTTGCACCGTGCCCACCGCCTTGCCGCGGTGCTGCGGCCGGATCATTTCGCCGATCAGCACCGAACCGACCGCCCACTCGCCGCCGAAGCCCAGTCCCTGCAGCGAGCGCGTAATCAGCAATTGTTCGAATGAATTGGTGAAGCCGCACAGAAAGGTAAAGAGCGCGAACCAGCCGATGGTCAACTGAAGGATGCGCACGCGGCCAAAGCGATCCGCCAGCACGCCGGCAAGCCAGCCGCCGATCGCGGAACTGATGACCGTGGCCGTGGTGATCCAGCCGGCTTCGATCTTGGACATGCCCCACAATGCAATCAGGGTGGGCACCACATAGGTAAAGACCATCACATCGACCGAGTCGGTCGCCCAACCGCCGACAGCGGCGATCAGCGTCTTGCGCTCCCGCCCATCCAGCTCTTTAAGCCATGTGAACATGTGTCGTCCCCCTCGGTCCACTGTCCAGTCCCGGATGATACGGCCTCGGAGAAATAGAGGAAGAGGGTTGGGCTGGGTATTTTGCAGAAATAACCCAGAATCCATTCCGGGGGCCGGGTACCCCCGGGCCCTCGCCGTGGTGGAGGGGCCGGACCTGTCTGAATCAGTTGCAAGGCCGTTCTGGAAGAGAAAGCGGACTAAAATGGCCGACGCATTCAAAGCGCCCGCAGGGTGAAATATGCACGATCTCGTGATTGAAAACGCCCGGGTCATCGACGGCCTCGGAGGCGCAGCGATAGAAGGCGGCGTCGCCATCAAGGATGGGCGCATCGCACGTGTCGGAAAAAATCTCGGCTCGACCAAAACGCGCGTAGACGCGGGCGGACTGGTGGTGGCACCGGGCATCGTCGATCTGCATACGCACTACGACGCGCAGCTCACCTGGGACAGTTTCGCCACGCCTTCGCCAGGCAACGGTGTGACCACGGTGGTCATCGGCAACTGCGGCTTCACCATCGCGCCCTGCAAGCCGCAGCATCGCGATCTGACGTTGCGCAACCTCGGGCAGGTGGAAGGCATGCCGCTCGAAGCGATGCAATCGGGCATCGACTGGAGATTCGAAACCTACCGGGAGTATCTCGATCTGCTCGAGCGCAAAGGTTCGGTGCCCAATGTGGCCTCGTTCTGCGGACACTCCTCAGTGCGCGTGAACGTGATGGGCGAGGACGCGATGAAGCGCAAGGCCACCGATGCCGAGGTCGCGCAGATGAAAGGAATCGTTCGCGAGGCGATGGACGCAGGCGCGATCGGGTTTTCGACCTCTACGCTCGAGCAACACAATGGAGAAGGAGGCATTCCCATGCCTTCGCGCTTCGCCGGCGAACACGAACTACTGGAACTTACCGGCGCGCTGGGTGATGCTGGAAAGGGTGTCTTCATGCTGACGAAAGGCATGACCACCACGATCCCATGGCTCGAAGACCTTGCCGCGCGCAACGGCCGTCCGGTGATGATCGCCGCAATGTTCACCGATCCCAACGATCCGGAACGCGTCGTGCGCGAATTCACCGAAATCCAGACCGCCCGCCGTCGCGGTCGCGAACTGTGGGGCCAGGTGGCGTGTTATCCGCTCGGCATGGAATTTACCCTGTCATTGCCCTATCCGCTCCATGCGATTCTCGCGTGGCGCCCGGCCATGGAAGCATTGGGTTCCGACCGCTACCTGCAGTTGTTCAAGGATCGGTCGTTCCGCGAGGCCGTCAAGGCGGAGGCGCGCACCAAAAGCGTACCCGTGCGCTTTTCCTATCACTCCTTCGAACACATGCATGTGCACGAGACGTCGAATCCGAAGTTCAGACCGCTCGTTGGCAGCCGGGTCGCGGACCTTGCAAGCGTGACGGGGAAGGATCCCTTCGATTGGCTGTTCGATCACGCGCTCGACGGGGGCATGCAAACGCTGTTCGACTGCAAGCTGTTCAACGTGGACGAGGAGAAAGTCCGTGATCTGCTGGTCCACCCTTGCGCGGCGCTCGGCCTTGGCGATGCGGGTGCGCATCTGTCCTTCCTGTGCGATGCAGGCTATGGATTGCATCTCTTCGGCCATTGGGTCCGCGAGCGGGGCGATCTGACCTTGGAGCAGGCGGTCCAGATGGTGACAAGCCGGCCGGCCGATGCCTATCGCATTCGGGATCGGGGCCGCCTGGTCGCGGGCGCGCACGCGGATGTCATCCTGTTTGACCCGCAAACCGTCGGTCGCGGCGAGAAACGCCGCGTTGCCGATTTACCCGCGGGTGCGAGCCGGGTGGACATTCCGCCGCTGGGTCTGAAAGGGGTCTGGGTAAACGGACAACACGTCGTCGATGAGGCGGGTCCGCTCACGGACTGCGGCAAACCCGGAGTGCTGATTCGAAACTTCCCGGCGTGAGGACAGGGAACAGCGAATAGAGAATAGAACTGACTGCGCTAGAACTTAGTTGAGTGAAGCTGCAGATTGCTTGCGCCGGTCCGCGACCCTGCGATCGGGAAACACGATCGGGATCGTGAACGTGCGGCGGTTGCCGTCGCGCAACTCGATGTCTATGCCGCCGCGTATCTGCCGGCGTGGACGCAAGGTTGCGTAGACGCTGGTTGGCCCAACGGTGAAATTGTAGATATCCTCGAGGGGTTGGGCATCCTTCGGGCGGACGACCTCGAAATCGCGGCACAGCATCGCCGTCACCATCTTGATCTGCAGCATGGCAAGTTTGCTGCCAGGGCAGAAACGCGGTCCGGCGCCAAATGGCATGAAGGCTTTCGTGTTGTGCGCGCCCGCGCTGTCAGTCGCCGCGCGCAGCCAGCGTTCCGGCCGGAATTCATTCGCCTGGGCGAAGTTCGCTTCCTGCGTACCGACATAACCATTGAGCACCAGGATAGGCGTTCCTGCGGGTACGAAAACGTCCCGGATCTGCACGTCCTCGTTAGGCTCGAGAAACAGGTGTCCGCCGACCGGCTTGCAGCGCATCGCCTCGTTGGCAAAGGCCTCGATATAGCGCAGCCGGTCCGCGGTTGCCGGATCCTGCCAGGGTTGTTCGACCATTCCGAAAACCGTGTCCACCTCCTCCTGGACCGCGGACTGGACATGCGGGAATTCCATCATGAAGTGGATCATGTAGGCCAGCGTATTGGCAGTCGTGTCTTCGCCTGCAAGCAGCATGGTCATGACGTTGGCAGAGATTTCCCTGTCCGAGGGTCCTTCATCCTCCTTTTCCTGGGCAGCCAGAAGCGCCTCGAGAAGATTCCGGGGGTGATCGCGCAATTCGGGATTTTCGGCCAGGCGCGCCCGAGTCTCCGTGATCAGCCTGTCGATGAACTTGGCCACCTCCTTTACCGCAGTCGCCACCTCGCGATCCTCGGCGAACTGAATGTAGCGCCAATACGGGAAAAGGGCGGTCTGCCGCCGCGCGATAGCGGGGAACATCTTGTCCAGATGAATCTGGATCGGATCCTTCTTTTCCTCCAGCGTGTTGATATCCCGGCCGAATGCGAGTCCGCTGGTTACGTCCACCGTAAGACGCATCAGGTCGGCAAGGGCATCGAAGGGGGTGCCGGACAGCGCTGCCCGCCACCAGCGCCGACGCAACCTTCCGGCCACCTCCTCGAAACGGGGGATGAACTCCCGCACGTGGCCGGCGTTGAGCGCGTGCATGACGAATTTGCGCTGACGCCGCCATTTCTCCCCCTCGGCCGTGAACAGCCCGTCGGCTCCGATATCGGTCGCAATGTCTTCTATCTTGCGCCAGCGACGAAAGTGATCGGGCCGGTCGCGCAGCAACTGCTGGATCGTGTCGGCGTCGGCGACCGTGAGGATGCGTGTCGTGGCAACCCTGAACACGAACAGCGGGCCAAACTGTTCGGCCCAGCCGGCAAGGAGGCGATGCAGGCTCCTGGGTTTCAGGTCCAAGGCGTTTCCCAGAACGGGAAGTCCGCGCGGACCGGGCAACTCGTCCAGCGAGCGAAGAGCCGTTGCAGGGGGTTGTGTTCCGCAAGCCGGCGCTGTTTCAGATTCTTTCATTCTCGTGAATCTCCGAAAAATGAATCATGTCGCCCGACTCGTGCCAGATGATCTGCACGCCTGCTCAGAGCAGCAGTGGTTTGTGTTGCGGAGTTTATAAACTTTCCTGCGACCGAATCAAGTTTTCGTGAAGCGCATGCATTCATACCGCGCCAAAATCTATCGTTTTGTGAGGTTTGCGCTCGCGCCAAAATCTATCGTTTTGTGAGGTTTGCTGTCTTTTTGGCGATGGCACGATGGAGAAACGCGCGCGGATGGTCAGTCGAAGCAGCGCGCGAAATTCGGCGAGCGTTTCTGCGCGCGCGGCCGTGAGACAGCTCTTTATAGACGCTTCGTTAGACCTTGTTATCGCCAATGCAGCAGATGGCGTTAGCCGATGAACGTTGCGCGCTGTTGGTTATTGCAGCGCTTCTTTGACGAAATCCATCCGGTCCTGTCCCCAGAACATCTGCTCGCCGACAAAGAAAGTCGGCGCGCCGAATACGCCACGGTCCACCGCGGTCTGCGAGGCCGCCTTGAGCGCATCTTTGGTCGCCTGTTCACCGGCGAGCGCAACCAGCGCCTGCGCATCGAACCCGGCCCGGCGCAGGGCGTCCGCTGCGGTGGCGGGGTCGTTCATGTTCAGCGAATCGGCCCAGATTGCGTTGAACATGGCGTTGCAGTACTCCCGGAATCGCGGGTCGCCTTTCATCTGCAGCGCGATGGCAGCGCGCATCAGCATCAGGGTGTTGATCGGGAAATGCGGGTTCATCCTGAACGGCACGCCGTAGCGTTTGGCGAAGCGCGCGAAATCCGCAAAGACGTATTTGCCCTTGGCCGGAATGGCTGCGGGCGATTGATTGCCGGTTGCCTGAAACACCCCGCCCAGCAGCATCGGCTTGAACACGGTCTTTGCGCCGGTGGCGGCCTCGAGCGCGGGAAGCTGCGTCCAGGCGAGATAGGAAGCGACGCTGCCGAAGTCGAACCAGAATTCGAAAGTTTTCATGAGGACTTCTCCAAGCCTGGAAAAGTGAGCGAACCGATCAACTCCTCGATTTCCGCCGGATCGACAGGTTTGACCAGATGATAGTCGAAGCCGGCCTCCCGCCCGCGCCGGCGATCTTCCTCCTGGCCGTACCCCGAAACGGCTATCAGGACCAATTGCGAGCGATGGTGAGCATTCCTCAGCTCGCGCGCCACTTCATAACCGGTTTTGCCCGGGAGACCGATGTCGAGCAGCACCAGTTGCGGGCGGTATTGTGCAGCCAGTTCGATCGCGTCTTGTCCGTCGTAGGATGTTTTTACCTCGTGCCCGATCATCCTTAGCAGTGTTGCGAGGCTGTCGGCGCTGTCACGATGGTCATCGACCACAAGTATCCGGCGGGATTCCGTCGCGCGGGCGGATTTCTGAACCGGCACAGCTGCTGCCGGTGCCGGCACCAGTGGCAGACGCACGACAAATTCGGCACCTTTCCCCGGCCCTTCACTGAAGGCCACGGTCGAACCGCCATGCATCTCGACGATGCGCTTCGCAATGGTCAGGCCGATGCCCAGGCCGCCTTCGCTGCGGTCGAGCGCGCGGTCGCCCTGGATGAAAAGATCGAAGACCCTCGGCAGCAACTTCGGCGGTATGCCCATGCCCGTGTCTTTTATTTTCAACACCGCGTCTGAGCCGTCACGGCGCAGCGAGATGGAAATGCGTCCACCGGCCGGTGTGTACTTGGCCGAGTTGTTGATCAGGTTCAGCGCGACCTGGCAAATGCGCGTTGCATCCGCGTGGACAAACAAGTCCTCCCCGCCCAAATCAAGTTCCAGGGCATGCCCGCGCCCGTCGATCAACGGCCGCGCCGATTCCAGCGCGCGAGCGACCATCCCGCCAAGTTCCGCAGTTTCCTTCTGCAGCCGGATTTTTCCACGGGTAATCCTGCTGACGTCGAGCAAATCATCGACGATATGCGAAAGATGGGCGACCTGCCGATCGAGTAGGCCGAGCATCGGCGGATTCTGCGCGGAGTCCTGGCGCATCAGCGCGAGTGCATTGACCATCGGCGCCAGGGGATTCCTCAGTTCGTGCGAAAGCATCGCGAGAAATTCGTTGACGTGGCGCTCGCTTTCCTGCAGCTCGTGCACGCGCTGGCGCACCGCCAGTTCCGCGCGCCTGCGCTGCCCGATTACCACGCTCAGGAACAAACCGATAATGACCAGAGTGCTCGCATAAGCAAGCAGAATCAGGCCGACCGCATCCGGAGAACCCAGGCTGAACGGACCTCTTCCGTTCACGGTGTAGCAGAGGGCGATGCCGGCTATTCCCGCAATGGCCATCGTGACCGCGCGCTGTTCGAACCGGATCGCCGCCCAAAGAAGAAACGGCAGCGTAACGAATGCAAGCGGCTGGGCAGTGCCGTCCGTCCGCAGACCCCGAAAAACCAGCATGGTCGCGACGACGACAGACAAGCCCAGCGCCGCCGCTTCACCCCACGTCGCCGGATTCCATCGCGGCAAGGGACGCAAATACCAGGTCAGGATCAGGGGCGTGAAGATCATCATGCCGGATGCATCGCCCTGCAACCATATCCAGGCGTTGGAACTGAACTCCGATACCTGGATCGTGCCGGTCACCTTCAGCGATACGGAACCGATGGTTGCCGCAATCAGCGCGCTGAGGGCGCTGAATGCGACAAACATTGCTACGGCTTCGACCGTCTCGAATTCGCCGCGCTTGCTGACGTAGCCGCGAATAAGCGCAGCCGCCACGACGGCTTCCAGCGTGTTGCCGGTACCGATCAGCACCGCGAGAAGAGGCGAACCCTGAATGGTGAAATTGGTGATGGCCGCGCCGAGCCATATGCCGGGCCACATTCGCGAGCCGAACAGCAGCAGCGCGGCCAGCGCGATACCGGAAGGCGGCCAGACTGGCGTGGCGTAACCTGGGGGAATAGCGAGCAGCAGCGACGCCTTCGCCGCCATGAAATACACGGCGGCGAGCAGGACGATCCGGCCCGCAGGCACGGCCATTTGCCGAAACCGTCCTGGCTGTCGAACTTGATTCTCAGAGCTCAGTGCAGGCACACGATAGCTCCCCTGAATAGGCAAAACGGATAAGGGAAGATATCACTCTTGCGGGGTGTGCACCCGCAGCCCAGGGGTGACTGCCTTCGGGAGACTCTAACCGGTTCCTGGACTTGTTCCGTCGCCCGGATGGGATTGCCGCAGGCGTGCCCGTCCCGACATTATTTTTTTCCGGGTTTCCGCGAGGCATCGGGTTTGCGTCGTGCTATTCGCGCTATTTCCTCGTCGGTGATGCCGAGCTGAGCCTCCTCGGCCTGGTCCAGTCCGCCGCCAAGGCCGGCTTCCTCCGCGCCGACGATACGATCCGCACCGTAGTCGCCATCGACCCGCACCGCGGGCTCTTTTCCGGCCGCCATGCGCTCACCGGTTCCGGAACGGTCGCTGTTGCTGTCCATCCCAAGGTCGCCGACGCTCGCACCCGCGTCAGCGATGTCGTCACGTCCGGCCTCCGTATCCTCGTTGGTGCCGCGGTCCAGTTTCAGCACGTCGTCATCGATCAGTCCGGGTCCCGCCATGTCCGAACCGCTATCCGAGCTGTCACTGGGTCCGAGCGAGCGGGTGTCGTGGCCCTTCGGATTCTTGCGCGGTTTGTTGCTGCCCGGAAAGTTGTCCGGGTCCAGCGTGCTGCTGCTTGCCATGGTGAGTCTCCGTTCCGTATGGGGCCGACGTTGGTCTCCCGGCTGATTAGGCAATCCTGGATCGGGGGCGTTCATTGCCAGGGGGTACGGCGGAACTATTTGCAGTGGGCATGCAAGTCTTATAAATTTCTTTGAGGGCATAGGCGCTGATTCAGGCCGGTTGGCGCGCCATCGCCGGCTGCTGCAGCGAAATCGCTGTCGCGGCAAGCAATTGCGGCTCATGAGCGGGGCGGCTTTCTCGCGGCTGGCTGAACCGCGCGCGGCATGTTCTTTGCAGCACGGTTGCCGTCGAACAAACCTACCTATGGAGGCAAACATGCCAGACAGGAAAACCATCGAGCGCGCCGCCAAAGACAAGCAGCAGGGCAAGGCGCCCTCAACCCAGGCCGGAGAATTCGTGCGCGAAGAAATAGAGCATATTCGCGCGGGCAAACATGGTGCGCGATCCGCGAAGCAGGCGATTGCCATCGGACTTTCCAAGGCTCGTCGCGCCGGCGTGGATCTGCCGCCGCCGAAGCCGGGCAAGACCTCCGCGGAAACGCGACGCAAGGCCGAACGCGACTACGAGATGGGACACGACAAGAAGGACGATGACGTCTCTCCCAAACGGTCTCGCGCGACCATCCGGGCGCTGAAGCGGGAGCCGCGCGCCGCCGCTTCGAAAGAGGCGCTTTCGCGGCAGGCGCATGCGGCCGCAAGCCGCCGCAGCGCGAAAAGCAGATCCGCCGCCGCTCGCAAGGCGGCACGCACACGCGCGAGTCATCAGCACGGATGAGCCGGGATCGGCAGACCTCCTTCAGGTCGCCGACCCCCCTCGAGTAGCAATCCCCGTTGGCGAGTTTGGCCCCAACTGGGCACCAAAGAGTCTTGTGAAACGCGGCAGGACAGGCTACCTTGCGAACCGCGGTGGCCAGTGCCCAAGGTATGCCTTTAGCCCAGACCAATTCAATTCGCAAGAATTTCATGGTGGTAGTCCTTGCCACCACGTTTGCGGCCTTGCTCCTGGCGGCGGCGGCGCTGCTCATCTACGAGGCGCGGCTTTATCGTCACACCAACCTCGATAACCTGCGCACCCAGGCGGAACTGGTTGCAAAAACCGTCGCGCCTGCGCTGGCCTTTGACGACCTGAAGGCGGCGCAGGACAGCCTCAACCTGCTGGCCCACCGCAAGGATATCGAGGCCGCGGCGCTCTACGCGCCAACCGGCTCGCTGCTCGAGACTTATCTGCGGGCGGGCAAGGGCGACGGCGTTCCCGTCATGCCAGACTGGGAGGGCACTCGTATCGAAGGTGGGAAGATCGTCTCCGTCCAGCGCATCGTCGAGAACGGAATACTGGTCGGCACACTGTATTTGCGCGGCCAATATGAGCTGTGGAGCCGGCTATACGACTATCTCTTCATTCTTGCTTCGGTAATGGCGGGCAGTCTGGTGCTCGCGTTGCTCATTTCCACTGCGCTGCAAAGAACGGTCACCGAACCGATCGTTGCACTGACCAAGGCTGCGCATACCGTGGTTGGCGAACGCGACTTCTCGCTGCGCGTGCCGAAATCGACCGGCGGCGAGATCGGCGTGCTCGTGGATGCGTTCAATACCATGCTTGCGGAAGTAGGCCAGCGCGCCAACGAACTCGAGGCATCGAACAAGGTGCTCATTCAGGAGTCCACCGATCGCGCCGCGGCGGAAGCCGCTTTGCGCCTTGCCGATCGCCGCAAAGACGAATTCCTCGCCATCCTCGCGCACGAACTGCGCAACCCGCTCGCGCCCATCACCAACGCATTGGCCATCCTGCATCGGGCGCCGCTGGATGCGAAGCTGGTCCAGCTTCGCGAAATGATGGAACGACAGCTGCGCCAGTTGGTGCGGCTGGTGGACGACCTGCTCGACGTCTCCCGCATTACCACCGGCAAGCTGGTGTTGCGCAAGGAGGTGGTGGATGTCGTGGAAGTGGTGCGGGACGCGGCGGAGACGGTCAAGCCGTTGCTGGAGACCCGCAGTCACCGGCTGACACTCCAACTGCCGAAGGAGCCGATCCTGATGCACGCTGACGGCGTGCGGCTGGCGCAGGTGGTTGCCAACCTGCTCAACAACGCGGCGAAATACACCGAGCCGGGCGGCCGCATCGAGGTCGCGCTTGCAAGAGAAGGCAATGAAGTATCGGTGCGCGTGACCGACAGCGGCATCGGCATCGCCGCGGAGATGCTTACCCAGGTTTTCGACATGTTCCGCCAGGCCGATTCGTCTCCGGAAAGAATCCAGTCCGGTCTGGGCGTCGGGCTGACCCTGGCCAAGCGCCTGGTCGAACTCCATGACGGCAGCATCACGGCAACCAGCCTCGGCCTGGGCAGGGGCAGCGAATTTATCGTGCGTTTGCCGATCATGCAGGTTTCCGCGGCTGCGCACGAGCGTGCGCCGGTCCTGCATGACCGGCACGGTTCCGGGCCGCGTCGCGTAATGGTGGTGGACGACAACGTCGACTTTGCAGAAACGCTCGCGACGCTGATCAGGAATCTGGGCCACGATGTACTGGTCGCCCATAGCGGTCCCGATGCGCTGGCGCAGGCCCCCAAGTTCGCCCCCGATTTTGCGTTCCTCGACATTGGCATGCCCGGAATGAACGGCTACGAACTGGCGCAGCGGTTGCGCGCGCTGCCCGAGACGGCGCAGACCGTGCTGATATCGGCGACCGGATACGATCAGGAAACCGATCGCAAGCGCGCGACAGCGGCTGGATTCGACCGGCACCTGGTCAAACCCGTGGAACTGCGCACCGTTGAGTCGATCCTTGCAACTTTTTCGGCGCAAGCGGTGCGACAATACGACTTCGGAGGAAAATCTTGAGGTTGCAAGCGTGGCGGGTTGAAGAAAACAAACAAATGATGATTCTCAACGCAGATTACAGAAGTGTTGCAGCCCTTGCGGTAACCAGATCCCTTGCCAGCATCGCCGCGGACAGGCTTGCCGCCATAATTGCCCGCGTGGCCAGCACGCTGCTTGCTGGCTGCATTGCATTTGCCTGCTTCCAGGATGCCCGTGCCCAGGACAGCGAGTATTCCGAGGTCAGCGTCAAGGCCGCCTACCTGGTTCATTTCCTCGGGTACGTCGAATGGGCGAGCGTCAAGCCGCAAGCGGACGTGCTGACCATCGGAGTCATAGGCAATCGCGATGTCGCGGCGGAACTGCAGCGGATTCTTCCGGGCCGATCCGTGGCCGGCCGCAGCCTGCGTGTGCGCGAACTCGGCGCCAGCGACGATTTTTCCGCCGTGAACATCCTTTACGTTGGTTCAAGCCAAAGCGCCAACCTGCCTGCTTATGCGGCCAGGGCGCGACAGCAGCACATACTCCTTGTCAGCGATACCGAGTTGGGACTGGAAAAAGGTGCCACCATCAACTTCGTGAACCAGGACCGCCGCATTCGCTTTGAGATCTCGCTGCGCGCCGCCGAGGAAACCGGAATCAAACTGAGCTCCCGCCTGCTTTCCGCGGCCATAAGATTGAAGCGCAGCAATCTGTTTTTCCGCGGAAGGACGGTTCTTGTGGGGCTGTGCTCTGACCAACCTGGTCTTGCCTGAACACTTTAAATGAGGATCCGGGCTGCCCTCTAGCCGGCCCCACGCGCACGGGTTTCTTTTGGCCGGCTCTTCCAGGGCCTCACGCATGAACGACCTGAGTCATCTTCTCGAGAACAATCGGGCGTGGGCCGAAGGCGTGCGCCAGCGCGAACCCGGTTTCTTCGACCAGCTCGCGCAGTTGCAAACCCCCGAGTACCTGTGGATCGGCTGCTCCGACAGCCGCGTTCCCGCCAACCAGATCACCGGCCTTGCGCCAGGGGAAGTGTTCGTGCACCGCAACGTCGCCAACGTGGTCGTGCATGCCGACCTGAATTGCCTGTCGGTGCTGCAGTACGCGGTGGATGTGCTCAAGGTCAAGCACGTCATCGTTTGCGGCCACTACGGCTGCGGCGGCGTGATCGCCGCGCACGACAATGTCAAACTGGGGCTGGTGGACAACTGGCTGCGCCACGTGCAGGACGTCGGCCAGAAGCATCGCGATGCGCTGGCGGAGAACAAGGTGCGGGACAAACGCATCGCCCGCCTTTGCGAGCTGAATGTGATCGAGCAGGTGGTCAACGTCGCCCAGACCACCGTGGTGCAGGACGCCTGGGCCCGTGGCCAGACGCTCACCGTGCACGGATGGATCTACGGCCTACGGAACGGGTTGATACACGACCTTGGAATGAGCGTCTCGCAGCCGGAACACCTGCATGAACGCTATGCGTCAGCGGTTGCGTAGCAGAATGTCGATCAACCGCGGGTAGATACACCGGGCGAGCGGCAGGTGGCAGGACATTGGCGCGCCGCCCGGCGGAGAATGTGTCAGCCCGATACCCAGGAGCAGGCGAATTCGTGAGTGCGCTCGCCGTTGGAGTTGGGCTCGACGCTTTCCCAGATGCGCTTCATCTTCCCGGACGACCAGATGCGCTCGCCGAACAGGTTGAACATGTCCATGGAGATCACGCGATGGTGCTTGTTCCGGCAGTTCTCCTCGATCACCCCGGCGGTTTCCTTGACGGTGGCGCTGTCGGGCAACTGCACCGGCCATAGCGACACGCGGTATACCGCCTTTTTGGTGAGAGATACGATTTCGGCATCGCGGCTCAGTGAATCCGCGTCGACGTAATACGTTGCGGTAGCGTCCTTGTCGATTTCCATCCATTTCTCCGCGTGGGCGGAGACGGAAATAGCGGTAATCGCAATAGCTGCAAACAGGAACAGGACTTTCATAAAATCTCCTTCCGACACTTGCAAAACGAGCGGAAACAATTCCTTCAGTTCCCGCGCGCGGTTTAATTCACTTGACCATGGCTGCAGGATGCGCCGCAAACATTATGCGGATCGCATCCGCGAGAGAGACCGTTCGGCGCATGTCTGCGTCGGGTTTTCAGAGCATTTTCAGGCAAAGACCCTAGGCGCTCCCCGGGGACAGACCCTAGAAAGCAAAGTGCAGGGGTTAGGGATTAGGGGCTAGGGGGCGGAGAAGAGAAAAGAGAAAAGAGGCGGTGCTGCATGCTGTTGTGTGATGGGGCGAAAGCCCCGGAATCCCGGGAAGCGGGACTGTGTACTGAGTGCTGCGGAAAAGCAGAGGAAAGGTGAAAGGTGAAAGGTGAAGCTCAACTCAACGCTTAACTCGGCGAAGGGCGAGGGGCGAGGGACGAGGGGAACTGCAGGGGCTAGGGATTAGGGGCTAGGGAAAGGCAGGAAAGAAAAATGCACGAAGTCCACCTCTAGACCCTAACCCCTAGTCCCTAGCCCCTAGCACCTGTTCGATCCAATCCGCCAGCGCATCCATCATTTCGGTTCTGACTTCCGCGTCTTTGCGCCCGGTGCGCGCGGGTACGTGAAAGGAATGATTGGCATCCTGAATCAGCTTCAGGGTTGCGCGCGCACCTAACTGCTGAATCAGCGGCTGCAGGAGTTGCAAATCAGCGAACTCGTCGCGGCTTCCCTGCAGGAACAGCATTGGAATCTGCACCTCGAAAAGATGCTTGCCGCGCTCATCCGACGGTTGTCCTGGCGGATGGAGCGGGAACCCGAGGAATACCAGCCCGCGGACTCCGGGCAGCGCCGATGCGGCTTGTGCCTGGGAGGTCATGCGGCCTCCAAAAGATTTGCCGCCTGCAAGCAGCGGAACCCCGGGAAGCTGCCGGGCCGATTCCGCGACGGCGGCACGCACGGTGGCGTGCGCAATCTTCGGAGTGTCGGGCCGTTTCGAACCCCGCTCCATGTAAGGAAACTGATAGCGCAGGGTGGCGACGCTGCGCGCCGCAAGTTCGTCCGCGACCTGGGTCATGAAAGGATGGGTCATTCCGGCGCCCGCGCCGTGCGCGAGCACCAGACATACGTGTGCCCGCGCAGGCAGCTGAAGCAAGCCGGAAACCCGCTGCGTAGGCTCGAGCGCGATCGTCACCGGCCGCGGACTTGCTGAAGCCAAAGAAATGCTCCTCAGACTTTCGCTGAAGACGCGCCGAATTGCATCAGCTTCAGCGCATACTCCGGCGCCGTCGGTTCGTGCATGAAATAGACGTAGATCTCCCTCCATTCGGTGGCCGCGAGCCGGCCGGCCCATTGCTCAAGGTCGCGATCCGAGTAGGTTTCCAGCCGCAGCCTGACGTAGCCCCATGGAGCAGTCGGCACCAGTGGCGGCGGCGCATTGTCTTCGCGCTCCGAAAAGCACAAGGTCGCGCCGGCCCCACTGAGCGCGTCATAAATATCGTCGGCAAACCAGCTGTCGTTGCGGAATTCAAACGCCGCGTGGTGATTCTCGGGGAGCAGGCGCAGAAACTCGGAGAGCCGCGGCAGGTCCTTCTTCAGGAATGGAGGCAATTGAAACAGCACGGGGCCACGCTTATGGCCGAGCGTTGCGAGATTCTTGTAGAGATAGGCGACCGAATCGGCCGAGCTTTCGGCTTTGAGTCGCGCCATGTGGGTGATGCGCCGCGACGCCTTGATCGCGAAGCGGAAATCTTCCGGCGTGGACTGTGCCCAGTTCTCCAGCACGCTGGTCTTGGGCATCTGGTAAAAGGTGTTATTGATCTCGACGGTGGGCAGACGCTCGGCATACCACTTGAGCATTGCGTCCGCCTTGATGTCCTCGGGATAGAAGGTTCCCTTCCACTCCTTGTAGGAGTAGCCGCTCGCACCCGCCCAAAGGCTGGAAGCTGCAGCGTGCCGGGTTTTCTCTTTGCTCATAGAATGTTTCAGCATGGCAAAAGGTCAACTCAGCGAATATTCCACCAAACGCAAGTTCGCGGCTACCCCCGAGCCGGCGCCGCTGGTGGTCGCGCGACAAAACGGCCCGCTGCTTTTCGTCATCCAGCAGCATTCCGCCAGCCGGCTTCACTATGACTTCCGGCTGGAATGCGATGGGGTGCTTATATCCTGGGCCGTGCCGAAAGGCCCCTCGTTGGACCCCAAAGAGAAGCGCCTTGCGGTGCACGTGGAGGACCATCCCTACGACTATGGTTCGTTCGAAGGCGTGATTCCGCCCGGACAGTATGGCGCGGGAGAGGTGATCGTATGGGATTGCGGCGTCTACTCGCCCGACGAAGCCGGGGAGACCTGGTTCCACGATCCCAAGGAGGCACAACGTCAGGTCCGGGAAGGCCTGGAAAAAGGCAAGCTCAGCTTTCAGCTCCGCGGCGAGAAGGTGAAGGGTTCCTTCGCGCTGGTGCGCACCAAGGAACGCAAGAACTGGCTGCTGCTCAAGCACAAGGACAGGTTCGCAGCAGCCGTCGATGTCACCGCACAGAATCGGTCCGTACTTTCCGGCGTGGGGGTGGAGGACCTCAAGGTAGTCCCGGCCCACCGGATTCCTGCGTCACAACTCATTCCCGGTGGCGAGTTCGAGGCTATCCCGGAGAAACTCTCGCCGATGCTCGCCGAAGCGGGCGATGCCCCGTTCAACCGTCCAGACTGGATGTGGGAGCCCAAGCTCGACGGATACCGCGTGCTCGCCTTCATCGACGGACAGAATGTAAACCTGCGCTCGCGACGCGGACTGGCACTGTCCGGCAAATTCCCGCGGCTCGCAGCGGAACTCGGCGCGCAAGGGGCGCACGCGATGATTCTCGACGGCGAGATCGTCGCGTTCGATGCTGGCGGCAGGCCGTCCTTCAACGCGCTGCAGAATCGCGTTCAACTGAAGACTGAACGCGAGATCGCAGCGGCCGACCGGGATACGCCGGTGGTGTTCTACTGCTTCGACTTGCTGCATTTTGCCGGGATCAATCTGCGCAGGGCGCCGTACGCCGACCGCCGGCGCTATCTCGCCCAATGCCTGCTGCCTTCTGCGCTGGTGCAAGCGGTGCACGTATCGGAGGACGGCATCGCGCTGCACGACGCGGCGCTCGCGAGCGGGTTCGAGGGAGTCATCGGCAAGCGCAAGGACAGCCGCTACGAGGCGGGAAAACGCTCGGCATCCTGGTTGAAGATCAAGCCGACGCAGAGCGCTGAATTTGTCGTCGGCGGCTATACCAGCGGAAAGGGTTCGCGCGCTGCGCTCGGTGCACTGCTGCTCGGCTACTGGGACAAGGGCAAGCTGCGCTATGCCTCGCACGTCGGCTCCGGACTGGATGAGCGCGCGCTGGCAAAGGTAAAAGCCAGGTTGGAGCCGCTGCAAATAAGCACTTGTCCATTCTCGGAAAAGCCGGAACTGAACGGCCCGACGACCTGGGTTGAGCCCAAGGTGGTGGCCGAGGTGAGCTTCCAGAGCTGGACCGAAGACGGTTCCCTGCGCGCGCCCGTGTTCCTGCGGCTGCGTGACGACGTCGATCCGAAGGCGGTGCGCAGGATCGAGCCGGCCGCGGTGTCGCACGCCAAGGCAAGCGGGAGGCGGGACGCCGACGTCCAGGACGACGAAGTCACGGCGCAACTGGACAACAACAGGAAAGCGGACTTTGCGATTTCAGTGGGCGCACACCGGATACGCCTGACGCATCTCGACCGCGTTTACTGGCCGGCGGATCCGGCCCTGCAGCAGCCGGCCATCACAAAGCGCGACCTGTTGCGCTACTTTGCCCAGGTCTCGCGCTTCATCCTGCCGCATCTGGCGGACCGGCCGCTCACGATGATCCGCATGCCGTCCGGCATTCACGGGGAACGGTTCTTCCAGAAACACTGGGAGCAGGAGCGCCCGGAGTTTGTCGAGACCATCACGGTTTTCTCCGGTCACAAGGAGGAAAGCCACGAATACCTGCTGTGCAACAACCTGCCGACCTTGCTGTGGCTCGCGCAATCCGGAACGCTCGAATTTCACGTCTGGCATTCCCGCGCCAAACCCGGCCCCGACGCGGCGTCCAAGAGCACCGATTACGCTTCTTCGGAGGAGGCCATGGATGCCTCGGTGCTCAACTACCCGGACTACATCGTGTTCGATATCGACCCGTACATCTATTCCGGAAAGGAGAAGAGCGGCGCCGAACCCGAATTGAACACGGTCGCGTTCGAGAAGGGCAAGCAGGTGGCATTCTGGTTGCGGGAGCTGTTGCAGAGCATGTCGCTCGAGCCGATCGTCAAGACCTCGGGCAAGACCGGCCTGCATGTCTTCGTTCCGATCCGGCGTACCCTCGATTTCGATGCCGCACGCGCGGTCTCGGAGCTGGTGGGCCGGCATCTGATGCGCGGCCATCCGAAGGAAATCACCATGGAATGGAGCGTGCCGAAGCGCACGGGAAAGATCTTCATGGATTACAATATGAACGTACGCGGCAAAACCTTGAACGTGGCCTACTCGCCCAGGGGCGAGCCGGGCGCGCCGGTATCGATGCCGCTCACGTGGGAAGAACTCGCCGGGGCGCACCCACTCGATTTCAGAATTACCAACGCGGCGCAGCGCCTCAGGGAGACGGGCGATCGCTGGCACGACGCCCTCAAACGCAAACAGAGCCTCGAGCGCGCGCTGGACCGCGCCTAGGTTCGACCAGATCGGAGGCAGAGCATGGCTGCACGTTCGATTGCATCGTTGACGATTTCGTTCGGGCTGGTGTCGATTCCGGTGAAGCTGTATTCGGCCACCGAGGCGAGCCGCGCAATCTCCTTCAACCTGCTGCACAAGACCTGCGGCTCGCGGCTCAAGCAGCAATACATCTGCATCAAGGAAGAGGTGCCGGTCGAGCGCGAAGACATGGTAAAGGGCTATGAATTCGCCAAGGACCAGTACGTGATGTTCACGCCCGAGGAACTCAAGGCGATGGAGGAAGCGGGCACGCATACCGCCGAGGTCACCGAATTCGTGCCGATCGCGTCGATCGACCCCATGTACTTCGACAAGACTTACTACATCGCCCCGGACAAGGGCGGCGCGAAGCCCTACGCGCTGTTCGCCAAGGCGTTGCGCGAATCGAAGCGCTGCGCGCTCGGCCGCTGGGCGGCGCGCGGCAAGCAATACATCGTGATGATCCGTCCGGTCGAGGATGGCCTGGTCATGCAGCAGTTGCTCTACGCCGACGAGATCAGGTCGATCAAGGGGATCGAGATCCCGAAGACCGATGTGAAGGACGCCGAGCTCAAGCTGGCGCAACAGCTGATCGAACAACAGGCCTCGGATCAATTCGACCCGACCGCGTACACCGACGATGTCCGCGCGCGCATAGAAGCGGCGGTCCAGAAGAAAGTGGAAGGTCAGGAAATCACCATGGCCGAGGCGCCTGCAGGCGGCGCGCAGGTCATTGATCTGATGGAAGCGCTGCGCGCGAGCCTCGGGAAGAAAGCGCCCAAGCCTGTCAAGGCGGCGAAAGCAGCGGAGCCGGAAGCGCGCAAGCCACCGAAGCGGGCGCAGCAGGCTGAGCCCGTCGCGCGCAAGAGCGGGAAGAAGTAACGTCAACCCAGGCGGAGGCCATGCATCAGTACGGCGTGCGTGACGTAGAGAAGCTGCTGCGTCTGCCGCGCAGTACCATCCGCGCCTTGATCGCCGCAGGGGTCGTTTCACCCCGGCGCGGACCGCGCAAGGCGTGGCTGTTTTCCTTCCAGGACCTGATCGTGCTGCGCACTGCCCAGGCACTTGCCGCGGCCAAAGTGCCGCAGCGGCGGATCACCCGATCGGTAAAAGAGCTGCGCCGCCATCTTCCCGAAACCATGCCGCTGTCCGGCTTGAGCATCAGCGCAGTCGGCGACCGTGTCGTGGTCAACGAGGGCAGCCGCCGCTGGCAAACCGATTCCGGGCAATACCTGCTCGCCTTCGACGGCGATCCGGACAGCGGTTCCCTCAGCGTGATCGAACGCCCGCAGGCGGCGCCTGCGCATGCCGCGCGCGACTGGTTCGAAAGCGGCGTTGTGCTGGAGCAGGAAGACGCCGACGCGGCGTTGCGCGCTTACGAGCGAGCCGTTGCCGCGGAGCCTGCACATCTCGATGCGCGCATCAACATGGGGCGGTTGCTGCACGAATCCCGGCGCCTTGCGAAAGCCGAGCAGGTCTACCGCGAAGCGATAGCAGTGTGCGGGGAGGACCCGATGTTGCTGTTCAACCTCGGTGTGCTGCTC
>Ga0134123_10000972_pt1 | contig 18816 bp, 18 predicted proteins | sample KB303_FD_96460 | JGI IMG/M metagenome (GOLD analysis project Ga0134123, IMG submission 96460) | Terrestrial soil microbial communities without Nitrogen fertilizer from Kellogg Biological Station, Michigan, USA - KB3-0-3 | ecosystem: Environmental > Terrestrial > Soil > Unclassified ...
GCGCTGTGGACCTGCTACCCGGCTCTCCGGCGATTACCGGGGCGGGACTCTCACCCGCTGGAGATGTGCAGCCTGAGACTGTGCTTCCTCGCGGTTGCTTCGTCTCGTCACGGCGCACCATGGTTTGGGATTATAGGTTGCTGGGTTGCGCGGTCACGCGGAAGGGGTTTCGGATGCGAAGTCGTTTCTCGACGAGCCAGCCGTCCTGGAGATCTTCTGAAAAGAGCGTGGTACATCCAGCCTCGAGCGCCGCGGCAACGATGAGCGCATCGTAAATGCTGAGTGTGTGTGCTTCAGCGAGCGCCAGAGCCGATTCATGCGTTGCCAGGGTGATCGGAACACACGAAGGACAAAAGACACGCAAGACACTCAGCGCGTCACGGACTTCAGGCCATCGCATCTGCAGCTTCCGGACGGCCACGGCGGCGAATTCGTTGAGAACCTGTACGCTGACCACGCCGCCTTCGCCCAGCAGTGTTTCCGCCGTCGCGGTACGCGAGTCCCCGAGCGCAAACGCGTAGATCAGAACATTCGTGTCCAGAAACACGTCAGCGCGCATTCGCGTCGAACCGATCGAAAGTGAAACCGCGGGGCAGAGGCCGCCGCAGTTTGCGAAGCCTCGCCATCGCTCGCTCCACACTTCGGTCGCGCGTGACTTCGAATGTGCGCAACGTAGCGATCCGGATCTCGATCTCGTCCCCTTCCTCGAGATCGAGCGCTTCCACCACGTCGGCGGGGAGGCGAACGGCGAGACTATTACCCCATCGTGATACGCGCATGAAGCTCTCCTCGATGATCTACATTGGTGATTGTAGATCAACTCCGCGGCCGGAAGAGCTTCAGAAACAGTTTGCGGTCGACGAAGATCGCGACCTGATGCGTGGTATTCCATCCGCTTGTTCCGCTGTTCGTGATCTGCGGGTTCCAGACGAGATGGAAGTTCGCCCGCGTCACGCGCTCGTGCAGGAAGGCTTCGAACGACGGGCTCACGAGGTTGATCGCCGTTCCGCCGCGGTTCGAAACGCCGCCGAGGGTGAGGGTCGGCCGGAAAAGTACGCGCTTCCACGCCGTTCCGGGAAAACGGTTTGTGTAGACGAGCTCGTGCTGCATCCGATCATCGGTAGTGCCCCTGCGCGAATTCCTCGAGTACTGGACCGAGCCGTAAACAGCGCGCCCGCGAAATCGAAAATACGTATCTGCGTCGAGGCCGAAGGTCTGCTCGCGGCCGGAACGGCGTGAGACGATCTCATTCGTCAGTGGCAGGCTGATGTCCGTATCGATCGTTTGCCGGCTCCAGGTCAGTCGATAGCGCATCATCACCGGAATCCCGTCAATGCCCCACAACGCCGGTGCATAGAACGCCACCTGCAGCGCATCCTTCGACCCCGGCGGCGGGGCCGCGGGCGTGGCGTCGCGGGGCGGCGGGGTCGGAAAGAAGATCGGGGGATCGCATGCGCAGACGTGGACGGGCGGCGGATCATCGCCGAGGATCTCGCTGTGCTTGTAATCGAACTGAAGGCGCCGGATGTAGAAGCTGTTCGTGACGTGAACGAATCCGGCGTCCTGATTCGCGGGCCTGTAGTCGTCGACAAAACTCCACGCCGCGCCGATGACGAGACGGGAGGCGAACACCGGCACGTTGTCGTGAGGGCGCGGGTCGAGAAAGTCGTCGGGATCGAAGATGGGGCGCGGCTGTGCGGCGGCGGCGGTCGCGAAAAGGACGACAAGGACGGCGCAAATGCGAATCATCTGGGCGTGACCCTGAGCTCCTTCAGTTTGAGCTCCTTCAGATTGTCGATATCGATGTCCATGGCGGTCACCGGGAGCGAGGGCCCGCTCCTGTTCCCCCTGACGTACTGGATGCTGAGGCGACGGCGGATCTCATCGGCCGACAGAGAAATCGGCCGCCCGCTGAGTACTTCGGGCAACGCGTTGACATTGAGCCAGGTCAGTCTCGGCTTCATCATGTCCGATCCGAGCTGCAGAAACAGCGTTTCCCCTCCGAACTGAACGTGAGTGATCGTGCCGGTGCTCAGGAACGGGCGGGGGCGGAACTCCACACACGGCCTGCTCTGACTGTGATCCGTGCGGGCAACATCACGCACGTAGCTCACCGGCATGGATGGAGTGGCGAAGATCGCGATGGACCGTAGCCTTTCGGCGTTGCAGCAGTCGAAGACGAGTTTCGCAACGGGCTCGCCGCTAATCAGGACTGCATCTGCCTTGTGACAGTCAGTGCGCGCATGATCGAGGCGAAGGCTGAACCGCGTGAATCGAGTGTTGAATCTGCGGTCGGCGGTGGCCGTCCAGTGACATTTTTTTTTGTCCCTGGCGGGATCGGCGGGTCTCCATTTCTCTTCCGCATCCACTCCTTCAATGACGACCCACAACTCTCGGCTCTCGCACCTGGTGCCACTCAGCCAGATGTCGATCTCCGAAGTAGTCGCCTCGAGCTTCCGGGCATGCGCAGAACCGGCGAACATGACACTCAGAGCGCATGCGAGCCAGATCCAGCCAGTGAGTCGCTTACAGTTCAGTGCAGGGATGTGCATACTCGGATACCCTCTTCTCGATGAACTTGTAAAGGCGTTGCGCCGAAAACGTCTGGGAGCCCGGGCGCGGTTTGCCGGCTGAACTGCCGGCATCGCGGACCTCGATCCCGAGTGTCGCGCCGGCACCGGCGACGGATTTTTCGATCTTCTGGAACGGAGGCCGCGACGACGTCTCGGGATCGCATTTCGTCACCAGTTCCCATGCATGCAGGAACACGTCCGCTTCGCTGTTCGCCTTCAGTCTCAGCGTCGCGTCGTCTGTGCCGACGATCTGCAGAGGTGCGTCCTCGATCGGCAATCGTGTGAATTTCAGCCGGAAGCCGGCCAGATCGGAGGCCTTCGGTCCATGGTTCGTGACGTGGACCCTGATCCAGTTTTCGGATGCGCCCGTCAGCTCGAACGTCGTCCGCGTCGGTCCGATCCAGCCGCGAATCCAGGCCGCAACGGCGAGAACGAGGAGCAACGCCGTCACGGCAAATGCAATGGGCACCAGGAAGCGCTGCCGCCGTTGTTCCTGCTTTTTTCGCTTCTGCGTCGCGATTTCTGCGTCCGTGATCCCGAACTCTTTGGCCAGCTCGCGCAGATCATTGCTATACGGCTTTTGCAGGCAGGCTGCTATGACCAGTTCCTTCAGCCGGTACTCGCCCTTCGCCCACTTGTGCACCTCGACGGCAATTTCCTCTGACCCTCCGTCGCCGACATGTTTGTCCAGCGACTCGTCGAGCTCGAGCAACAGACGACTCATATCTTTGCGCGACGGAAATGCCTCCGCCAGCGTGTCGACAAAACGGCCGCGCCAGCCACGCGGCGGCTCAGGCGGGATTTGCGACTGGTCACTCATCCGTCATTCCACCCGAGTTGTTCACGTACACCGTCCTGAAGCGTGCGCCGGATACTCGTGATGGGGATCCCTTCGTTGTATTCGGCGGGCTCGATTTTGCGGGGATCGCCCGAGTGATGCAGTGCGACGAGATTCCAATCGGGATCGAAACAGGGAGATCCGGAAGATCCGGGCTCGCTGTTGACCAGGTAGCGCACGCGGCTGGCGTTCTCGTTGACCTCCGTGACCACGTCGAACGCGAATCGCAATGGATGCAGGTCGGGACCTTCGAGGTATCTCTCTGGTTTTTTCGGATGCTGCAGGATCAGCAGCGGCATTCCCGCCATCAACTTCGGCTCGGCTTGCGGTGGCGGAATCACATCGCGCGGCCGCCCGTCGGACATCGGCGCCTCTTCCGGTTTTCCGTCGATGGGCAGGAGTGCGTAGTCGAGCGCGCTGTCGTCCGGCGGCGGCGCCGGTAGTTTGGGATGCCGGGAATCGACACTGTGCCACGGACTGGAGGCGATCAGCGGACCCGAGACGCGGTAATAGCGCGACGGAGTCAACGAACCGTCGGCAGCAGCCTGGTAATCGAATTCGACCTGGATCGACTTCCAGTCGGCATCGCGAACGACGTGGTCATTCGTCATCACGACGCCCGGAGCGGCGAGAAAACCGGAGCCCTTCCGCGCGCCGTCAATCACTATGCAACAGACACAGTTCTCCATGCGTGCCATGCGGTCGCGCCACTGGCCGGGTTCTTTGAACTTGACCGCGGAACTGGTGATCTTCTCGAGCGCGTCGCGGGTGACCTGACGCTGCGCAGACCCTGACCAGGTGCCGTAGAAGCCGCGAAGCAGCGCGTTACCGGGAACCGCGGCGTACGCAGCCTTGACCAGGGCATGGGTCTTCCCGTCCGCCTCAGCCCACTTGATCACCTCGGTGACCATCCTGGGCAGCGGGCCCGGCGCGGTAATGGAATCCAGCGACACGCCCAGCCCTTCTCCGATGTACAGCAGGTTGTCGAGCCGGCCAGCATCGTAAAAAGCAGACACGAGGGCAGCGTGAAGCGCGGCCCGTTCGCGAGTCGTCAGATCTGCGTATGGCATGGGTCTCCGAGCGACATAGCGGCTGTCCTCACTGGCGCACGAAATACAGACGTCAAACTCCCTGGCCAGTGCGCGAAGGGTTTAGCAGTGTCTTTGGCCATTGCGTCACCTTCTTATCGCAAGAATACCGGCTGCGGCCAGGAAAAGAGCCAGCAGCATCATCCCCCACTCCGACAACACCGGTGCCCCTATACCCCCGGTAACAGCAGGCAGGATGCAGACGGTATAGGTTTGTTCGCCGATGCAGCCCTTCGAGTCGGTGGCACGCACTCGGAAGGTGAAGCATCCGGAGTTGGTGGGAGTTCCTGAGAGCGTGCCGTTGGCCATGAGCGTGAGGCCGGACGGGGGCGGGGGCGAGCCGGGCACGATGCTGAATATGTAAGGAGGGGTGCCGCCGCAGGCGCTGAGCGTCTGGCTGTATGGCTTGCCGATGCGCCCGCTCGGGAGGGTCGTGGGCGAAATCGTTATGACGCAATGGACTCTCAGCGAGAGGTGGACGGTGATGGGCGGACAGTCCTTTGGAGTCACGAGTACATCGAACGAATAACAGCCCGGTATTGGTGGGGGGCCGGACACCAAACCACCATCCGACACATCGAGATCGCCCGGGAGTGGCGTTTCTGGGATCTCGCTGAATGTGACCGGGTAGTCGCAGCCGGTGATTGTCAACTGATGCTTATAAACGACGCAGGCCGTCGCGTCGCGGAGCGGATCGACGGTGATCGTGGTGGGACAAAGGATCTTGAGCTCGTAAGGATGACTCGCTGTATTGCCAAGAGGATCTATCGCGACGATCGTGAAAAGATATGTGTCCGGTTTTTTCGGCGTTCCATACAACTTGCCCGTTGTTGGATCGAACACGAGGTCGGGAGGCAGAACGCCGGCAGGCAGGGCGGCGAAGACATAATCGTTCGTGCAGGCATTTACAGAGATCGTTTCGCAATAGGGCGTGCAGACCCTTCCGGGTGGAAGCGAGTCCGGCGAAAATGTGATCACCGGCACGGGGCGGATCAGGAGGTTGTAGTCTCTCGTGACCGAACAGGCGTCGGTCGTTACAGTGACCGTGAAGCGGTAATAGCCGCACATCGTCGGCTTACCGGAGAGCGTCTGGCGTGGATTCGGCGTGGAAGGTAGTGTGCCGGGCCGGGGAAGCAGCCCGGGAGGGATTGTGTCGGAGAAGCTGAATGTGAACGGCCCTGTCCCGCCGGTGACCTCAAAAACGACGGGGTAATCCATGCCGACGGTTCCTTCCGGAAGCGTGTCGATATCCGGTAAGAGTTTCAGCCCGCCCGTAATCGGGCCCATGTACCGCCGGCTTCCCTTACAGCCGAGTGCATCGGTTGCTTCTACGGTGAAGTCGTAGTGGTCGTCTGCCTTCGTCGGAGTTCCAAACAATCTGACGGAAAGTAAAACGTCCAACAAGTCCAACCCGTCCGGCCGCTTTCTTACGGTGATGGCGTATTTGTAAGGCGGCGTCCCGCCGGTGGCGAAGATCGTTTTGTCGTAAAAAATGCACGCGACCGGATCGGGAAGCTCAGAAAGAATAATCGGCCCGCAGATCGCGATCAGGTAGACGCGGATGCAACTGAAGCCCGAGGCGTCGGTGACGGCGATCGCTACTTTGAATGCACCCGCGGCCTTCGGTTTGCCGGACAATGCACCATTACCGGCCAGTGTCAGGTCGGGCGGAAGCTCGCCGGCGACTACCGCAAACTGATACGGCGGCTTTCCTCCGGTCGCAGTGAGCATCAGGGGCTCGGGCCCGTAGGGCTTGTCGATCGTTCCACCCGGAAGGATTCGCTGCTCGATCGTCAGAAGCTCGCAGCAGATCGTCACACCGGCGTCGTCGAGTGTCACCGTTCCCGTTTGCGACAGGAGCCGTCCGGAGACAATCGCGCGGTTGTTCGCGGTGATGTTCCCCAGCGCGAGGACATTCCCGAGGAACACGCTCCTCGCGCCGAACGTCGCCGGGCCCGCGACTCGCCAGAAGACGTGGCCCTCTTTCGCACCGTTCGTCGTTTGTACAAGCGCACCGGGTGCGGTGGTCAGCGAGTCGGTCCTGAAAATCCACGACCCGTCGGGATTGCCGTCGGCGTCGATCGTCAGCGGCAGCGTCTCTGACAACACCGCCGGCGACGTCAGGCAATAGACTCCCGGCCCGAACGTCTTTCCACTGAGAGCGCCGTCGATCATCGCGGTGCATGGGAGCGTTGCAAGGGCTGCGTAAGCAGCCGCGTTCTCCTCCTGCGCCTGCCGCGCGAGCGCATCGTTGGTGCGGACTTCGCCGATCACGAAATGCAACGCGTCGCCGGTCACACCGCCCGCGCTCGCGCCAACGTTGCCGGCAATGATCGTGGGGCCGGAGTTCGTCACGCTCGTGCGGCCCAGCACCGCGTAGCTCGCCACGGAAGATCCGAGCGCCGGCTGCGCGAGCCCCCGCCCAGCGCCGCAAAGAACTGCGACGAGCGCTGCGAGCCGCACGTATCGAGAGGACATGGACCTTCTATATAGATGGAGTGCCGGAATCACGGCATTCCCTACCCTCAGACTGATAGTCCGCCGTGCGGCATCGGATTCCGCCGCGAAGGTCGTCCAGGCGAAAAGGCTCTGGTCACGGAACACGGAGAGCGGCGAAGCCGCGCACGAACAGCAGCGCCAGCCGCGCACGAACAACAAACTACAATCGCCACACCCATGTACCACCCCAACATCAACGCCCTCCCCTGGGCGATCGTCGGCGGCGCGCTGTTCGTGCTGGCGGGAGTGATCTTCGCGAGGCAGCGGGCCTCGCGGGTGGCGGTGCTGTTCTGCGCGATGATCGTGCTGGTCGGGGTGTGGTTCGGCGGGTTCGCGGGGATGCTGCTGGCGAGCGACGCGGACGTCGCGAGGGTGTGGGGGCGGATCGCGCTCGCGGCGGTGTGCCTGTTGCCGGCGGCGATCTACGACTTCACGGCGACGGCGTTGCGGTTGTATTCGGCGCGCAGGCTGCTGGTGCGGGTCATCTGGGTCATCGCGGCGGTCTTCGCGGCGCTGGCGGCATTCACGGGCGCGCTCGTGCCGGGGGTGACGGCGCATCCGTGGGGGTTCTATCCGTACGCCGGCTCCGCCACGGCGCCCTTTCTCGTCTTCTTCTTCGCCGTCCTCGTCGCGCAGGTGATCGAGGGCGTGCTCGAATACCGCCGCACCGAGGACGTCACGCGCAAACGCCGCGTCGGCAAGCTGATGCTCAGCTTCGGCGTGGTCTACTTCGCCGCCATCGACTTCCTGCCGATGCTCGGCGCATCGACGCGGCCGATGGGCTACATCCCGGTGATCGCGTTCGTGCTCTTCGCGTGGAGCACGATCGCGCGGCATCGCCTGCAGCCGATCACCGCCGCGCGCGCGTCGCGGCAGATCCTCGACACCATGGCCGATGCGCTGTTCGTCATCGATGCCGCGGGCTGCATTCGCGTCACGAACGATGCGGTGCGCAGGATGTTCGGCTACCCCGACGCCGATCTCCTCGGCCGTTCGATCGACGAGCTCGAGCCGGCCGGGAGCGGCAGCACGATCACGCATACGCTGCGCGAGCTCTCGCAGCGCGGCCCGATCCGCGATCAGGAGCGCGTCTTCCGCCATCGCGACGGCGCCGCCATCGACGTCAGCGTCTCGATTTCGCCGGTCGGCGAGGGCGAGGCGCAGGAAGGCGCGGTCGTGATCGCGCGCGACATCCGCGAGCGCAGGCGCGCCGTGGCCGAGCTGCATGCGACGCTGGTCCAGCTCGAGCAGAGCAACCGCGAGCTCGAGGACTTCGCCCACGTCGCCTCGCACGATCTGCAGGAGCCGCTGCGCAAGATCCAGGCATTCGGCGATCTGCTGAAGACGAAGCATGGCGAGGCGCTGCAGGCGCAGGGACGCGACTACATCGAGCGCATGCAGGCGGCGGCGAAGCGGATGCAGGTGCTGATCAACGATCTGCTCTCCTTCTCTCGCGTGACGACGAAGGCGCAGCCCTTCGTGCCCGTCGACCTCGGCGCGGTGGCGCGCGAGGTCGCGCACGATCTCGAGATGCGCACGCACGAAGCCGGCGCCGAGGTGATCATCGGCGAGCTGCCGACCATCGACGCCGACCCGCTGCAGATGCGCCAGCTGCTGCAGAACCTCGCCTCGAACGCGCTCAAGTTCCACCGCCCCGGCGTCCCGCCGCGCGTCGAGATCCGTGGCGCCGCGGGCGACGGCCGCGCCGAGATCACCGTCTCCGACAACGGCATCGGCTTCGACGAAAAGTACGCCGATCGCATTTTCACGATGTTTGAACGTTTGCACGCACGTTCCCGATACGAAGGGACGGGCATCGGACTGGCGATTTGTCGCAAAATAGCGCACCGTCACGGAGGAGAGATCACGGCGCGCAGCAGCGTCGGCGAGGGAAGCACGTTTGTCGTGAGGCTACCGGTACGGCACGAGGGGACGTAGTCTCCTGGTCTCATAGTCTCCTGGTCTCCTGGCAGATCTCCCAGGAGACCAGGAGACCAGGAGACTCGGAGACTCAAACCAAGATGACCAAAGACATCGGCAAACCCATCATCATCCTTCTCGCCGACGACGACGAGGAAGACCGGATGCTCGCCGCGGACGCGCTGGCGGAGAGCCGCGTGGTCAACGACCTCCGTTTCGTCGAAGACGGCGACGAGCTGCTCGACTATCTCTACCACCGCGGGCGCTACGCCGATGCCGGATCCTCGCCGGCGCCGGGGCTGATCCTGCTCGACCTGAACATGCCGCGGAAGGACGGGCGCGAGGCGCTGCGCGAGATCAAGGCCGATCCCGACCTGCGGCGCATTCCGGTCGTGGTGCTCACGACCTCCAAGGCCGAGGAGGACATCTACCGGACCTACGACCTCGGCGCGAACTCCTTCATCACGAAACCGGTCAGCTTCGAAGGACTCGTCGCGGTGATGCGGGACATCGGCCGCTACTGGATCGAGATCGTCGAGCTGCCTCCCGACCACATTGACTGAGCACAACCATCGGCCCGTCCGCATTCTCCTCGTCGAAGACGACGAGGACGACTACGTGCTCACGCGCGCGCTGCTCGCCGACTGCCGGCGCACGGAGTTCGATCTCGAGTGGGCGTCGACGTTCGACGACGCGCGCGCCGCGATCAGCCGCCACGCGCACGACCTCTACCTGATCGACTACCGCCTCGGCGAGCACGACGGCATCGAGCTGCTGCGCCACGCGCGGCAGTCGCGCGTCCCCGCGCCGCTGATCCTGCTCACCGGCCAGGGCGACGGCGACGTCGACCTCGCGGCGATGAAGGAAGGCGCGGCCGACTATCTGATCAAGGGCCGCATCGACGCGCCGCTGCTCGAGCGCTCGATCCGCTACGCGCTCGAACAAAGCCGCACCCTGCGCGCGCTGCGCGAGAGCGAGGAGCGGTACGCCCTCTCCGCGCGCGGCGCGAACGACGGACTCTGGGTGTGGGACTTCGCCGCGGACGAGGTCTATCTCTCGCCGCGCTGGAAGACCATGCTCGGGTATGAGGAGGAAGAGATCGGGAGCTCGCCCGACGAATGGTTCTCGCGCGTGCACGAGGACGACGTCGAGCTGCTGCGCGCGGCGATCGACATGCACATCCGCGGGCTCACGCCGCATCTGCAGAACGAGCACCGGATCCGCTGCGCCGGCAGCGCGTATCGCTGGATGCTGAGCCGCGGCCTCGCCGTGCGCGACGAGTCGGGGGCGGCGATGCGCATCGCCGGCTCGCAGACCGACGTGACCGAGCGCAGGCTCGCCGTCGAGCGCCTCACCCACGACGCGTTCCACGACGCGCTCACCGAGCTCCCGAACCGCGCGCTGTTCATGGACCGCCTCGAGCGCGCGATGGAGACGCTGCATCGCCATCCGGAGTCGCTGTTCGCGGTGCTGTTCCTCGACCTCGACCGCTTCAAGGTCGTGAACGACAGCCTCGGCCACGTGCTCGGCGACGCGCTGCTGGTCGCGGTCGCGCAGCGGCTCAGCGCCAGCATCCGCTCGAGCGACACCTTCGCGCGCCTCGGCGGCGACGAGTTCGCGATGCTGCTCGAGGAGATCGATCACGAGACCGACGCCGTGCGCGCCGCGCAGCGCATCCAGGACGCGCTCAACGTCCCGTTCGACGTCGGCGGGCACGAGCTCTTCACCACGGTGAGCATCGGCATCGCGCTCAGCACCACCGGCTACGAGCGCGCCGAGGACGTGCTGCGCGACGCCGACATCGCCATGTATCGCGCCAAGTCGCGCGGCAAGGCGCGCCACGAGCTGTTCGATACGGCGATGCACGACCGCGCGGTGACGCTGCTGCAGTTCGAGACCGACCTGCGGCGCGCGATCGAGCGCGGCGAGCTGCGCGTGTACTACCAGCCGATCGTGTCGATGGTCAGCGGCAGGCTCCTCGGGTTCGAGGCGCTGGTGCGCTGGCAGCGCGGCGACGAATTGATCTCGGCCGAGGAGATCGTCGCGGTCGCGGAGGAGACGGGACTCATCATCCCCATCGGCGAGTGGGTGCTGCGCGAGTCGCTGCGCCAGATGCACGAGTGGAGCTCGATGAACCATACTCTGAACGGGGCGCTCGACATTCACGTGAATCTGTCCGCGCGCCAGCTGCTGCAGCCGGACGTCGTGGGACGCGTCGCGGACGCGCTCGCGCGGAGCGGCGTCGATCCGCGGCGGCTGCAGCTCGAAGTGACGGAGAGCGTGCTGATCGACAGCGCGGAGACCGCGGCGGCGCTGCTGCGCGAGCTGCGCAGCGTGCAGGTCGGCCTCAGCCTCGACGACTTCGGCACCGGCTATTCGTCGCTCAGCTCCCTGCGCGAGTTTCCGTTCAACTCGCTGAAGATCGATCGCTCGTTCCTGCTCGACGCCGACGTGCATCGCGCCGACGCGATCGTCCGCACGATCGCCAGCCTCGCCCGCTCCCTCGGCATGGAGGTGACGGTGGAAGGCCTCGAGACGCGCGAGCAAGTCGACCGGATGCGCGAGCTCGGCATCGACCGCGCGCAGGGGTTCTACTTCTCCCCGCCGCTCCCGCCGGACGAGGCCGTTGCGTTTATAGGAGTGCGGCAGCCCTGGCTGCCGCTTTCACCCGATCGTTGAGGTCCCATCACATTCCGCCGGATCATTGCTTGAAAGGCACCAGGAGTCCCCAGTCCGCGAAGACCGCGACCTGATGGGTCGTCGACCAGCCTTCGAGTCCGCTGTTCGTGAGCTGCGGACTCCAGACGAGATGGAAATTCACCCGCGACGAGCGGGGACGATAGAACGCCTCGAAGTACGGATTCACGAGATTGATCGCCGTGCCGCCGCGATCGGTGATGCCGCCGACGGTGAGCATCGTGCGCACGATGACCCGCGGACGCGCGAATGCCCGGGCGGGAAAGCGGTTCGTGTAGGTGAATTCGCTCTGCGACCGGTTATCGGCGGTGCCGGTGCGCGTGGTTCTCGCGAATTGCAGCGAGCCGAAGATGTCATACCCGAAGATCGGCAGCCAGGTGTCGGCGTCGAGGCCGAACGACTGCTCGCGGCCGTGCAGACGCTGATCCTCGGTCTCGGCGATCGGCGACACAATGACGGTCTCGATCTCCTGCCGGCTCCATGAGAGCCGATAGCGGAGCTTCAGCGGCGGGGCGGAGGCGCCACGGCGAATGGTGTTGTAGAACGCAACCTGCAGCGTGTCCTTCGATCCCGGCAGCGGCGCCGCCGGCGTCGCATCCTCCGGCCGGGGAGTCGGGAAGAAGATCGGCGGCGAACAACCGCATTTCGTGACCACCGGCGGCCCATTGTCGTCGCCGCGCACTTCGCTGTGCTTGTAATCGAATTCGAAGTGGTTCCAGTAAATCCCGTTCGTGACCTGCACGAACCCCGTGTCCTGCCCGACCGGCCTGTAGTCATCGATGAAGTTCCATGCGCCGCCCATGACGACCCGCAGGCTGTACAGCGGCCGATCGTGATCGCGAGGATCGATGAAGTCGTCCGGGTCGAACACCGGACGCTGCTGCGCCGCCGCGGACGCGGTCAGCAAAAGGGCGAGCAGGAGAGCACGGGCCATCATTGTGATCCGCGGGGCTCCACGGTCAGGTGGAGCGTTCCGTATTCCTTCATCTGCTTGATTGCGAGATCCATCGAGACGGAAGAGAGATGAGGCGTGCTTCCATGGCCCTTTGCATGCTGGACCGCTACCACATACCCGAGGTCATCGGGGGGCAGAGCGAACTCAGACTTCTTCAGTTTCCCGAAGAGCTCCAGAATTGTGTGAACCCGCAGATGGCTGAGCGCCTCGGGGTCGGGCTGGCTGCTGTTGAGCCGCAGATCGAGCCATTCATCGGGGAAGCGGACGACAAACACAATCTCCTTCGTGGGCAACCATCCTCGCTCCTGGCAGGGCACCGTACGTGCCTGTCGCGCCGGCAGATCACGCACATAACTGACATTCATCAGCTTCTCCATGCGGATCGTCACATCGCTCACCGGATCCCTGTTGCACCTGGCGAATCTGAAGACCGCCCCATCGTCGTCGACTTCCCCCTGAACACAGTCGGTGCGGAAGTTCGGAAAATGCAGGCTGGCATGAGCCTCCTCGGGTACGAATCCAAAGGCTCCGGTCCTGATTACAAACTTGCCGTTCACCTTGTCGACAGGGTACGGGTCCCGATCGCGATCATTGACGATCGCGACGATCGCGGCTGCGCTTTGCAATGCAGCAGCGCATGCCGCATCCGCTATCTCGATCCTCGCCTCATGAACGGTCACATGCTGCCGCGGCGGGCTCGGCGGCATCGGACGCCGCCGAGGCGGGCGTGCATCCGCGCCGGCGCAAACGACGGCGGCTGCGACGATGAAGGACCCGACATGGATCCAGCGTCTTCCGTGCATCATCAGTCCTCCTCCCCAGGAAGCTTGCTCCGTACGAGGTCGCGTATCGCCGCACCCTCCACCGGAATCGGCAGCTTTCTGTGCTTTCCGCTGGATTCCGCGACGTCGATCCATAAGATGGCCGTTGCTTTCACCAGCTCCGGCTCGATTTGCGCCCACGGATAAGGTTTTCCCCGCAGCGGGTCGGTTTTCGCTTTGAGCCCCTTCATTTCGAGGTGAATCGTTTGGGTGCCCCTCGGAATGATCGCAGCATCTGCTTTGTCGGGTTTGAGCGGCTCGTTCTCGATCATCACGGCCGCGGGGAACTCCAGGAGGGAACTGTGCAGATGCGATGATCTCCAGCCATTGTTGGACACCAGGAGAAGAATCCCGTCCGGCTCCACGGACCCGAACTGGGCCTCCGTGGTTCGTGAAGGTCCGAAGCAGGTCAGCACCGCGGTCACGACGCCGATGCCGAGGGCCCAAAGCGCGGCCATCGCGGGACCCTGCTTCACAAAGGACCCGACACGATCCCACCATCCTGGCTTCGCCTTCGCCTCAGCCATTGAGCCTCCCCAGCGCCGCATACGCCGCGGCAGCCAGAAGCAGCGCAAGCAGCAGCACGGCCCATTGCGACAGCGCCGGCGCGTCGCCCACGGGACGGATCATGTAGCAGTGCGAGCCGATGCAGCCGTTTGCGTCGGTCGCGGTGATCGTGAACTCGCCGCTGTTGGCCGCGTAGATCCCGGTAATGGCGCCGGTGACGGGGTTGAGGGTCAGGCCGGCGGGCAGAGAGCCGGAGGTCACGTCGAACGTATAAGGCGCGGTGCCGCCGCTCGCGGAGACCATTCCGGCGTAGGGACCTCCGACGACGGCCGGCGCCAGGGCGTCGGGGGACAGCGTGATGCTCGTGCCCGCACAACTGCCGGGACTGATGTCGAACGTGCAGTACTCGACGTCCACCGGACAGCCGGAAGCGTCGGTGAAGCGGACGCGGATCGAGTAAACGCCGGGTGATGCCGGCGTGCCGGACAGAACGCCGCCCGCCGAGAGAGTCAGGCCGGGCGGGAGTGCGCCGGCGGTCACCGTGAAGGTGTACGGTGCGACACCCCCGCTCGGCGTCAGCGTCACGCTGTACGGCACACCTTCGAATCCCGCCGGAAGGGCGATCGGCGAAATCACGATCGATGGACAATTGCCGACGGTGATCGAATAAGTCGCCATCCCTTTGCACACCGACGACGTCGCCGTCACCGTGTACATCGAACTGCCGATGGACTCCGGGATTCCGGAAATCTCGGCGGTGTCCGGGCCCGTGACGATCAACTTCAGGACGGGAGGAAGTCCCGGGCTCACTTCAAACAAATACGGAGGAGCTGCGCCGCTCGCGGTAATCACCTGCCGGAACGGCCGGCCGGCGATCGCCGGCGTCAGTACCACCGACGACAGCTCGATCGTCGTCGGGTCGATGACGATCGTCACCGGCACATCGTCATCCGCGATCCGGAATGTCACGGGGAACGGGCCGGCCAGCTCCGGAATCCCCGACAGCGTGTTGCCGGCAAGCGTCAGCCCCGGCGGCAGCACACCTGTGTGACTCGCGATCGTCAATGGAGGCTGCACAATCGTATGGCTGTACGGGACACAGAGTTTCCCGGGCGGGATGGGCGGGATCTTCGGATGGATTCTGAGCGTATACGAGCGTCTGCCGGCCACGCATCCGGAGACTCTTTCGACCGCGTTGACGACGACGGTAAAAAGGCCGGCAACTTCGGGTATGCCGGTGATGTGACCGCCGAGGGCCGCCGGAAGTCCGGTAATCGTGAATGCATAATCGCCGGCGGGTTCAGCGGAGATCGTCACTTCGTAAGGCTCGCCGATGGTTCCGTCGGGCAAAGCATCCGGCCTGATGGTCGCGGCGGCGGGAATGACACGGATCGTATACGCCCGGCTCCCCGTGCATCCGAGTGCGTCCGTCGCTGTCACCGTGACCACCGACGTGCCCGCGAACATCGCTCCGCCGGATAGCACGCCGCCGGTCGACAACGAGAGTCCGAGCGGCAGCGTCCCGGCGCTGAATAGATAAGGAGGCGTGCCGCCGGTCGCTGTAATGGTCTCACGGTATGTCGCACACGTTTTGGCCGGCGGAAGCTCCTCGGGAGTCAGCGTAATGACCGGACAGATGTCGATCGTGTAGTCGCGAATGCAGGAAACGAGATCCGAATCGACCGCTGCGACAGTCGCCTTGAACGAGCCCGCTTTCGTGGGCGTTCCGGCGATCGTGCCGGCCGACGGCGTCAGCCCGTCCGGAAACGCACCATCGATTTTCCGGATGACATAGGGCGGCGATCCGCCGGTGGCCGTGAGCGTCTGCCTGTACTCGACACCCACGTTTCCGCCCGGCAGGCTCGCGGGAGAAAGGGTCACGAGCTCGCAGCAGATGGTGACGCTGTTGTCGTTGAGCGTCACCGCGCCGGTCTGCGCCAGCAACCTGCCGGAAATGCTCGCGCGGTGGTTCATGGTGATGCTCGTCAGCGCGAGAATGGTTCCGGCGAACCTGCTCCGCTCGTCGAGCGTGGCCGAGCCGGTCTGCCAGAAGACTTTGCCGTCTCGCCCGCCGTTGATCAGCAGCACGGACGAGCCGGGGGCCGCGACGAGCGCGCCGGCCGTTTTGAAAATCCATACCGCATTCGGATTCCCCGCGGCGTCGAGCGTGAGCGTGCCGGCGACGAGCGCGGGCGACGGCAGACAATAGACGCCCGGCCCGAGGATGCCCGTCGGATTCGCCGGCGGGCCGCTGCACGTCCGCGTGGCGAGCTCGTTCCAGGCGGCGGCGTTGTCCTTCTGCGCCTGCTCGACGAGAGCGCCGGTGACGATGTCGCCGAGGACCAGGTTTTCCTCCGTCAGGCCGGCGATCGTGGTGCCCGGACTCACGCCGGCGTTGCCGGCGACGGTCGTACCGCCCGAATTCGTGATCGAGCTCCCGCCGAGGATCGCGAAGCTCCTCGCCGCTCCGAGAGACGGAGGTGTTTGCGCGAACAGCGGAGCGACGCCGAGAAATAGCGCCGCGAATCGCGCGAGGGCGATGCTCGGAGCTCCGAACTTCATGGGGTCTTTACTGAAGGAGTGCCGGAATCCTCCCCTTCCCTACCCCGTCCGCCGCCGATTGGTGATGAAAAGCGCGCCGGCCGCCGCGAGGACGGCGATCGCATCACCACCGTCGTCAGCGGCGCGACGGTGTATCGGCGTGTCAGGCAGTCTGAGCTACGGTGCGCGCTCTTTCAAACGCGACTTCACACGATCTGTTGCTACCTTCAGGACTCTCTTGACATCGACAAGACGAGTTTCCGGCAGGTTGTTGAAATCTCCAAGCCGATGTTCAAAGTCTCGGCCTCGTGTGGCGTCCTCCACAGCGAACCGCACTTCCTGCAGTGCAACTCTTCGGTGATCGTACTCTCCCAGGACGTCGATGCAGGCTTTCTGCAGCGCGCAAAAAAGGCTGCGTTTACCAGTAGACTCGTCTCCACAAGACATCGCAATCAACGGCACGCAAATTGTCGCGATGACAAGAATCCATTTCATGATTAGCTCTTCGCGATGGTGTAGTGCGCCGCCCTGGCGCTGGCCACCCATTTGGTGCACGTGTAGCCGAGGGTCGGTAGATCGATGCCCGCCAGCAGGTGCTCGCCGGCGCCGAGGAGGAGCGGCGAGACGGCGAGGTGCATCTCGTCGATGAGGCGAGCCTCCAGGTACTGGCGGATGGTGCTGACGCCGCCGCCGATTCGGATGTCCTTCACGCCGGCCGCGGCCCGCGCCTGCTCGAGCGCCGCTTCGATCCCATCCGTCACGAAGTGGAAGACCGTACCGCCTTCCATCTCCTGGGGCGGACGCTCGTGGTGCGTCAGAACGAACACCGGCGAGTGATAGGGCGGGTTCTGTCCCCACCAGCCGCGCCACGATTCGTCGGGCCACGGCCCCCGGATCGGGCCGAACATGTTGCGGCCCATGATCCACGCTCCGATACCGGCCATGGCTCGGGCAGCGAACTGTTCGTCGATGTCAGCGTCACCACGCGGGGCAGCATCGCCGCCGTGCGTTCCCTTGAAAGTGGGAGTGTGCACGAGCCAGTCGTGCAGGCTCTCGCCGCCGATGCCGAGCGGCTCCTCACGCGTCTGCCGCGGGCCGGCGCCGTATCCATCGAGCGAGATCGTGAAACCCAGTGCGAGTATCCGCGGCATGTCGTTGGCTACCTTCTCGGCTCGTACCGCATGGCCACCAGCCCCGAGCCGAGCTCCAGCCGGCTCATGAGCTTCAGGTCGATATGCTTCGACAGCCCCGCGAACAACGTGGGCCCGTGGCCTGCCAGCCTGGGGTGCACCACAAACTCGTATTCATCGATCAATCCCAGCTCCGCCAGTGCCAGCGGGAGCGTCACACCACCCACGAACAGTCCCCTGCCCGGCTCCTGCTTGAGCTGCTGAACGGCCTTCCCCGGATCCCCGCGCACGAGCTCCGCGTTCCAGTCGACCCGCTCCAGGGTGCTCGACACGACGTACTTCTTCGCCGCGTCGATCGTCCGGGCGAAAGGTTCCATCCAATCAGGTCTCGCTCTTGTCCCCGCCGGCGGCCTCCACGCCTCCTCCATCATCTCGTAAGTCACCCGGCCAAAGAGAAGGGCATCGGCCCGGTTGAGGTTCTCGATCGCGTGACGATGCAGGTCTTCGTCCGCGATCCCGACACGATGATCGCAGCATCCGTCCAGTGTGACGTTGATGGAATACCGAAGGGGTCGCACGTCGCAAAGAGTACCGCTACTCGATCCTCTTTCCCGCCACGATCTCGCCGGCCTCGAGAATGTCGAGGCGCGTAATCCGTCCGCCTTCCTGCACGAAGGTGAGCGTCCAGGGCCGGACCTTCAGGAAGAACTGCGTGGGCGTTTCGGCGAACAGTTCGGACCGGCCGTCCATGGGAACGTTGATGTACAGCCGGGCGTCTTGGCGGGTCACGTTGACCACGCGATGCGGGAACTGGTAGCGGCGAGTGCGCAGCGGATGCATCGCACCCTCAAGGCAGAAACGGCCCGGCCGCCCGAGCAGACCATGGATCGTCAGCAGGAGCGATTCGATGAGTTCCTAACGTGTACAACAACGAGCGCCCCCACGAGGCCCTGGGCCAGAAGCGACCGGCAACGATCTATCGTCCGTCGCCACGACCGTATCCGGAATCGCTGCCGCCGATCGAGTACGCCGGCCATGTGGAGACGCGGAAGATCTCGCACAACGGCATGATGCGCTGGAAGGATCGCCGCATCTTCACCAGCCACACCCTCGAATGCGAGTGGGTTGGTCGCGAGGAGATCGACGACGGCATCTGGTCGCTCTACTACGGCCCGGTGCTGCTCGCTCGCTTCGATGAACGGGAGATGAAGTTCCATGGCTGAGCCGATCGTTCCAGACCAGCAACA
>Ga0134123_10000973_pt1 | contig 18798 bp, 28 predicted proteins | sample KB303_FD_96460 | JGI IMG/M metagenome (GOLD analysis project Ga0134123, IMG submission 96460) | Terrestrial soil microbial communities without Nitrogen fertilizer from Kellogg Biological Station, Michigan, USA - KB3-0-3 | ecosystem: Environmental > Terrestrial > Soil > Unclassified ...
AACTTTCCCTGCTAAAGTTGATGAGTTAGATAAGCTTCAGGTTATTGCTGCCCGCGCGCTTATGAAGCACGATAATCCAGCGGATCCTATTGACTTCGTATTTCAGGCGTTCGATTACACTTACAACGAATTTCTCCCGGTGGATGCTAAGCCTACTTTCTTTGGTGACAATGCTTTCCCTCCGCTTAGGGATATGGTATTGCTACCGCAGTTATATGATGCTCCTCTTAATCTGCGCTCTAAATTAGCTGGCATTTCCCTAGGCAGAGGAATTAGGGGTGGAAATATTAATACTAGCACAACGTTGGGGGATATCACAAATACTGTATTTATCCATAAGCTTATGTTCTTTGGTAATAGAGCAGCACAAAGTAAGGGTCAGGGTAGCATTAGATAACTTATGGCTATTACGAGAAGGGACTCAAACTTTTTAGCTACTCCTACTAGAGTACCTCTTACTTCTGCTCGTCTTATTGAGAACTATGAGAAGCAATTAGATTCGAATGTTCTCAATGTATTTAAAGCTTTTGTTAAAGATATCGATGACTTTCATAAGTCTATCTTCGGTATCACCCGCCGCTTCGATCAGATGCTTTTTATCTATAACAATCCTTCCGAGAAAGAGACTGATATCCAAGAAGCTCTCAGAATGGATAAGTATGGTTACTTTGCCATTGGAACTGAATATCCCAGATGGCCGCGGGCTAGAGTTGATGTAAATGGTGCTCTTTATGCTATCCCTCAGTATGGATTATGGTCATCTTCTGCTATTGTTGCTGGCGCCGGGCTTTATACTTGGGGTGTAGAAGTATTCAATCCTAATTCTGATATCTACAAGCGCGCTGCTACAAATACTAAGATTCAGATAACAGAGCCTGGAACTTACGACATTAGGGCTAATATCTTTGCTAGGCATTCTGGTGTAACTGTTGGAGATCCTGTAGATTTACAGATCAGGAAGAATGCAGCAGCTATTGTTACTATGTCCGGGGCAGTTATGACTAATGATTTAGTATGGGTTCATGCTACTAAGATTGTTAATGTTTCTAAGGACGATCTTATCGATGTAAATTTAGTAACTGTTGGGGCTGATAGATATGGTACTGCGGATGCTACTGAAACTTGGCTTGAAATCTGCAAGGTGAACTAAGAATGGGAAACTACGCTAGCAGAACGCAGAATAGTTTAAAAGGACCAGAAGAGTTTAACGCTCCTAATGCACCTGGAGAATTGACTGGTTCTCCTTATGAAACTCCTAATAGAAATCCTACTGGTCCTACTGGAATTTCTGATCCTACTAGAAATCCTTCTAGAGATCCTAGAAGTAATCCTGCACAACCAGCTAAACCTGGATTCTCCCCTCGTAATCCTGTAGCTGGTGGATCAATGGGAGGATTTGTTGGTTCTCCTACTATTATGTCAGAACAATCTAAAGCTGCTGAAGTTGCATTTAATCGTGGTGATCCTAGAGTTAGAAATGCTGCTAAGTTAGTAGTTAATACTCCTACTGCTCCTGCTGCTTCTACTCCAGCAGGACCAACACCTCAGCAAATAGCTCAACAGGCTGCTGCTGCTCAACAAGCTCAACAAGCGGCTCAACAGGCCGCTGCAATTGCTGCTCAACAGGCTGCTTTCTGGGCAAATAGAAATGCTTGGAAGGCCATGAACGGAGAATAATGATGCCTAAAGCGAATCGTCCGAAGCAAAGAAGGAATGCTGAAAGTGCGAGAAATCGTGGTACTGCTAACCGCGGCGCTGCTGGTGGAGTAATGGCTCCTAATCCTATGGGTGCTACTCCTGCTCCCGCTCCTATGGGAAATGCTCCTATCGCTCCTCCACCAATGCCTAATCCTGGTATGTTACAAGGGATGATGCCCGCGGGGCCTATGCCTCCGCCAGAAATGGCTCAAGGTGGATTAGGGATGGGAAGGAGATTGCCTGGTTTTAATCCTAACATCATTAAGCAGTTAACTCCTCCTTCTGGTATCAGCAATATGCCTCACCCTGGAATTGCTCCTCCAATGGAAAGCACTCCTGATATCGAATCTGCTCCACCTCTTAAACCTAGAATGCCTATGATGAAGCCCGGCGGTGGATTAGGTGGATTCGGAATGTATTGAGATGAAGCTGCGGGATTTTAAAATGTCGGATGCTGCTGCTATAGACAGTATCTTTATCCGGCAACCAGAGTTGGGTATTCCCAGTTTGAAGAATACTGCGGATACAGCTGTAATTGAGAACGGTGATGGTAAGGTTATAGCGTACGGAGTAGTTAAGCTTTATGCAGAAGGCGTTTTGATTCTCGATCATCGTATTAGGAAGCGTGAAAAGGCGGAAAGCGTAATCTTGATGGTCCGGCGGGCTATAGACGTTGCCAGGAAAAGTGGCTTAGAGAATTTATATGTCATCTCTAATGATCCTAATTATACGAACTGCTTAAAGAAGCGTTTTGGGTTTAAAAACAGTTCAGGAGAAACACTCTTCCTCGAATTAGAGGCTTGATATAATGGGAAACAAGAGCGCAAAAAAGACAAATGAGATGTTGGGGCAGCAGACCACCCGCTCTAATGCTTTTGCTGATACAATGGGAAGTAGAGGAGCGGAAGATAGGGATTATTCTACTGGGAGTAGGGGAAAGATAGACCAAGCTTATTGGGATTTATATGGTGGTATTGGTGCTGGCGGTGGCGGAGGTGGTGGATATAGACCAATGGAGACTATTGATCTCAATTGGAATGATCCCCGCGCTAATGAAGCTATGGCTGGATATCGAAATCTGCGAGATACTGGTGGTTGGTCTGCGCCAGAAATGGCGGATTTCAGAGCCCGCGCGAGTTCGGGGCAAGGTGGATTCTTTGAGGGTATTAAGAATCAGTTAAGTGCTGCTCAAGCTGGTGGCGGATCTGTTGGATATGGATCTCAAATGGCTAAGCTAGCTCGTGATGCTGGTAGAAGTTTAGGAGAAAGCCAGCTTAATGCAGAAACTGATTTACAGAGTCAGATTAGAGCAGCCAAAGAGCGCGGCTTAGGTGGGGTTGAGCGGTTAGACGAATCTCTTATCGGTAGAGAAGGCTCTGTTGAAGAGAAGCGTAATAATGAGCTTCTCAGACGTTTAGCGGCTAGGAATGCTAATATTGCTGGTGGAAATGCTGCTGCTGGACGTAGAGCAGGAGCAGCTAGTGATGCATTTAGAGAGAAGATGAGTATTCTAGGTGAGCTCCGCGGGTTAAGAGGAGAAGGCGGCAGCGATCTAGCTTACGCTGATCGTCAATTAGCTGGATTAGGACAAGCTGCTGGAACTGTTAGCAATAGAGTTAATGAGCCTGGGTTCTTTGATAGGGCTATGCAGTTAGGTGGTTTAGCTGCTGGTGTTGCTGCTCCTTTTATTAATCCTGGGAGAAGGCGTGGGAGTAGCGGTGGTGGTCAAAACCCCGGTATGTATTTCGGAGGTGAGTAATGCCTTCTGATTATGCTGGATTATTCGATTTCTCTGATGGCAGTGAAGAGGATGATCCTAATCTCTTAAGGCGTAGGACTTCTCCTATGTATGACGTTTCTCCGGATGTTGGTATCGATCCTAATGATCCTGCTACTGCTCATTATATGGCCCGCGCGAGAGAACCGCTTCCTTCTCAGGGAATGTATGAGCATTTCTTAGCTTCTAAGCCAGATGAAAGAGATCCTGATTTCAAGTCTAATGTTGGCCAGAAGGTTCTAGCTGGATTATTTAGTGCTTTCGGGCAGAAAGGAGCAGCTGAGAAGCTAATTCATCCTGGTTATAAAGATGCTTTTGAGGATTGGACTACAGAAGCTAAATTCTTGCCTTCCCGAGCGCGGGCTGCTGATGTTGGTAGGCAAAGAGAATTAGAGTCAGAGAAATTCGGTATTATCGGTCAGGCTAAGAAGCGACAAGCTGTAGAAACTGAGCGAACTCATAAAGCTGCTGAGACTCAAAGGGCAGCTAATGCAGAAGCTGCTAAACTTAAAGCTGACAAGGCTGATGCTCTTACTGCTCAAAGGGAAGCAAGAGCAGAAGCAAGGGAACAAAGAGCAGAACGTCAGCTTCAGTTATCAGAAGAAAGATTAAAGAATACTGAAGAAGGGACTACGCGTAGAATTGAAGAAGGTGAGACGAAGAATCGTAGAAGCACTTATGCAGGGAAAAAGAAGGAATTAGAAGCGTCCTTAGCAGATGCGGAAGATGAGATTAAGGATGAGATTTCTAATGATCCTCGTTATAAAGAGTCTTTCGTAGTAACTAAGAAGGGCGTAGTACCCAAGCCTGAGCAGAAAGCCTTCTTATACAATTTAGTGCAGCAGCGTTTAGCAGAGCGGCGTAAGAAGCTTAATGATCGTTTCTTTGCTGAGAGCGAAGCTCAAGGATTAACTCAACCATTAGACTCTGAGGAGCAGTAATGGGTGAATACGACTTCGGTCCAATGTATCGGTCGTATTCTGGAATGTGGATGAATGAGCCCGCCGACAATATGGTTGAACTATCTGATGAACAGAAGAGGAAAAAGGCTGAGGAGGAAACCTTTAGGAATCTTCCTTGGTACATGAAGTATGATAAGCAGATTTCGGAGGGAATATTAGGTAATGAGGATCATCCAACCGCGGCGGGCTATCTTAAGAAGGCTATAGATGTACCATTAGAAACTATTGGTAAGGGAAGAGATGTCGCTACCTCCGCAATTGCTGGAGTTCCAACTCAACCTTTTATGAAATCTGTGGAGGGTGTATTTCGAGGGCCAGATCCTGGAGATATAGATCCTACTATTGATCCTTTTAAGGATCTACCCGCCGACGTTGATGATCCCCGTTATGGTGGTATTACTACTGAGCTTCTTAAGAAATCTCTTAATGCTGCTTCTGATCCCACTCAGTTAGCATTTATGGCCGGAGGACCTGCTGGCTCTATTGCTGGTGCTGCTTTAGCTCCTGGAATGATTTCTGCTGGAGGCGAGCAAATTGGAAAAGGTATATCGGATATTGAGAGTGATAATATGGGGGCCGGTGTTAATAATATTGCTGGTGGTCTATTTGATGTTGGTATGGGTGGATTGGGTATTAAGCATCCTTTGGAAGCGGTGGCGAAACCATTAGCTGAGAGATTTCCTAATCCTCTTCAGAGACCTATTGAATTCACTGAAACTCCTGCTTCATTAGAGCGTACTTGGAAAGAAGGTGAGCTTACTCCTATTTATTTAGGAGATGAATTAGGTTTTAGCGGTAAACCTAGCGCTGAAAGAGGAGCAGTAGGAGATATAAGTAAGCTTAACACCTTCGAAGACTCTCAATTCCGGAAGTATGGGAAGGAATGGAGAAGCGCTCAATCTCCAGAAGAAGCTTCTTACCATAAGCAGTTAATGTCAGGGGCTGCTCCTACTCCTCCTGCGCTAGAGAATTTAGCTTCAGCTATTGATGATCCTTCCTTAGCTCCTCGTATTGAGAGTCTTGTTAAAGAGGGCTATGATCCTGGGCGGGCTATAAGAATTGCTAAAGCTGAGATGTCGGAAATTCCAGAGGAACATCTAACTCCTGAAGATGTAAGTGAGTATATGAGTAGGGAGCAGGCTAAGGAAGTTCCTATGGAGGCGGAGCCTTTACCTGAAGAATTAGATGCTCCTCAGATGTATAATGAACCACATCCTAAGCCTATTATTCCTGAAGCAATTCCAGAAGTAGAACCTCTTATTGGAACAGATGAACCAATGGCAGCAGAACCGCTTAGGAGAGGTAGACCTAAGAAGGCTGTGCCTCCAGATATGGAGGTATATGACATTGAGAAAGAGAATCCGCCGGGAATGGATTTATCTGGACATGAAATATCTCTAATTGACAAGATCTCTAATGCTCAAGATGTAGAGCAGATTCAATCCTTAAAGAATGAGATCAAGAATACCGGGGAACTTGTAGCCTATGAGAAAGCTTTAAAGAAAGCCCAATTAAGAGAGCAGCGCGGGCAGGAAGCTAATGATGTAAGAAGAATGCAGGAAGCCTATAATCTCAAGCGCGAGATGATTAAGGTACAGCTTAGAGAAAAGGCTAAAAGAGAGAAAACTGCTCTTTCACAAAAGAGTGAGACTAATCCAAGCGAGCGAAGTCTCCTAGATGATATCACTGATCTTCCGAAAACTCTTCGCGCGGGCTTTGACGTATCTTTTCCTATGCGGCAGGGATTATTCCTCTTAAATCGTCCTGAAGGTCTTAAGGGGGTGGGAAGAGGATTTAAGTCTTTTGCTGAGCGCGAACATCAAAACGTTCAAGCTGATTTAGCTGAGCGCCCGAATGCTCAGTTATATAAGGATTTCGGACTTCAGCAGGTTGAATACGATCCGAAGATGTTAGAGCAGAAGTCAGAGCAATTTCCTGCTACTGCTATGGCAGAGAAGATTCCAGGATTAAAGCAGTCAGAAAGGATTTACATCGATCAAGGGAATCTTATGAGGGCCAATGTCTTCGATAAGCTCGCGGAGAAATGGAAAGCACAAGGGAAAACTCCGGAGAATAGTCCCCAGTTATATAGCGCTACTGCTAAATATCTCAACGTTTTAACAGGTAGAGATACGCTAGGCAAGAGATTTGCGCAGGCTGGAAATGTTCTTAATAAAGTCTTCTTCTCACCTAGATTTATTAAGAGTAGATTACAGCTTATGAATCCAGCTTTCTATGCGCATCTCCCGCGCGAGCTTCAAATGGAAGCAATTCGAGATGTAGGTGGAACTCTAGGCACTCTTGGAATTCTAATGGGAGGAGCGGTAGCAGCAGCCCGCCAAGCAGGATATAGCAAAGATGAAATTGACATCGGCGCTGATCCGCGGGCTACTAATTTCGGGAAGTTGAAGGTGGGTCATGTTAGCTATGATTTTTTTAGTTCTCTGCTACCTCTTATTCGTACTTCTGCTAGGCTTGCTACTGGTACTAAAGTTACTCCAAGCGGGGAATCGCAATTAGGTGGGCTTAGTGGTAGAAGTTTATTAGGGGTAGAAAGCGATCTACCTAAGGCTCCATTCGGCGCTAGTACTGGTAGTGAACTAATGACCTTAGGAGAGGGTAAATTAGCTCCTGTTCCCACTGCTGCGAAAGGATTACTCTCTGGGCAGGGATTCGCTGGAGAAGAGTATGGGATGGGAGAAGCAGCTAGAGACTTAATAGCTCCTATGAGTATTGCTGATTTCGTCGGAGCGCTAAGAGATTATGATGCTGGTACTGCTGCTATGACTTTACCAAGCTTACTAGGAGTTGGAGTACAAACAGATATTCCACCTGAAAAGATTGGTTCTAGCAGTTCTAGTGGCGGAGGAAGCAGCGAAGAATCTTGGAGTACTGGTAAATCACGAAAGTCTAAAAAGAGAAAGGCTGCTTGGTAATGCCCTTAAAGAGTGGTAGTTCTAAAGAGACGGTAAGCGATAACATCCGTACAGAAATGCATCATGGAAAACCGCAGAAGCAAGCGATTGCTATTGCTATGAGCAAGGCAGGAAAGAGCAAGAAATCTAAAAAGAAGAACGCTCCTTTTAACATGGCCTAGGAGGAGGAAATGCATATGAGTGTAGTCTGCCTGTTAGTAATGGTAGCATTCATCTGCACTATTTTGTCCGCCCTGGGAAAATGTCCACTTTGGATACCTGTACTGTTTCTTTGTATCGTTGAACTTCTTCGTTGTATGCCTGGTGGGAATTAGGTTTAACTGCCTCTAGGAGAATATGTAATTTCTCGCCGTCAAATGTGGATTCCAAGCCATAATGAACCACTTTGAAGAGTGCTTTTATTCCATAGCTTTTTGCGAATCTGGTGTTATATGCACTCCCTAGTTCATAATATAGGAAACTATTCTTATTCCAGAAACTTACGTGCGTCGGATCCTGCCAAGCGCCTACCCCATTAGTAGTCGGAACGATTATATATACTTGTCCTCCTGGGCGTAATACTCTCCACATTTGGTTCATCGTCTGAATTTTATCATGGAGATGCTCTATGATATCGAAGGCGATGATCTCGTCTATAGAATCTTCCTTCCAGGGCCAGTGATAATTTAAATCTACTACTATGTCTACGCCTGGCTCTGGAGCTATATCCACATTTATATATCCATCGCGGCGGGCGTCAGAGCATCCTAGATTAAGCTTCATAGCCTAGTCCTTGTTACAAGAATTGCTACTATTTCTAAGAATTCATGCTCAGTTATTTCTAGCCCATATAACCAAGCCTTAAGCTGTTCTATAGCCCTAAGTGTGGTTGCTACTCTCTTTTTCTTTTTCTTCACTTTCTCACCAATCTTTCAATCTGCGCGACATATTTAGGTGCTAGGTTATAGTAAACCTTAGCATCACTTCCTCTCTGCATTTGAATAGCTCCCGCTTGAGATAGAGTCTCTACTATTCTATCTAATTCATATGCATCGAAGTCTTTAAATCTTCTCTTGAGAACTTCTTCTCTTGGGAGTCTATACTCTGGGGCAGAGAGAAGTTCATCTAAGAGAATCTTAGTCTTAACTGCTAGTTCTGACTTACCTTTTCCTGTACTTATAGATTCTGCTACCCGCACAGCATCCCCTGTAAGATTGTTAATAGCCTCAATCATATGATGTTTATCAATAACGAGAGACAAGTTATCAGCAAGAGATAAAAGCATAGAAACTTTAAGTATATGATCGTGAAGCCTATCGGCAGTTCCAGTGGAATCTCGTATTTCTCCCCGTTCCAATCTACCGTTAAACGCTTCATACCATTCCTTGTAGAGACTTTTCGCCTCATCACTGAATCGAAATTGTCCGCGGGCATTTGCGATTTCTCTGAGTCTAACCAATATTTCGGTGTCATCGAAATCCACAGATTCTAATGCATCGTCATCGATTAAGGCATTAATTCTAGCTTTTCTATCCTCTTTAATAAGGATTGTGCGAGCGATAAATCCTCCTTGTATAGAGGATTCTTCCAAGAACTCCTCAAGGAGTGTAGGATTTGTAGCTGCAAGAAACGTAACATATATCTCCCTTAGTTTCTCTTTTCCAGAACCTTTAAGAGTATTAGTCCACTCACTGTGATAGTTGCTATCGTATAAATCCGTAAGAATTGTTTGAGACTGAGGGTCCCCGATAATAGAAGAAGCCAACTCTCCAGATACAATAAAACCACTAGCACTATTAAGTACATAACCATTTGGGAACGTACGTTGGTCACTAAGCTCTTTAATAATCGCTTGTATGCTGGATCTTCCATAAATCACCCTTGTATTCTGTACCTTCTCTACTAGACTTTTTGCTAGACTTGTTGCTGCTCCTTTCCTTAAACCACTTTTAGCGATTAATAGGATATATAGATTCGGATAGAGTTTATATATCCGCTTATTGATCCAGACATTTCTCTTTACTATCGAGCTTATAGCCGCTAAAGTACTCCAATAGAAAAAACTCTTCGGTGTCTCAGCTTGATCTGTTTTTTCTAGGACTAGCTCAATCAGATTCATCGGCTAGTTTCTCCAGTAGTTTATCTAGCAGATGATACGGCGCGAAAATAGTCTTTCCTGTAGGTTCATACCAAGCTACCCAATGAGTGGTATAGTAATCGTGCCACCACCACATTCCAGCGTAGTAGAGAGCTCTATTCTTAACCATTTAGGAAACCACCGTCATCTTCTTATAGTCAGTACCTATCTTAATCTCGCAAGGAATACGGATTAGCCCGCGCGGAATTGAACACTTTGCAAAATCAATTGGCCTCTCAAACTCCCGTCTAATAATAGGTACATAAATCGACTCTTTTCCTCTTTTGACAAGAAAGTTGATTGCATCATGCTTTTCCATGACGGGTCGAATATCATCTCTGTTCCATTCGGGGTCTTGTTCCATTCTAAACAAGCTCGCTCGAATATGATCTGGTGGAATAGACTGCGGTATGTTGGCATAAACCTCCTCGTTCTTTAGGTTTCCGAAGAATGTCCTTTTACGTCCGAATGGCGAAGTGAGCGTTCTTCTGTCACGCATACAGATTGCCATAACTTCGGTGTGATACACGCCCTGAACTCTTGGATATGCCGCATGCAATCTTTCAAGGTATACACCAACCTCTTTTTCTGATACATTGATAGCAATCCCCGCCTTCTTAGCTTCCGAATTAATGTCAAGCATAGCTCGATGTTTCTTAATTCCATATCCAAACGCGAGCCTAAGCTTCTTTCCAACATAACGTCTATCGTCGTCGATATCTTCAATCGGGATTGACATACAGAGAGCCGCTGCTTTTTTGTAGACGTCGATTTCATCAAATTCCCTCACTGCTTCTTCGTCGTTTGATAGATGAGAAGTAAATCTTGCTTCCGCCTGCCGCATATCAACAGCTAGCAAATAATCTTCCGGTGATGTGATAAATATGCTTCTGATAACCTTGGAATAAGGCCCATGCGCGGGTAGAGTTTGGAAAGGTAATCCAACCTTTGTTGGTCTGACTGGTGGCTTAAGAATTGAATTGCTAGTTCTTCCAGTTTCAGTTCCTGTAATCCGCACGGAGGTACGCATTTTTCCATCATAATCACTCGCTGCGCGGAGATATCCCGCATTAGTATCTAACTGCCTGAGCTTCATGATAGCGCCTAGGACGTAGCGTTCTAGTGATCCTTCCTTTGTGTTGTTTCCCAGTAGCGATACAAGTGTATCTTCCTGTGTATTCTCACGGAGAGGTAGTTTAAGCTCTTCATAGAGAAGCTTAGAGATTTGCTTAGGGGAATCAATATTAATCTCATGACCAATCTTCGAGACAAGGGTAGCGTGCTCGGATAGAATTTGACCCTCATAGTCTGCGAGTATAGAGCTTCGTAATCCTTCATCTACATTCATCCCTTCTGCTTCCATTTCCATATACAGATCATGGAAACGATTAACAAAGTTAAAGTAGAAGTCATAAGTACCTTGCGCTCGTAATTCCCGCGAGAGTGCCTCATATACCTCATACGTAGTAGTGACATCCTTGCCGCAGTATATAAGTTTCTGCTCGATTTTATCGGTTCTAGGATTGAACTCTTTTCCTTCATCTTTGTAATAGGGCTCTCTTGTGAAAATAGAAGTTAGGAATTCTAGTCTTTTAGGGAATTCAGGGTATGCTACTCCGGCCATTAAGGAAGTATCTGCTTTTAGTTTTCCTCTTTCCCAATTGATAAGTCGCGCGGGCGCTATGATCTTCTCATGGTCGAATTTGAAGTTTTGGCCTATTAACTTAATCCGGGGTTGGGATAGGAATGAGCTTAGTTCAATCCAGATATTCGCTAGCTCATGCATCGGAATACCTAGAGTTTTCTGGTAGTCTTGAAGGTCGAATAGAGGTACTACTATTGCATTGTAGGGATTCGGCGCGAGCCCTACGCAATAAGGAATACACATATTAGTCTCGATGTCCAGCGACCAATCATTTATATTGCGGTACTGATATAAGAAATCATATAATTGTTTCGCGGTGTGGGCTATAGCTATCGATCTTTTAGGGAGATTGAACTCCGGATATAGACTTTCTTCGATTGCCCTTTTAATGTCAAGTTTAACAATAAAACGCCATTCCGCTCCAACACCATCACGTCCGCGAGGGTTAAGGATGTTTCCTGGGTGAATTGTTGGAATGACCTTAACACTATGTCTAAGAGAGGGGAGGATGCTACCTCGATATTTGTTAATTCCATTTTTACCTGTTAGGAATTTTAAGGCAGTTCCGCCTACTGCTAAGATCGCATTCGGACGTAGTTTATCAATTTCTCTAAAAAGTAATTCAACCTGCTCTTCGGGGTTACATACAGACCCAATTGCTTTAAGGGAATTGCCAGGGGGCCTGTACTTGAAGATGTTTGTAATATAACAATCAGCTCTATTAACTCCATTTTCGTGAAGCATTCGCGTAAGCATCTCGCCAGAAGGAGCATGTGGGTAGAATGGGATTCCGTGTCTTTCTTCAAGTTCTCCAGGGGCTTCTCCTACTATACATAGTTTAGCATTAGCCGGGCCGTATCCGCCTACGAATGTTGGCATTCTCTATTTCCAATTTAGGTAGTAAATACGATGATGTTCTGGATTACCACATCTCCAAGCGAGGAATTCTTCTCCGTAACTTACACTGTCGCAACTCCACCCAAATACTACCATTTATATCTCCTAGGGAGCCTATGGTTTTAGCCACAGGCTCTAACGAGATGTAAAGGTTACTGTAATAATGGTGCTTGAGGTAAGGGGCAGCTGCAATAAGTAGCACTATTACCATCGATGTCATTCTGGCTGAATGGAATAGGCGTACCTGCTACAACTACCTTCTTTACTCTTACTGCCTTAGGAGATCCGGCGCACTCATTAGCGTCTACGACGAAAGCGAAATCAGCATTTAAGCTCCAAGTGAAGGTATTGTTTACTTGAGCCTCTTGCCCGGTGAAGGTAAGCCCATTTAAACTGCCCACTGGATTAGCAAATGCTGCCGCTACTTGAGCACACTCTGAAGCTTGCCCACCGTTAAGATTTACGCATAGGGGATTGACGGTGGTATCTAAGAATAGGTTAATCCTTTGTCCACATGTTAAGGGAGGAGGTGTTGGTGTCGGCGTAGGCGTTGGTTGAGGTGTTGGAGTTGGAGAAGGAGAAGGAGTTGGAGTAGGCGTGGGTGATGGATTAGGTGTTGGTGTAGGACTTGGGGAAGGATTAGGTGTTGGTGTTGGTGTAGGTGTTGGATTAGGGGATGGTGTTGGTGAAGGACTAGGAGTTGGGGTTGGTGTTGGTGTTGGGCTTGGATTCGGGGTAGGAGTTGGACTTGGATTAGGTGTTGGGGTTGGGGTTGGCTCGGGATTACAGTTTCCATCGTTAACAATCTGGCTAGCTGCTAAAGTAGACGGAGTAGCGGGAACATCGTGATGTGTTGCTTTGAGTTCAATCTCATAACAACCTCTTCCTAAGCAAGAACTTGGTAATGTAAACTCCGCGGGCTCCGAAATACCTACTTCTCCATCTGCGAAACAATCGGGGAATTTAAGATTGTTTGTTCCGGGGAGATATACACTTAGACTTGCAGGCTGAGCTACTCCTGTGTTATTCTTAATCTTCCCGTGGATTTTTCCATTAGCTACCCAAATGCTTCCCTTATACCATGCTCCTCCTGATGGGGGATTTGGAGTTGTTGTAGGAGGGGGATTTACTGGTGTTGGCGTTTGGGTTACTGGTGGTGTTGTAATCGGCGGAGTGGAAATAGTGGGAGAACTATTATCGTCACAAGCGATAATCAGTACCACTACTCCTAAGAACGCTGCGGCTAATTTCTTCATCCTTTTGCTACCTCCAGATAGCTTTGACTTCGGGGCGATATCGACTTAGTAACTCTACTGCGCAGTAATCTGCTTCTAGATCATCTCGTTTGTTAATCATCTCTCCTCTCTTTAGGCGGGCGTTATGTACAATTCCGTGGCAAAGTTCGTGGGCTGCTAGGAATTGGAGTTGGGCGGTTGTGAAATTCTTTAAGGTATGGATGGGGATTACTACTAGGAATAAATCACTCTCTTTGATATACCCAGTGCCCGCGCTCGCTGGGCGATTATCTACCTTATAATTTGAGTCATCTACTTCTTTTACTGCGATTGTTTCGGGGAAGCGATATGATTCTACCTTTGCTAGGTATGCTATTGTGCGTTCGAACTTTAGGAAGTTATTCCTAATTTTCAATTGATTATCCGCCGCGTGGGCTGTACCTGTGACCCCCGCCAGAACGATCGGCAATACATTTGTTATTGAGAGTGCGCGCTTTGCTACGCCGGAACGATGGATCATATTAGGACCTGCCTCCCCCCTACTTTGCGGTATAATACTTTGTTCATTCTCTTAACATTGTTAGCGCTATAGTAATCTCTCTTAAATCATTCGCTGCGTCAGATACTCCGTGCCAATCTTCTTCTTCTATCTTTTCTTTGAGATAGTAAATATAGTTTTTCTTCTTAGCTTCTAATACCATTATTCTCGTCTCTGCTTTGGTCTTATCTTTCGTCGCCTGATCCACCTAATACTCCTCGGATCTTTCGATCCTGTAACTTAAAGATATTCGCGCGGGCTACGTCTCCTAAGTTTAACTTTAGATCAGTGCAAATAGCAGCTACGTACCAAAGGACATCTCCTAATTCTTTACTTAGACTTTCCTGTAGTGCGGCTACCGAGGTACCATCTCTCAAATGCTTCTTTACTTTGTCTGCTACTTCTCCTGCTTCGCTTGCTAATCCTAGACTTGGGTAAACTACCTCGTATTCTCTTGGGTACAATGATGTCGCCTTTGCGGCTTCCTGATACTCCTTGAAGTTCATTAAAGTAGCTCCACCAGATTACTGAGTAATTAGAATTGTCTAAGAACGTATCTTCGATTGGTTCATTTTTTGGTGCCCGCCCAGGTTTACGCAATTCCGCAAGCCGCGCGAGCTTTATTCCTAGTAAGACGGCGAATACCTTATCTACTGGATCTGTAAAGGGCTCGGCTAGCGCTGCTGCATATTTAAAATTGCTGTAAGGATCTTTTAGGTTTGAGTAGTCTGAATTCTTACGTTCATGAACTTCTTTCATTTTTGCCAGGCACTGCTCAAATGTTGGATTTCGCATTATTATACTTTCTCTTAGTAGCTAAGACTTTGTCTCTGTAACTCTTAATGTTTCGGTAGTAGTATGTCTTCTTACAGTAATGAGTGCAGAAGATTCGTCTTGTATTGTACGCTAAACCTTTGTCTCCGCATTGATGACATACGTAAGGATAAATTAGCTTAGTGTTTCTCATCTTAAGTAAAGCTCGCTGGATCTACCTTCACCTATAGAGGACTTGCGGTTGCGATTGCGCAGTTTAGGTGGCCTCTTATTCCGAGCGTATTCAAAGCTATCCAGTAAGAGCGGTTAACGGTTACTCTTCGAACTCGTCTTCGTCATCCTCATCTAGATCATCTTCATCGTCATCTAGATCTTCGTCAGGAGACTCCTCGATTTCGTCTTCGTCATCTTCGATTGGGTCGTCTGACATATGGTACATTGATGGTTATCTCTTACTGCTTCGGCCGGAAATCAGGAACGGAGTTGATCGGGGCACCATTCTGATCGGATCCACGCTGAACGTATCCCCGAATAGTAAGGCCGATGGTGCTCTGCCAGTCGTAAGCCTTTCCGGGTGTTAAGTCAGCGCCGCCATTGCAAGCTACGAAATACCGCTTGATGGCATCCTTGAAACCGTCAGACGTATTGAACATAACGGTCCAAACGACATCCTTTAACTCTCCCTCTTCGCCTCGGACCTTAAGGAAGTAGTTAATGGAATTTCCGCTCTTCGCGGGCACCTTTCTTACTTCTAGTGTCTTCAGATCGAACCAATCGGGGCTCCCCTGAAGGATATATCCGGACTTTACGTCTTCCTCTGTAAAGGTAATGAGAGTCGCTTCGTCAGCCATTGTTTTTGTTCTCTTTGTTTAGGGTTGTTGTTGTCTTGTCGTTAGCGTTATTGCTAGGAAAAGACCGTTCTCGTCTACGTCGTGCACGATTATCGGCATCACATCTTTTACAATACTTGTACGGTACTTTGTTATGACCCCTCTTACATTTAAATGTAAGTTGTTCTACTGAGTTCTTCCTTCTATGACATTGTTCACAAAGAAGTTGACATTTAATTATCTCTAATTTAATCTTAGCTAGCGAATGTGTCAAGAGATTATTAATAGCTACTGTCTTAGTTGCTCGATCTATATGATCTATCTCTAATCTAGCTGTAGTACTTTCACATTTAGCACATTTATTACCCAAAGCATTTAGAATGAATGCCCTATGAAATGCCCTACGATTTGCAAGATATTCTAAACGCTTAGAAGATACGCTCATTTCTTACACGCCATAAGAGCTTTATATAAACCATCAGTGATATCGATTTCATTTGGTAATGGAAGCGCTGTCTTCGCCATTACCATATCGTCAATGGAAATACTATTTGTGTAGATTAATCTCCTAACCTGCCCATCCATTCCTACTTTACGAACCCCCATCCTATAGATTTCATTGAAGTATCCGGGAGCTACGAATCCGATCTTATTACCATACGCTACTAATACTTCTGTTTTGCGCGCACTTCCTTCTGGATTACCTTCGGATTTAGCGGTGATCTCTGTCTTAGTAATAGGATGAGCAGTCATGATGATATTGATGCCATGATTCTCATTCATTACCTTCATGACTTCTAATGCTTTAGAGAGTACTACTGTCTCTGTATTTACTTCGTCCCATGATGTAGATGGTAAGCCTGTCTTAGCTCCTGTTTTAACTGCGCTTCCTTTCATCTGAAGGGAGTACATTACGCAGGTCATTGCTAGAGAAGTGAGAGAATCTATTACAATAGTCTTAAACTTCGGCGGGTTCCTTTGGATGTCTTCCAACCAGTTAAGGAAATTCCTGAAATCGTCCACACCATAAGACACGTAATCAATATCTGCGTCGGGGTAGACCTTCTTAATAGGTTGTAGTCTACCATCGAAATCTCTAATGGTAACTGGTCCTGCCTCAATAAAGGAAGCTGCTGCAACTGTTTTCCCAAATCCATTTGGTCCTACCAGTAGAATCTTAAAGGACTTCCAGAGATCGATGTCTTTAGTGCTTGGCATTAGCTACCTTAATATTATGAGCAATGATGATGCTCTGTCCTATTGTTACTGCGCTCCAATAAATGATCTTGCTTCTCTTACTCTTCACTAACATACCGCCCGCCGCGATTGCACTGAATTGAATTCCCTTGGCTAGGGCATAATTTCTTCTAGCAATAGGGCCTACTTCAATTCCTCCATTCGCGCGGGCTTCGGTAGTAGATACATGATCTCCCATTGTAAGCATTCCGCTTAAGATCAATTCTTTGATCAAGGCTTGCACTCGTTGTAGAAGATATGATCATGAATCTGAACAACCTTAATTACTGTAGGACTTTGAATCCAGGAGGGAGCAGTGTGAGTATTATGATAGAGAACTGCTCCCCCTGTGATATTAGTAACGTAGCTATCGCTCCATGCCTTGATAGCTTTATCCACTGCCTCCTCCTTAAGCATATGATTGAGGGTCAGATCGTTCAGAACTCTAATAATCAACCTTCGATTGGTAGCGTCATTATTCCAACATGAGAACTGATACGGGATCATGATAGTTCCCATAATGGTTCCATCGGAATTGTAACGCCGGCGGGTTCGATTCCTGATTACTTCTCCTACTGCTACCATTCCCTCGAAAGGTTGATTACCTGCCTCTGCTAGGATTGTAGTAATAGCTAGAAGATCTGGGATTGTGGCGGCGTGCATATTTAGATCTAAGTGTGTGATCATTATTTCTTACCCTTATCTTCGTCAGCAAGCTTAATCAGAAAGAGAGCGAAGGCATATCCTATTGCTATGATGGCGGCGAGCTCTAACGCATTCCAAATCACTCCTTCTCTCCTTCCTCAAATAGATCGAAGTTAACCTTTGGGCGGAAGGCTTCCTGAAGCATAGCCTCTTGAGATTCCCGCGGGGAGTTACATACATCATAGAACATACATTTACGATTGAACTTCGTGCAAGACTGGTAATTCCCAGCGATATAATCGCCCGCCGCCTCTGCGCCTATTACTTTAATGATCTCCATTGTCCAGTGAATAGTATTCTCTACGAACTCTTCGACCTGACAGCTAGTAATATTAAAGTAGTACCGTTGGAGTCGTTTATCGATACTGTATGATTTCTGCTCGCCGATCTGATTAATAACGAAGTCCCTTCTACCCGTAACAAGAGCGTAAGCAAGCTTCTGATTGTCCCGATCGTAAGAAGCAAAATTCCTAGTGACCCTCTTATGATCCACAATAAGGGGAATGTTAGTCTTGGCTTCCCTGCATAGTAAATCAATCTTGCCCTCCATTACTATTCTAATATCTGCTGCTGTATCCTCTAGTAAGGTATAAGCGAAAGGTACTTCTACCTCTTCTGGAATCCAGCTTTCCCCTTGGTAGTAGATAACATACTCTTTGAATAGTCGGATATTATCTTCTACTTCTCCTACGGAAAGATCTAGCTTTACTGCATGGTTACGCCCGAGTTCTGCGATAGATTCAATGTTATAGTCTGCGGCGGCGAGCTTCGCTTTATAATGCTGCTCTAGTAGATAGTGAAATAGATCTCCCCTATCGAGATAGCTTGGCTGATTAAACGATGTAAGCTCCTTCACATATAGGTAATTAAAGAGCCGCGGGCACTTCTGAATCTGATCTAGCTTTGTAGGGGAGATTAGGATTGTCTGCATTAGGATCTATCCTTCGCATAAGTTACAAAATGACAAATATCTTCCTTCACCTTTTCAGTATATCTTTCTGCTGCTGCAATATAAAACATAGTAGTGGCAATAGAAGTACATTTACTGGCCATATCTAGGCTTTCACTTAGAAGATTAGCATCATTGATGATTTTTTGAACCAGGCCTTTAAGTGCTGCCACTTTAATTTCAGTAACACTTAATGCTACTGTTGTATTAGCATCCTTAGTCATTCTTAAACTCTCTGCTATAAACTCTATTAATCTTCACTGCTTCTTCTAAGATATGCTTCCTATCTTCCTGATACTTATCGCGCGCGATCTTAAGCTGCTTTGCTACTCCATTACGATAAATTTGCTTACTGCCGCAGGTGATACATACTCCATTGATATTTACTATCCTTGTGTCATCACAATCTAAGCAATATGCTAGACTCTCATGCTTCTCTTTAGAAGGGATAGTACCAGGATCTGGCTTATCGCTCTTCTTTAGATCTCCCACTGAAACTC
>Ga0134123_10000975_pt1 | contig 18793 bp, 9 predicted proteins | sample KB303_FD_96460 | JGI IMG/M metagenome (GOLD analysis project Ga0134123, IMG submission 96460) | Terrestrial soil microbial communities without Nitrogen fertilizer from Kellogg Biological Station, Michigan, USA - KB3-0-3 | ecosystem: Environmental > Terrestrial > Soil > Unclassified ...
CCGCGGCCTTCAGCGTCGAGGCGAGCGTGGGACGATCCCCGCCGAAGCGGAACGAGCCGTTGTCGCGGACACCGTTGACGAACGGGTAGGCGCCGGTGAGCAGCGTGACGTGAGACGGCAGCGTGAGCGGCACGTGGGCGTAGGCTGTTTCGAATCGCCACCCTTCGCCGGCGAGGCGATCGAGCGTCGGCGTCGCGCCGCTGGCGGCGCCGTAGGCGCCGACACGATCGGCGCGCAGCGTGTCGATGGTGACGAGGAGGACGTTGGCGCCGCGCAGCGCGCCGCTGGCGACTGTCGGCGACGCTGTCGTCGCGCCCCGGCAGCCGGCACCGGCCGCAATCGTCAGCGCGGCCAGGCTACCGGCAACGAGGCACGTCGGCCGCCGCATCACCTCTTCGCCTTCGCCATCGCCGCCCGGACGCGCGGAAAGTCGTTCGCGTAGCGGTCGCGCGGCGCCTCCTTCAGGAAGCGGGTGAGATACGGCACTGCCTCGGCGGGACGATCGCCGTCCGCCAGCACCATGCCGAGATTGAAGAGGAGATCGTAATCGCGCGGCTGCAGCTGTTCCGCATGCCGCCACGCCTCGACGGCGGCGTTGCGGTCGCGATCGATGGTCGCGGCGCCCAGCCCCTGCCAGGCCTGCGCGTTCGACGGGTCGAGGACGACGGCGCGGCGAAAGGCTTCTGCAGCCGCATCGGGGCGCCCAGCCGAGAGCTCGGCGAGCGCCAGGTTGGTCCACGTCGCGGCAGACGTCGGATCGCGGCGCAGCAGCTCGTCGAACATCGCGCGGGCATCGGCAGTGCGCCGCAGCTGCGCGTACACCACGCCGAGGTCATTCAGCAGCTCGGGATTCTGATTGCCGGCGGCGCGCGAGCGCTCGAGCGCCGCGGCGGCGTCCTTCAGCTGGCCGGCGTGCTGATGCGCGGTGCCGAGCCGCGCGAGGATCTCCGGCGCCGACGCCTGTTCCGCCGGCGCCGCGCGCAGCAGCGCCACCGCGTCTGCCGCGCGTCCGGTGGCAATCAACACTGTGGCCGCGCTGGTCCTGGCGGTCACGAAGTCGGGCCGCTCGCGCAGCAGGGCGAGGAAGCTGCCGAGCGCCTCTTCCGCTCGCCCTTCGTTGAACGTTTCGAGCGCGGTGTTGAAGCGTTCGTTCAACGCCACCAGCTGTTTGGGATCGTCGCGCTCGGTGTAGTGCCGTCGTGCCGGCGCCGCCGATGCGGCGGTATATCCGAGCGACCGCAGCCGCGCGGCCGTATCCTCGCCCACCGGCACGGCGGTCGCCGCCGGGGACGGTCCCGCCGCCATCTGCGCAAGCGCCCGCTGCATCGTCTCGCGTCGCGCCGGCTCCGCGGCGACGAGGTTGCGCGCTTCGAACGGATCGGCTCGCAGGTTGTACAACTCGGGCATTGGGAGATCGACGTACTTCCAGTCGCCGGAGACGAGGCCCGTGAGCGGCGCCCACGCGCGCGTGATGTTCGCTTCGAGCGCCTCGATATAGATCGGGCGATCGCCCGCTGGTGGCGTCACCAGCGAAACGCCGTCGAGATTGGCGGGGATCGCGACGCCGGCCAGATCGAGGATCGTCGGCAGAATGTCGGCGTGCGAAGCCGGCGTGTCGGCGACGGCACGGCCAACGCCGGTACCGTTGAAGAGCAACGGCACCGCGAGCGTGGACTCGTACGCAAACAGGCCGTGCGTCGTCTCACCGTGATCGCCGAGCGACTCACCGTGGTCGGCGGTGACGACGACCAGCGCGTGCTCGAGCTGGCCTTGACGCGTCAGGCGATCGAGCAGCCGCCCGATCGTCGCGTCGGTGTAGGCGACCTCGGCGTCATAAGGCGATCGGCCGCTGCGATACGGCGGCGGCGCGTCATATGGTGTGTGGGGATCGAAGAGATGCACCCACGCAAACCATCGACCGGGTCCAGGCGGTCCCGGACCGGCAGCCGCCGCGGCCTGCAAGACCCAGTCGCCGGCGGCCTTGACCACTTCCTCAGCCCGGCGATCGGCAAGCTTGAACGTCGTCGCGTCGCCCTGCGGATAGCGATCGTCGTACTCGTCGAAGCCGCGACTCAGCCCGTAGCGGGCGTCGAGGACGAACGCGCCGACGAACGCGCCGGTGCGGTAGCCGGCTCGCTTCAGCTCGGTGGCCAGCGTCGGCACGCTGTCGTCGAGGCGGGCGGCGCCGTTGACGTGAAGGCCGTGCCCGCGCGGCGTCCGGCCGGTGAGGATCGAGGCGTGCGCCGGCAGCGTCATCGGCGCGTGCGAGTGCGCGTCGGTGAAGCGCACGCCAGCGGCGGCCAGCCGATCGAGTGCCGGCGTCAGGCCGGCGGTGCTGCCGTAGGCGCCGAGCCGATCGCGCCGCAGCGTGTCGATGGTGACGAGCAGGATGTTGGCGCCGCGCAGCTGCCCCGATCGCAGCAGCGGCGGCGACCCGCGCGCGCAGCCGGCGGCCAGAGCTGGAACCAGCGCGAGGACAGCCAACCACCTGGACACGACCACGCCATAGTACTTCGATGTCCGGATGGGGGCGTCGTGCCGCTTGCTGGGCTCACATCTGGTTCGAGCGCTGGTGATCTAAAACAGAAGATCAGGAGGTCAGAAGGCTTCCCTGGAGCTCTCAATCTCTTCGCACTCGCAGTCATAGAGATTCGACGGGCTGCGCCGTCCGTCGATTCGAAGACGTGTACGAAGACAAGCCTTCTGATCTTCTACTCTTCTGTTCGAATGCCCCGACCTCCCAATGGATGTCACGGCAGCGCCCGCGCCATCTACTCCGCGGGCTCGGGCGGGAGCCTCCCCCAAGACGTAGCCGGTCGGCTTGTCGTCGCGGATCAGCGAGTCAGGGCGGCGGTGCGGATGGTGGCGTTGTGGACCATCACGCCGGAAACCGCGGCGGCATCGGCGGTCCAGTCACCGGTGATCCACGATTGCAGCGCAGCGCGGATCATCTGTGGATCCCGGCGCAGGTCGGCGCTGACGAGCAGCGTGTAGTGGCGCGGGCCGACCAGCTCGATCTGAATCCAGCGCCGCTCTTTCGCGACGATCATGCTCGCGACGCGGATCGTCTGCGCCGGATCGCCGCCCATGCCGTCGAGCGCGCGGTGCAGGTCGTCGGCCGTCATGACCGCCGGCTCGCCGGACCGCTCAGGTCCATGTAGATCAGGTTGAGGCGATAGTAGAGCGCGTCGTCGAACGTGCCGGCGTGCACGCGCGGGTAGAGCGGCGTCGACGAGGTGCTGATGATCTGCGGCGGCAGCGCCGCACGCTCCAGGTGATCGAGCAGCAGGCGCTGCTCGGCGTGAGCCAGCGCGCCGATGTCGTAGAAGATCATCGTGCCTGTCCCCTCGGCCGGCACCACCAGCGGCTCGCCCGGAAACCACGTGGCGATCGGGTTGTGAAGATCAGGGAGCAGCAGCTCGAGCAGATCCTGCGTCGCGCTGCGCGGGCCGACCAGGAACAGGTTCACGCGCGGCATCCCCATCTCTTGCAGCTCGCGGTGCATCGCCAGCGCCCTCCCGTCCATCGTGTGCCATGAATGCCTTCCTGGAGACGGAACCCATCGCACGGGGCGAGCCTACGGCAAGTGCGGCGCAGGCCGCTATTCGGAAGGTACCCGGGGAGAATCTAGGGAAAAGTCCCTATATCAGGCGTTGTGCAGCCAGCCTTGGAGCACGGCGTACTTGACGATGTCGATGCGGCCGTTCAAGTCGAGTTTCCGCATCGCATTCACGCGGTGGGCGTCGACGGTCTTCACGCTGACCGAGAGCTGCGCGGCGATTTCCTTATAGCTGTAGCCGCACGCAATCAGGCGAAGCACATCCGCTTCGCGTTCGGTGAGGTCGCCGGACGTGCGCGCGACCCGCTTGCCCTTCTTCGACAGGAATGCATCGGTGACGCGTGCGGTGAGGCTCGAGTCCAGATACTGCCCGCCGGCAGCGACGGCGCGAATCGCCTGCAGCAGCTCGGCCGACGCGCTCTGCTTGAGCACGTAGCCCGCGACGCCGGCGCGCAGGAACTCCTGGAGGTAGGCGTCGTCTCCGTGGCGGGTGAGCACGACGATCGCCGCCTCCGGGCGCAGGTGCTTCAACGTGCGCGTCGCTACCAGCCCGTTGGTGCCCGGCATCGAGATGTCCATCACGACGATGTCGGGCGAGAGCGCGAGCGTCACCTGCACCGCCCCGTCGCCGTCGCTCGCCTCGCCAACCACTTCCATGTCGGGCTGGCTGTCGATCAGGAGCTTCAGCCCGTGCCGCATGGTGAGGTGATCGTCGGCGAGCAGGATTCGCAGAGGGGATTGCATCTCAGGCCTGCCCCACCGCGCCGCCAGCGGCGCCGGCGGCGGCCATCCGCACCAGGATGGTCGTGCCCCTGCCGATCGACGAATCGACGACCACCGTGGCGCCGACCAGCGCCGCCCGTTCTTCCATGCCGCGCAGCCCGAACCCGTCGCCCGGCGCTGTCGCGGCCGGCGGCTCGAAGCCGATGCCGTCGTCCTCGACGATCAGCAGCACGTGATCGCTGCGCCGCTCGAGGATGATTTCGGCGTGGCTCGCCCGCGCGTGCTTCGCCACGTTGGTGAGCGCCTCCTGGGCGATGCGATACAGCGTCGTCTCGACCTCGGTCGACAACCGATCGTCGAGCAGGCCGTTGGCGTGCAGCTCCGCCGGGATGCCGACCCGCTTCGACCAGTTGGCGACGTAGTTCGCCAGCGCGGCGCGCAGCCCGAGATCGTCGAGCGCGGTCGGCCGCAGCTCCCACACGAGGTGGTCGACGTCGCGATCGAGCTGCGCCGACACCGTTTCCAGCGCCTCGAGGTGCGCCCGCAGATCGGGCTGATCCGTGCACGCCTCCTTGAGCAGTCCGAGGCGGCGGCTGAGCGCGGTCAGCTGCTCGCCGAACTGATCGTGCATCTCGCGGGCGATGCGGCGGCGCTCGTCTTCCTGCGCGAAGATCAGCCGGCCGAGGAACTCGGTGCGGGCGCGTTCGGCACGCTCGCGCTCGCGCATCTCCTCGGCATGCTGCCGCTCGGTCAGGTCGAAGTGGGTGCCGACGATGCGCACGGGTGGGCCGCCGGGCTCGCGGCGCACGGGCAGGCCGCGCGAGAGCACGTGGACGTAGTGGCCGTCCTTGTGGCGCAGGCGCAGCTCGCCCTCGTAGCTGGTGGCGCCGCGCACGACGCTTTCGTACATCTCGTCGGCGCGCGCGCGGTCATCGGGATGCAGCAGGCGCTCCCAGGCGCTGAGGTGCGGCTCGATCTCGTCGTCGCCGTAGCCGAGCATCGCCTTCCAGCGGTGCGAGTAGACGACCGCCCCGGTCGCGAGATCCCAGTCCCATACCCCTTCCTGCGCGCCGGCGAACGCCAGCGTCAGCCGCTCTTCGCTGTCGCGCAGCGCCGCCTCGGCGCGCCGTCGCTCGGTCAGATCGAAATGCGTGCCGACGATCCGCACCGGCGGGCCGTCCGGCTCCCTGCGGATCGGCAGGCCGCGCGAGAGGACGTGGACGTAGTGGCCGTCCTTGTGGCGCAGGCGCAGCTCGCCCTCGTAGCTGGTGGCGCCGCGCACGACGCTCTCGTACATCGCATCGGCTCGCGCGCGATCCTCCGGATGCACCAGGCGCTGCCAGGCGCTGAGGTGCGGTTCGATCTCGTCGTCGCGGTAGCCGAGCATCGCCTTCCAGCGATGCGAGTAGACGACCGCGCCGGTCGCGAGATCCCAGTCCCACACCCCTTCCTGCGCGCCGGCAAAGGCGAGGGTGAGCCGCTCTTCGCTCTCGCGCAGCCCCGCCTCGGTGCGCCGCCGCTGCGTGATGTCGCGGAGGACGATCTGAAAGGCCGGACCGCGCGCATCGTCGATCGCGGCGCCGGCGACGTCGACGTCGACGAGCGCGCCGTCGCGCCGGACGAGCCTGGCGTCGGCGGTCGCGCGTGCGCGGCCGTCCTGGCACGCGGCGATGAGATCGTCGAGCGCCTCGCGGCTCGCGGCGTCGAACAGATCGCGCAGCGGCGCGCCGAGGATCTCGGCGGGACTGGTCGCGCCCGCGAGCTCCAGCGCCGCCGCGTTCGCGAACACAATCCGATCATGTCGGCTGATGAGGATGCCGTTCGGCGATCGCTCCACCAGTTCTCGATAGGGGCCCACGTCTTCTCGCACCAGCTTCTTGGGGGGTGCCGCAAAGATAGGGCGGAAGCGCGTCTTTGCGCAACCGCCCCCCCGGGTCAGCGTGCAGCGCGCGAAGGTTACAAAAACGTCGGCTGGTTACCGCGAGCCGGTCGGGATCCGTTTCTCGTAAGGCGGCCGCGCCGGCGCCTTCGGCTGCGCGCTGATCCGCTTCATGACTTCCTGAATCGCGCGCTCGAGCTGCGGATCGGTCCCCTTCGCCAGCTGCGCCGGATCTTCGTCGACCGCGATGTCCGGCTCGACCCCGTGCCCTTCCGCGAACCACTCGCCCTTCGGGTCGAACATGCGGAAGGTCGGCACCGTGACGTTGCCGCCGTCGGCGAGCGCCGGCGACCCGCTGATGCCGATCAGGCCGCCCCAGGTGCGCGTGCCGACCAGCGGCCCGAGCCCGGCCTGCCGGAAGTAGAACGGGAAGGCGTCGCCGCCCGATCCGCTCCAGCCGTTGATCAGCATCACCTGCGCGCCGCGGTGGGCAACCGGCGGCCACTGCTGGCTCGGCGCGTCGCGCACCGCCCAGTAGGCGACGATCGGCCGATGCAGCAGCTCGACGAACCGATCGGGAATCTGGCCGCCGCTGTTCCAGCGCTCGTCGATGATCAGCCCTTCTTTTCGCCACTGCGCCATGAACTGCCGCATCATCTCGTTCTGCGCGTTGGTGCCGGTGCTCTGCACGTAGATGTAGCCCGCCTTGCCGCCGGTGGCCTTGTCGACCAGCTGCCGCCGCTCTTCGATCCAGGCGCGGAAGCGCAGCTCGATCTCGCTGTCGAGGCAGGTGACCACGACCTGGCGTGAATTGGCCATCGCCGGCGTGCTGTTCACCGTCAGCACCACCGTCTTCTTGCCCAGGCCCTCGAACCGCGCCCACGGATCTGACTTGCTGTCGAGCGCGACGCCGTTCACCGCCAGCACGTACTCGCCTTCTTTCACGTTGACGCCCGGCTCGTCCAGCGGCGAGCGCACGCCGGTATCCCATGGTCCGCCGCGGATGATGCGCGCGATGCGATAGGCGCCGTTCGATACCTCCCAGTCGACGCCGAGCATGCCGACCGAGCGCTCCACCGGCTGCTCCTCGTCCCCGCCGCCGTGGTAGGTGTGCGACGCGTTCAGCTCGCCGAGGAATTCGCCGATCACCCAGTTGACGTCCCACCGCGTCACCGCATCGTCGAGCAGCGTCATGTAGCGCTCTTTCATCGCGTTCCAGTTGACGCCGTGCATCCCCGGGTCGTAGAAGAAGTCGCGCTCGAAGCGGAAGGCGTCGAGGAACAGCTGCTTCCACTCGGCGCGCGGATCGACCGGCACCTCGATGTCGGCGAGGCTCATCGGCTTCTCGAACTTCTGCTTCTCCTTCACCTCCACGACCGCGAACTTCTTGTCGTTCGCGACCAGCATCTTCTTGCCGTCGAAGGTGACCTCGAAGGCGTCCGCTTCCTCGAGGATCGTCTTCTCTTCCCGCGCCTCGAGATCGAAGTAGACGATCGGGCTCTTCTCGTCGTGCGTGCCGGCTCGCGGCATGCGCCGGTACAGCAGCTTGCCCTTGACCGCCTGCAGGTTGCCGTAGACGCCCGACGCCGGCGGCAGCACCACGGCGCGCGCCTCGAGGCCGTCGACATCGATGTCGACGTTGGCCGGCGTCGGCGGCTTCTCGGCCGGCTTGTCGTCGGGCTTCTTGTCGACCGGCTTGTCGGTGTCGACCAGCGGGCTTTCCGCGTCGTTGCGCGCCGCCAGCGGCGACTTCACCGCCTTGCGCAGCGGCGCCGCCACCAGCTGCGTCGGGTTGGCGTAGGTCCACGTGTTGTCGAACGTGCCGTACACCGGATCGAACGCGCGATCGCTGGCGTAGAAGAGGTAGTTGCCCTCGGGCTCGAACGCCGGCTGCGTGTCGTTCAGGTATCCCGACGTCGCCTGGTGGAGCGCGCTGGATTTGGTGTCGTAGAGGAAGATCGCGTTGTTGCCGCTGGCGGCCGGCCGCGCGTAGGCGAGCCACCGCGAGTCTGGCGACCAGACGAAGCGGAACGCCTCGAGCCCGTCGTGCGCGATCCAGTCCGGGCTCTTGTCGACATCCGTCACCTTGCCGGTCCCATCGTCATAGATGCGGATGCGCATCGCCTGATCGATGAACGCGATCTTCCTGCTGTCGGGCGACCAGTAGGGCACGTAGCGGAAGCCGGGACCGAGCGTGGTCACGTTGCGCTCGGCGCCGGGCGATTCCGCGGGGCGCAGCGTCAGCTCGTACTCGCCGCTGCGATCGCTCCAGTACGCCAGCGTCCGGCCGTCGGGCGACCATCGCGGATAGCGATCGGCCACGCCCGAGGAGCGCGTCACGTTGATCGTCGCGCCGTGCTCGGCCGGGATGGTGACGATATCGCCGCGCGCCTCGAAGGCGGCGCGCCGCCCGGTCGGCGAGACCGACGCCGCGGCCACGAGGTCATTCGCCTTCGCCGTTCTCGGTCGCAGCGTCGTCGCGTCGGTGACGACGCGAATCGGCACTTCCGAGACTTTCTCTCCCGGAAGGCTGAGCAGATAGATGCGGCCGCCGGCCTGGAAGACGATCGCGTCGGGCCCGATTGACGGGAAGGTGATGTCGAAGTCTTCGAACTGCGTCACCTGGCGCACGGCGCCGGTGCCGAGATCCTCGGCCCAGATGTTGTTGCGCTGGCTCGATCCGCGATCGGAGATGAAATAGATCGAGTTGCCGCGCCACATCGGCTGGGCGTCGTTGGCCGGGTTGCTGGTGATGTTGCGCGCCGCAAACGTCTTCAGATCGAAGAGCATCAGATCCGGCGCCCAGCCGCCGCGATAGCGCTTCCAGTTGCGGAAGTCCTGCGACATCGGCATGTAGACGAAGCGCGCGGCGTCGGGCGAGAAGGCGCCGAACTCGCCGTACGGCACCGGCAGCTTTTCCGGCAGCCCGCCGGCGACGTTGACGAGATAGAACTGGTTGTAGCGCTGCCGGCCGCTCTCGCGCGCCGACGCGAAGAGCACGCGCCGCCCGTCGGGATGCCAGCCGACGACGCGATCGGGCATTGGATGATGGGTGAGCCGCGTCGGCTCGCCGCCGGCGACCGGCACCACGTAGACGTCGATGTTGCCGTCGTAGGCGGCGCTGTACGCGAGCTTGCTGCCGTCGGGCGAGAAACGCGGAAACGTTTCCTCGCCGGGCGGCGAGCTCAACCGCGTCGCGGTGCCGCCCGCTTTCGGGACCAGCCAGATATCTCCGGCGAAGACGAAGGCGATCTTGTCGGCGGACACCGCCGGCTGACGGAACATGCGCGCATCGACCTGGGCCAGCGCCGGAGCGGCGGCCGCCGCGAGCGCGGCGCTGAGCATGAGCGTTCGGACCATGAGTCAATTCTACCGTCCGGTACAATGCCGCGAGTGAGACGCCGGTTCGTGTGGATGCTCGCGCTCGCGGCCGGTGCCGTCGGGTGCGGGCGCGAAACCATCCCCGCCGCCGCGCGATCGTTTCCGCGCGCGCCCATCGTCCTCATCTCAATCGACACGCTGCGAGCCGATCACCTCGCCGCCTACGGCTACCGCGGCGGATCGACCCCGGCCCTCGATCGGCTGGCCGCGAGCGGCATCGTGTTCGACGACGCGTTCAGCCAGGTGCCGCTCACGCTGCCGTCACACGCTTCGCTTCTCACCGGCCGGCTGCCGACGCGGACCGGCGTGCGCGACAACATCGGCTTCACGCTGGGCGCGGATCAGCAGACGCTGGCGGCGCGGTTGAAGGAGGCCGGCTATGCCACCGGCGCCGCCGTGTCGTCGTACGTGCTGCGGCGGCACACCGGCATCGCCGCAGGATTCGATTTCTTCGACGACGAGGTGACGATCAGCGGCACGGGCGAATCGCTGTCGGAATCGCAGCGCGACGGCGCGCGAACCGCCGACGCGCTGGCGGCGTGGATCGATGCCCATGCCGGCGGGCCGATGTTCGCCTTCCTGCACCTCTACGAGCCGCACACGCCGTACACTCCGCCGCCCTCGCACACGCTGGCGCAGCCGTACGACGGCGAGATCGCCTATGCCGACGAGATCGTCGGCCGTTTTCTAGATCGGCTGAACGCGAACGGCCTGCTCGATCGGGCGATTGTCGCGGTCGTTTCCGATCACGGCGAGGGGCTCGGCGATCACGGCGAGGCCGAGCACGGGCTGCTGCTCTACCGCGAGGCGCTGCGCGTGCCGTGGATCGTGCGGTTGCCGGGAAGCGCACATGCTGGAACACGCATTGCCGGCGCCGCCGGGTTGGTGGATGTGGCGCCGACGCTGCTGGCGCTCGCCGGCGTGCCCGCCGGCGGCATGGACGGCGGGCCGCTGGTCGACGCGATGGTGTCGCGGCGCCTGGCCGATCGAACTGTCTATTCCGAAACGCAGTATCCGCGGCTTCACTACGGCTGGAGCGATCTCGCGTCGGCGTTCGACGGCCGGTATCACTTCATCCGCGCGCCGAGGCCGGAGCTCTACGATCTGGCTTCGGATCCCGGCGCGCGCAGCAACCTTGCGGCGTCGCGCGGCAGCGCCGCGTCGGCCATGGCTGCCTGGCTCGAGCGCGCGACCGCTGGCACTCCGGCGCCGCAGCCGGCGGCGGCCGACGCGGAAGCGCGCGAGCGGCTGCGCGCGCTCGGCTACGCGACATCGTCGCCGCGGCTGCCGCCGGCCGGCAGCCCGCTGCCCGATCCCAAGGACAAGATTGCGACCTACGAAGGGGTGCGCCGCGCGCAGCAGCTCGCCGCGGCGGGACGCGACGCCGAGGTGATCGCGGCGCTGCAGCCGGTGGCGGCGCGCGAGCCGGACATGCTCGACGCGTGGGAGCTGGTGGCGAAGAGCCTGATCAAGCTTGGCCGGACGAAAGAAGGGATCGACGCCTTCGGCAAGGTGCTGGCGATCGATCCGCTCAAGCCCGAGACCCACCTCGCCCTGGCGCGCGTCTACGCGCTCGAGCGCGATGGCGCGCGGGCGCGCCAGCATGCGGAGCTGGCGGCAAAGCGCGATCCTGCCGGCGCCTACGAGGTTCTCGCCGAGCTGATGATGGACGCCGGCAAGCCGGGCGAGGCGGCGGCGCTGGCGCGGCGCAGCGTCGAGGCCGACCCGTCACGCTACATGAGCCTGTTCCTCATCGCCGCGGCGCTGCAGCGCGAGGGGAACTGCGGCGAAGCCATCCCCGCGTTCACGCGCGCGATCGATGCGAAGCGGCGCGAGCCGCAGGCGGTGGTGCGCAACCTGCACGCCGGGCTTGCCGACTGCCTCGCGCGCAGCGGCCGCGAGGCCGACGCCGAGCGCGAGTTCAAGGCGGAGATTGCCGCGATCCCGTGGTCGCCCGAGGCGCGCGTCGGGCTGGCGACGCTGCTGCGCTCGCAGAGCCGCGACGAGGAGGCGCGCACGGTGCTCGCCGGCGTCGTCACCGCGCTGCCGCAGCCCACGCCCGACGCCTACGCCACCGTCGTTCGCGCGTTTACCGTGCTCGGCGACACGCCCGCGGCCCGCGAGTGGACCGCGAGGGCGCGCAGTCAGTTTCCGCGCGATGCGCGGTTTCGCTAATCGATCGTTTCGAGGATCGATCAGGGGCGGCTGAGCGACACTGCCGCGGCCTGCTTGCGGCATGCCGCAGCGCGCGCGGGCTCGTTGGCCGCGTCAAATCCCTCGGCGAGCGCCTCCCACACCATCGGCCGCCGCGGCCCGGCGGCGAACGCGCGCTCGAGGTAGTCGAGACCCGCCGCGCGCTGCCCTTCCCGCACCAGCGCCGTGCCGAGCACCGCCATCGCCCATGGGTGCGCGGGGCTGCGGCGCAGCGCCTCGCCCGCCGCGTCGCGCGCCCTGGCGACGTCGCCGGCGGCGAGGTAGGCGCGCGCCAGCACGATGAAGCTCTCCGGATCGGAGGCGACCGCCGCCTTCTCGAAATACGGCACCGCGTCGGTCGCGCGCCCGTGGGCGAGGAGCAGCCGTCCTTTCACGGCGAGCGCCTCGGGCTGCTTCGGCTCCTTGGCCAGGACCGCATCGACGAGCTGTTCCGCCTCGCTGTCCTTGCGCGCCGCCGCCAGCGTTTCCGCCAGGCTGATCCGCGTCCGCGAATCGTCGTCGCTCTGCGCCACCGCGAGCCGCAGCTCGCGCTCCGAGTCGTCGTAGCGTTCGAGCTCGCGCAGCAGCTTGCCGTAGTTCTGGCGGACGCCGGGGCGATCGGGATCGAGCTCCAGCGCGCGCGCAAAGGCGTCGGCGGCGACGCGCAGGCTGCCGTGGCGATAGGCCATCGACGCCAGCGTGCCGAAGGCGAACGGGTTGTTCGGATCGAGCCTGGTGATGCGCTGCACGTCCTCGAACGCCGCCGGCAGCGCCACGCCCTGCGCCACCGTGGCCGCCTGCAGCCGATCGTAGAGCTCGACGTGCGTGCGCGGATCGGGCAGCGACGGATCGTCGAGCGGGCCGCTGCCGCCCGACCCGGCGGTGTAGCCGAGGCTGCGCAGCCGCTCTTCCTGTTCCGCCGACGCCGGCCGCGGCTGCGCGCGATCGCCGCCGGGCGCCAGCCGCTGCATCCCGCGCTGCAGCTCCTCGGTCATCCGCTTGACGCGATCCGGCTGCGACGCCGCGAGGTTCCTCAGCTCGCCCGGATCCTCGGCGAGGTTGTAGAGCTCCGGCTCCGCGCCGGTCATCAGCTTCCAATCGTCCTTTACCCAGCCGCGCAGCGTGGCCCAGTGGCAATTGAGCCGGCCGAACAGGCTCTCCTGGTAGAACGGGTCGCCGGCCACCTCGCGCCCGTTGATCAGCGGCCGCAGATCGCGCCCGAGCAGCGACCGGTCCGCCTCGTAGCCGAGCAGGCCGAGCGCCGTCGGCAGCACGTCGATCGTCGCCACGCGGGTCTTGATCGTCCGCGACGCCGGCACGCCGGGGCCGGCGACGATGAACGGCACGCGCATAGTCGATTGATAGGTGAGCACCGCGTGCGTCGCCTCGCCGTGATCGCCGAGCCCTTCGCCGTGATCGGCGAGCGCCATCACCACGGTGTTGGCGTCGCGGCCGGCGGCGCGCAGCGCGTCGAGGACGCGGCCGATCTGCGCGTCTGTGAACGCGACCTCGCCTTCGTACGGCTGGCCGGCGAACTGCTCGCGGTAGGGCGACGGTGGCGAGTACGGCGCGTGCGGATCGTAGAAATGCAGCCAGGCGAAGAACGGCGCATCCGTCGGCGCCGCTGCCAGCCAGCGCCCGGCGGCGTCGGCCACTTCGTTGGCGCGCCGTTCGGCGCCCTGGTCGACGGGGCTGGTTTCATGAAACTCCTCGTCGAAGGTCTCGAACCCCTGGCCGAAGCCGAACGCGGCCGCGACCGGATACGCGCCGACGAACGCGGCGGTGTGGTAGCCGCGGCGCTTCAACAGCGTCGCCAGCGTCGGATGCGTGTCCGCGAGGGTGAAGACCACGTTGCCGCGGACGCCGTGGGTCGGGGGATACGTGCCGGTGAGGATGGTCGCGTGCGACGGACCGGTGAGCGGAACCGCGGTCTGCGTTTCCTCGAAGCGGACGCCTCGGGCCGCCAGCGCATCGAGCGCCGGGGTGCGGCCGCTGCCGGCGCCGTAGGCGCCGACACGGTCCGCGCGCAGCGTATCAATCGTGATCAGCAGCAGGTTGGGAGGCGCCGCCGAAGTGCGATACAGCAGCCGCCAGCCTGCTATCGACGCACCCAACACCGCGAGCAGGACGATCAGGATCGAGCGGGAGCGGCGCGGCGCGCGCGCGGTGGTGGCGGCCGCGCCGCCGCGGGGCGTCCGCCCCTTCCGTGAAGCCATAGGCACAGAGTCTCAGAGATCTCCGAGTCTCGGAGCAAGCGAGCGAGGAGGTGTGACGGGGGTCTGACATGTGTCAGACCCCCGTCTCTGAGTCTCTGAGCCCTCTGAGCCTCTGAGCTTCAGAATTGGAACTTCACCCCGACGCGGAGAATGCGAGGGCTGATGATCTCGCTGATCGTGTTGAACGCCGGCGACTGGACGTTGCGGTTGTGCTGCAGCACCGTGCCGGCGTTGAGGATGTTGAACACGTCGGCCGCCAGCACCAGGTTCACTCGCTGGAGCCGGACGTTCTTCGCGAGCCGCACGTCCAGGTCGAACAGGTTCGGGTTCCGCACATCGTCGAGCGCGTTGACCGCGAGCGCCCGCAGGCTGCCGTCCCCGCCGGCGCTGACCTGGAAGATGTACGGGTTGACATAGCCCTGGCGCGCGAACAGGTTCGCGCCGAGGTCGAACCCGCCGCCGAGCTGATAGAACCCGTTGGCGTTGAACTGCCATCTCGCGTTGTAGAAGAGATCGCCCTTCCCTGACCCGCCGGATCTCGGCGCTATCTGACCGCCGTCGATCTGCGGGCCCGATAAGGTGCCGCTGGACGTCGAGTCGGTGCGCGTCGGGTTCTGAACCGCGCCGGCACCGTCGTAGTACTCGGACCAGTTGTTCAGGGACAAGGCGACGCGTGTCATCCACCGGTTCGATAGTCGCTTGTTCAGCGTGAACTCGAGTCCGCTGTAATTCGAATGGTAGTCGGGCCGGTTGGTCAACATGCGTCCACCGCCGGTCGCATCGATCTTCGCGCCGTTGGGCGCGAAGACGACGGCGCTCAAGCTGCCGTTGGTCGGCCGTGCCACCTGCGTGTAGTCGGCCGAGGTCATGCCGATGCGCGGGTTCCAGTTCGGCCAGCCGTCGGTCCGCCGGAACGTGTAGGCCGCGCCGACCGCGAAGTTCGGCATCAGCTCGTGATCGACGCCGACGATGAACTCGTTGTCGTGGTTGGCGTGATAGTTCGAATCGATGGTGTTGACCGACGTGGCGCTGGTTGGATGCGCGGGATCGATCGCGTTCGAGTACTGCGGGCCGAGGTTCGTGAGAATCTCGTTCTTCTGCGCGAACCCGTCGTTGTTCGTGTCCACCCAGCGATACGCGATGTAGGTGTAGTAGGCGCCGACCGGGCTGGCGCTGGTCACCTCGAACGGATTCAGCTGGCCGGCGTAGCGTGCATATGACGCGCGCGCCACGGTTCGTCGCTTCTCGTCGAGCGCGAAGGTCGCGCCGACGCGCGGAGAAACATCGTTCCAGTTGATGGTCGGCGAGTTGCCGTTGAAATCGAGCGCCGGCAGCAGGTCCGGGAACATCGTGTTGCCCGGCGCGCTGCTGGCGTCGTTTTTCGCCGTCTGCTTGTCCCACCGGATGCCGGCGTTGACCGTCATCCGCCCCTTGCTGAAGGTGTCGCCGACGTACGCGTTGGTGCTCTCGCCGACGAAGTTGACCACGCGGGCGCGGTAGGCACGCGCGAACTTGTCGTCCGGCGCGTTGATGTAGCCGACCACTTCCGACCCGCTCCATCGCGTCGTCGAGTGATTCGGGTTGCGCCGGTAGCCGAAGCCGAACTTGAACTCGTGGGTGCCGCCGCCGGCCGACTTGAACGAGCTGCCGCTGACGTCGACGACGTGCCACGGCTTGCGCGCGGTGTAGGTGAACCACGAGCCGTGCGCCTGGTCGTTGAAGACGTCGACCGTGCCGTCCTTGTCGGCGCCGCCGCGCGGCGCGAAGCCGTATCCCCAGCCGTACCACGCGTACTTACCGTTGACGAAGAGGTTCGAGCCGAACACGTGGTTGTCCTCGGCTTTCCACAGGCCGTGCAGGTTGTGCAGGAAGCCGCTGGTCGGGTAGAAGTTCCCCTGGTTCCACAGGAACGAGTCGTCTTCGTCGGTCGCCTGCCCGGGCGAGCGGCCCAGTTTCTCCTTCGCGCCGTCGAAATAGAAGAACGACACCTGATCTTTCTGGGTCGCGTTCCAGTTCACCTTGGCGTTCGTGTTCTTCAGGATCGTCCGGTCCTTGGTCTGGTTGAGGCGGACGATCCTGATGTCGTTGTTGCCGTAAGAGCCCCAGAACCAGAGGCGGTCCTTGAGGATCGGCCCACCGACATCGAAGCCCCAGTCGCGAATCATGTCGGTGTGGTTCGCCTTGTCGGCGCCGTCGAGCCGTGCGTCGTTTTTCAGCTCGTCGGGCAGGTTCGACGATTCCATGTTGTCGTGATCGATGGTGAACTTCGCGTTCCCCTTGAACTGATTGGTGCCGCGGCGGGTGACGAAGTTGATGCCGAGGCCGCCGGTTTGCACCTTGAGATCGTTGCCGCCGGTATTGACGGCGACCTCGTCGAACGCATCGAAGTCGAAGTATGAGGACGACGCGCCGCCCGAGGTGGTGTCGGTGATGACGACGCCATCGAGGTTCCACATGGTGTCGGTGGCCAGCGCGCCCTTGCCGACGAACGCCGACTGCTGACCCGACTCGTTGCCGCCGACGTTGACGCGGTCGACGGTGACACCGGGCACGGTCTTGAGCATCGCCCACGGATCTTTCGACTGCGGCGTGCTCTGCAGCTCGGCCGCGGTCAGCGTGGTCATCGTGCCGACTTTCTTCACGTCGACCACCGGCGTTTCAGCCGTGACGGTGACGGTCTCCTCGACCGACTTGACCGCCATGGAGAACGCGATGGTCGCGTTCACGCCGGTGGTCACGATCACATCGCGGTCCATCTTGTTGAAGCCGCTGAGGTTGGTCGAGACCTTGTAGGTTCCGGCGTCGAGGTTGAGGAAGCGGAACTGACCCTGGCCGTCGGTGACGGTCGTGCGCGGCTGGCCGCCGATCGATACCGCCTGCAGCGTGACGTCCACTCCTGGCAGCACGCCACCCTGCTGATCGGTGACCGTGCCGTAGATGTTTCCGCCGGCGATCTGCGCCCCGGCGTCGGCGGCCATCGCGCCGGCGAGCAGGACGAAGACCAGGCAGAGCACTCGTCTCATACGGGAGCTCCTTCACTCATGACAGTGCGCACGCCGACGTGGCGTGCGCCACGTTCCATTTCGCGCGTCGCGCGACAGCGCTGTCAAGGTCAAGGTAAGCCGCTTTACGAAACTTTATGCATGTCTACGGTTGATTGGACAGCCACCGTTGCACTCTCGCGCGATCGGACGCTTCGAGCGATGGCGGCGCGGTGGCGAGGTAGCGCTGCCAGTACGGCCGTGCTTCGGACGGGCGGCCGAGCCTGATCAGCAAATCGCCGAGATTGAACAGTGTCCGGAAATCGCTCGGGTCGAGCGCCGCCGCGCGGCGCCAGTGATCCAGCGCGGCCGTGTAGTCCTTGCGCTCGGCGGCGATGACACCCAGGCCGTTGTGCGCGCGCGCGAGCGCCGGATCGATCGTCAGCGCCTCGGCAAAGGCCGCGGCCGCACGGTCGCGATCGCCGCCCGAGAGATACACGGTTGCCGCGTTCACCAGCGGCAGGCCGCTCGCCGGATCGAGCGCGCGGGCGCGGTTGAAGGCGTCGAGCGCGTCGCGCGCGCGGCCGGCCGACGCCAGCGCGACACCGTACGCGTTGACGACGTCGACGTCGGGCTGCGGCGCGGACACGTAGGCGGCGAGCAGCTTGATCGCGTCCTGCGGCCGCCCCGCCTCGGTCAGATACGCACCCGCGAGCGACGCGACATCATCGGCCGCCGGGTTGAGCGCGAGCGCGCGGCGAATTGCGGCCGCGGCGCGTGGATGATCGCCCGCCTCGTTGTAGAGGAACGCGAGGTGCACCAGCGAGAGCGGCATGTCGGGACGCTGGTCGACGACGTGCTCGCCGAGGGCGATCGCCCGGCGCAGATCGCCCTGCTGATAGGTCGTCACGACCTCGTCGATCTGGCGATCGATGTCGATCAGCCGCTTGGGATCGTCCGCCTCGGTATAGCGCTCCTTGCGCGGCGCGCTGCCCGACAGGTAGCCGAGGCTGCGCAGCTGCTCGCGGGTCTCCGCACGCTCGCGCGCCGGCGATGCCCCGCGATCCTCGGCGCGCAGGCCGGCAAGCAGCCGCTGCAGCTCGCGCACATCGTCGGGGCGCGAGCGCGAGAGGTCGTGCGATTCCGCGGGATCGGCGGTCAGATCGTAGAGCTCGGGGATCGGGAGATCGATGTACTTCAGCGAGCCGCGCGCGACGCCGTAGAGCGGCGCCCACCCGCGATTGAGCGAGGCCGAGAGCGACTCGAAGTAGGTGGCCGCCGGTTCCGCGGCCGCGCCCGTGGCGAGCGGCAGCAGCGAACGGCCGTCCGCCGGCTCCGCGGCCGGCGCGCCGACGGCGTCGAGAATCGTCGGCAGGATGTCGACGTGGCGGACCGACGCCGCGACGGCGTGCGGCGTGAACGCGCCGCGCTGGAACAGGATCAGGGGCACGCGCAGCGTCGCCTCGTAGGCGAACAGCCCATGGGTCATCTCGCCATGCTCGCCGAGCGACTCGCCATGGTCCGCGGTCAGGACGACGAGCGTGTCGGCGCCGCCGGGGCCCTCGAGGGCCGGCTGCACGAGCGGCGCGAGCGCGGCGTCGGTGGCGGCGACTTCGCCGAAGTACGGCGCGCCGCGGTACCGCGATGCATATGGTTCAGGCGGGTTGTAGGGAAAGTGCGGCTCATACAGGTGGACCCAGAGGAACCACGGTCGCGGTGATGCCTCAACGCCGGCTCCGCTGCCGGCAGCGTCCTGCCGCATCCACTCGAGCGCGGCGGTGATGGTCGACGCCGCGGGGCGTTCCGGGACGCGGAAGGCGGTGCTGGTCTCGCCCTTCGCGAAATGATCGTCGTAGACGTC
>Ga0134123_10000976_pt1 | contig 18791 bp, 17 predicted proteins | sample KB303_FD_96460 | JGI IMG/M metagenome (GOLD analysis project Ga0134123, IMG submission 96460) | Terrestrial soil microbial communities without Nitrogen fertilizer from Kellogg Biological Station, Michigan, USA - KB3-0-3 | ecosystem: Environmental > Terrestrial > Soil > Unclassified ...
ACGCGAGTTTCGCCAGCCTGGCTGACCTTGGGTGCCTCGCTCATACCTACCGGATATACGTAGCTCGAAGTATTTTGGCGCACGATGCCGCGCCGAACAACCTCAAACCGAGGCTGCAAAAGAGGTGCCCCGGATTTCGCGCGTATTTGTTAAGACTCACTAAAGCCAGGCCTGGTTGGCGCCGGCCTCAAACGCGGCCAGCCCAGGCCCCAATGGCAGCGTTACCGCCCCCATACGAGTGCAGAATCGCGAGGGCGTCGGCGGCGCGGGGAAGACTCTGGACGGCCACGAGGACGCCGCCGCGACCGGTCAGCGCGTCGAAAATACGGCCGTCGTGCGGCTGAAACCCGACGCGGCGCATCGTGCGCGCGAGTCCGAGTTTGGGCAGGTCTGCCGTCCCGAGCGTCGTCACGAGGGGGCCGCGGCCGACGGCCGCGCCGATGCCCGCCAGATCCACTTTCATCGCCGACGCCCCGAGTTCGCGTTCGATGAACGCCGCGGCGTCCGCCCCGTCCTTCACCAGAATCGTCAGCGACTCGGCCGGGAAGCCGGCCTGCTTGAGGGCGTCCACGCCTTTCTGGGCCCAGGCGAGATCCTGAAAAACGCCCACGGTGAACGTTTCGGTTTCCGATTCGACCATGGCGTGTAATGTATCACCCTTCGACTCGCCCGAGCCGAGCGCTCACTCAGGGCAAGCCCATGATGACGAAGCCGCTGATTGCTGATGTTGAATGACGTCGTCGACGTCGCCGTCGTGGGCGCCGGACCGGCCGGCGCCTGGACGGCGCGCACGCTCGCGCGTCTCGGCGCGCGCGTCGCGATCGTGGACGGCTCGCATCCGCGCGAAAAGCCCTGCGGCGGCGGCGTCACGGGACGCGCGCTCGCGCTGGCCGGCGACGCCATCGAGACGGGCGCGCTCCCGCGTTGCGAGATTCGCGCCGCGCGTTTCGTGGATTCCGCGCGCGGCCGTTCGGCGAGCGTCACGCTCGGCGGCGGCGACCTCGTCGTCGCCAGCCGGACCGACTTCGACGGCGCGCTGCTGGCGGCGGCGGCCGCGGCCGGCGCGTCGACGATTCGCTCGCGCGTCATCGACATCGTCGAGGACTCGGGCGGCTTCACCGTGGTGACGCGCGACGGCGCCGTGCGCGCGCGGACGATCGTCGGCGCCGACGGCGCCAACAGCCTCGTGCGCCGGCGCGTGGCGCAGCCGTTCGACCGCGCGGACATCTCGATTGCGACGGGTTACTTCGTCCACGGCGTGACGAGCGGCGGCGTCGATCCGTCGGAGATCGTCATCGAGCTCACGGCCGATCCGCCGGGCTACATCTGGTCGTTCCCGCGCCCCACGCATCTCGCTGTCGGGATCTGCGCGCAGGCCGACGCCGGCATCGGCGTCGACGCGCTGCGCGCGCGGGCCCTCGACTGGATCCGCGTGATGAAACTGGACCGCGGCACGCTCGAGCCGTACTCCTGGCCGATCCCGTCGCTGTCGGCGCGCAGCTTTGCGGCGCTGACGACGAGCGGTCCGGGCTGGTTTCTGGTCGGCGACGCCGCGGGGCTGGTCGATCCGATCACGCGCGAAGGCATCTACTTCGCGTTGGTGTCCGGCGAGGCGGCGGCCCGCGCCATCGCGTCGTCCAGTGACGCCGCCGCGCGGCGTCAGTACGACGAACGTGTGAAAAGCGACATCGTGGACGAACTGGTTCGCGCCGCGCGCTACAAGGACGGATTCTTCCGTTCGCGCTTCACGCGGCTGCTTGTCGATGCGCTGGACGCGAGCGAAGGCGTGCGCCGCGTCATGGGCGGCCTTGTGGCCGGCACGCAGCCTTATGGAACGCTTAAGTGGTCGCTGGCGCGGACGGCAGAGCTCGGTTTAGCTTGGCGGCTTATCCGGTCGAAGTGGTACAATTAGCGCTCGGTCTTCAAGGAGCAACGCCATGGGCAGTCTTGGTTTGCCAGAACTCCTGGTGATTCTGGTGATCGTTGTGTTGATTTTCGGCGCCAACCGCCTCCCGCAGCTCGGCAAGGGCGTGGGCAGCGCGATCAAGAACTTCAAGGAAGGCATGAAAGAAGGCAACGCCGCCGACGATCAGAAGTCGTAGCGCTCAGCGCCGCTTCTTCCCTTTCCGTATTTCCCGCTCGCGCCGGCCGGGACGCTGTTTCCGGCGCGAATCAGTTTTCGGAGTCGCGCGGCTCCGGCGCGGCCCCTGCGCTCCCTCCCGCACGCGTTCCAGAATCTCCACCAGGCCCAGATCCACCTGGCGCACGTCCATGTTCACGCGGATGACCTGCACCTCCACCTTGTCGCCGAGGCGGTACACCTTGCCCGTGTTCTCGCCTTTCAGCAGGTGGCCGTTCTCGACGAACCGGTAGTAGTCATCCGCCATCGTCGAGACGTGCACCATGCCTTCCACGAAGTGCTCGACGAGCTCGATGAACAGCCCGAACGCCGCGACGCCGGTGATGTACCCCTGGAACTCATCGCCGACTTTGTCGGCCATGAACTTCACCTTCTTCCACTGCAGCAGCTCGCGTTCGGCATCGTCGGCGCGGCGCTCCATCTCGGAACAGTGGCGCGCGACTTCCGGCAGTTCTTCCGTCTGCTCCTCGCGCTCGTCGTCCGACAGCGTCCCGTGATGCGAGGCGCGCAGCGCGCGATGGACGACGAGATCCGGGTAGCGGCGGATGGGCGACGTGAAGTGCGTGTAGCTCGACGCCGCGAGGCCGAAATGCCCGAGGTTCTCGGGCGCGTAGCGCGCCTTCTGCATCGTGCGCAGCATCAGGAACGCGATGGGCTTCTCTTCCGGCTTGCCTTCGATCCGCTGAATCAGCTTCTGGAAGTAGCGGGGACGGAGGGCGGTCAGCGGCGCGCCCAGGCTGAAGCCGAAGCCCGAGATGAAATCCTCGAACTTGCTGACCTTGAGCACGTCCGGCTCTTCGTGGACGCGGTAGAGCGCCGGCGCGCTGTGCGTCTCGAGATGCGACGCGACCGTCTCGTTGGCCAGGAGCATGAACTCCTCGATCAGGCGATGCGCGACGTTGCGGTGCAGCGCGATGATCGCCTCGACCATGCCGCCCTCGTCGATGACGACTTCGGCTTCGTGCAGGTCGAAGTCGATCGATCCGCGCCGCCGCCGCGCGTCGTTGAGGATCACGAACAGCTCCCGCATCAGCTCGAACATCGGCACGAGCGGCTGATACTGCTTCAGCAGGGCCGGATCCTTGTCCGTGAGGATGCCGTTGACGGCCGTGTACGTCATCCGCTCGTTGCTGTTGATGACGCCGTCGTGGATCTCGTGCCGGACGACCTCGCCGTGCCGGTTCACTTCCATCAGGCACGACTGCACCAGGCGATCGACGTGCGGGTTCAGGCTGCACAGCCCCGTCGCCAGTTCAGACGGGAACATGTGCACGGCGCGTTCGGGAAAGTACACCGACGTGCCGCGGTCGTACGCTTCCCGGTCGAGCGCGCTGCCTTCGTGGACGTAGTGCGACACGTCCGCGATGTGCACGCCGAGCCAGTAGTTGCCGTTGGGCAGCTTCTCGATCGTGATCGCGTCGTCGAAGTCGCGCGCGTGCTCGCCGTCGATGGTCACCGTCGGGATGCCGCGGAAGTCGGTGCGGCCGCGGATGTCCCGCTCGGCGACCGCCGTCCCGAGACGCAGGGCCTCGGCGATGGCGTCCTCTCCGTGCTGGTCCGGGATGTTGTACTTGCGGATGATGATCTCGGTGTCGACGCCGGGCGCGTCGATGTCGCCGAGAACCCCGGTCACGCGTCCCACCGCGCCGCGGCCCGATGCCGGCCAGCGGGTGATTTCCACCGAGACCATCTCGCCGGGCTTCGCGGCGCCTTCCTGGCCCGGCGGCACGAAGAGATCCATCAGCACGCGCCGGTCGAACGGCACGACGTAGCCCATGCCGCTCTTGTCGCGCTCGTAGCGGCCGATGATGCCGGCGCTGCCGCGCTCGAGAATGCGGATGATGCGCCCTTCGGCGCGGCCGCCGTCCTTGATGCGTTCGATCCGCGCGACCACGCGATCGCCGTGCATCGCGTCGTTGAGATGAGGACCGGCGATGTAGATGTCACCGCCGGCGTCGATGGGACGGTCGGGGATCACGAAGCCGTACCCGCCCGAGTGTGTCTGCAGCCGTCCGGTGTGGAGGTCCATCTTTTCCGGCAGGCCGAATCGATGGCCGCGGATGTCGATGAGCTCGCCGGCTGCGACGAGCGACTTGATATGACGCTTGAATGCCGTGCGATCGTCGCGCGGAATCTTGAGCAGTTGTAACAGTTCCCGCATGCCTGCGGGATGGTGGACACGCTCGCGCATGAGCGCGAGCACTTGATCACGAGAGAACATGGTTGTCGTTTTTCTTTCCGTACGTAGTGTCCGCCTTCAGGCGGACCTTAAGCCAACAAAATTATCTGAAGGTCGCCGACGTTGGTGCCGGTCGGCCCGATGGTGATGAGGTCGTCGAGCGGCGCGAAAAAGCGATACGCGTCGTTCCGTTCGAGAAACGCCTCGGGGTGAAGCTTGAGCGCGCCCGCCCGCGCGATGGTGGTGTCGTCGACGACGGCGCCCGCGGCGTCGGTCGGGCCGTCGATGCCATCCGTGCCGACGCTCGCCAGCGCGGCCGTCGTGCCGAGCGACGAGAGCGCCGGCGCGCACGCCAGCGCGAATTCCTGATTGCGGCCGCCTTTCCCGTCGCCGGTGACACGGACGGTCGTCTCGCCGCTCGAGACGATGCAGGCCGGCCGGCCGACGCCTGCGGCTCGCGCCACCGACGCGCGCAGGTGGGACGGTCCCGCGGCGCGCGCCTCGCCCACGATGGCGTCGTCGACGCGGACAACGTGATAGCCGCGCGACTCGGCTTCGCCGACCGCGCCCTCCATCGCCTGACGCCGTCCGCCGATGATCGACATCCGCGCGTGCGCGAGCCGCGGGTCTTCAGGTTTTGGCGTCTCGTCGCGGCCCCTCGTCACACGTTCGATGACGGCATGCGGATACGCCGCTTCACCGCCGAACCGCCGCAGGATATCCAGCGTGTCGCGGAACGTGCTCGCGTCGGGAACGGTCGGCCCCGATCCGATGACGCTCGGATCGTCGCCGACGACGTCCGAGATCGCGAACGTGCGGCACGGCCCGTTGGCCTTCGCCGCGAGCCAGCCGCCTTTGATGGCCGAGAGATGTTTGCGGACCGTGTTGAGCGCGTGGATGTCCGCCCCCGCGCGCAGCAGCGCCTGCGTCGTCGCCTGCTTGTCGGCGAGCGTCAATCCGTCCGCCGGCACCGCCATCAGCGCCGACGCGCCACCGGAGAGCAGCACGACGAGCGTCTCGCCGGGGGCGAGCGAGGCCGCGAGCTTCAGCGCCTCGCGTCCGCCGCGTTCGCTGTCCGCTGTCGGCGTCGGATGCCCCCCGATGATCATCGGGAACGGCACCCGGCTGTCCGGCGACGTGCCTGCCGGCATCACACCGACGATCAGGCCCTGTCGAATCCGATCGCCAAGGACCTGCTTCGCCGCGCTGGCCATCGGGACGGCAGCTTTGCCGGCAGCGATGACGCTGATGTCGCGCGCCGGCGTGCCCTGAGCGAGCGGAGCAAGTCGAAGGGCCGTCTCGACAAGGCGCGCGGCGTCAACCGCGGCAATGCCCGCGCGGGCGATCGCCAGCAGATCGGTTCGGAGGGCTTGTCGCGAGAACGAGGCGTCTTTCAGTGCGAACGCTTTGGATCGGACCAGGCCGAAAGGCCCGTGACGACGTCGAATTGTTTGAGGAGCGAGGCGACTAATTGTGGGGCGTCTTCTTGTGTGGAGAGGTGTTCGAGTTCGGAGATGATCTTGGTGAGGGCTTGCTCGACATCGGTGATGGCCGTTTCTGAGTAATACGGCCGCTGCTGCTGCAGACAGCGGTGATGTTTCAGAAACTCCTCGCGGTAGAACTCCGTAATCGGGTGCGGCGCGCTGATCGGCCTCAGTTCACCAGCAAAACGTGGCATGCGGCTCCCTCGGAGAATCCGGCTGTCGACGTAACTTTCCCAATATAGGGCGTTTCGAAAACAAGTGTCAAGACGGTGTAAGCGCCTCAGCTGCGGGCTGATGCGGCGATGATCCCTCCGAGGCACCCCACGAGCATGCCCCCCGCCACCAGCAGAAGGACCAGCTCGAGCGGCAGGAAGCTGACGCTGGAGAGGTTGATGGCGCTCGCCAGCGGCACCAGATAGCGGCCTTTGAGGCCCAGAAACACGATTCCGAGCACGCCTACCGCCACGAGCGCCCCGAGGCCGCCCTGGAGCGTCCCCTCCATGACGAACGGCCCGCGAATGTAGAGCTGCGGCGCGCCAACGAGCTGCATGATATCGAGCTCATCACGACGGGCATGGAGGCCGAGCCGCACGACGTTGGCCACCGTCAGCGCGGCCGCAACCGTCAGCAGCAGACCGAGCGCGAGCCCGACCCCGCGGACGACGCCGATGGCTTTCGACAGGCGCTGCAGCCACTCGCGGTCGTAGCGCACGTCGGCGACGCCGGGCAGCTGTCGAATCTCCGCCAGCAGCAGGTCGACGCCGGCGTCGGCCCCTCCGCGCAGCTGGACCTCGTACGACGCCGGCAGCGGGTTCTCGCCGAGCCCGTCGAGCGTTCCACTCAGCTCGGCGAACGTCTTCTTGAACCGCGCGACGGCATCCGCCTTCGACAGATAGCGCTGCCCGACGATCGCCGTCGTCGCCGAATTCAGCGTGCGCTCGATCGCGGTCCGCTGCACCGGCGTGATCGCGTCGCTCAGGTAGATCGACATCTCGGCGGAGTTGTTCCACTCGCGGGCGAGGCGCTCGAGGTTCGACGTCGCGATCAGAAAGGCGCCGAGGACGAACAGCGCAACGGCGATCGTCGCCGTCGACAGGGCGCCCGACTGCCGGCCACGCCAGAGACTGAGCACTGCTTCGTCGAACGAATATCGCAGCGCACGCATCAGGCGACCTCGACGACGCGGCCGTGGTCGAGCGTGACGGCCCGGCGTCCCACGCGTCGAATCAGCTCGCGGTCGTGCGTGGCGACGACGACCGTCGTGCCGCGCGAGTTGGCCTCGCGGAACAGGTTCATGATCTCGAGGGACAGATCGGGATCGAGGTTGCCCGTCGGCTCGTCGGCGAGGACGAGCTGCGGCTCGTTCACCAGGGCGCGCGCGATGGCGACGCGCTGCTGTTCGCCGCCGGAGAGCTCTTCGGGCACGGCGTTCATGCGGTGCTGGAGGCCGACCCACTTGAGCACCTGAAACGTCTTGCGCTGCTGGATGATGTCGGGGACGCCGATGACGCGCATGACGAACGCGACGTTCTGAAAGACGGTCATCCGCGAGATGAGCCGGAAGTCCTGAAAGACGAAGCCGATCGATCGCCGGTACGCCTGTGTCTCGGACGCGGACATCTTCGCCATGTCCCGGCCCATGACCATGAGCGCGCCGTCGGTCGGCAGCTCTTCGCGGAGCAGCAGGCGCAGCAAGGTCGATTTGCCCGCGCCGCTCGGCCCGGTCAGAAAAATGAATTCGCCTTTGTCGATGCTGAGGGAAAGGTCTCGCAGCGCGTAGACGCCGCGACTGTACTGTTTGGAGAGATTAGCAGCCTCAATCACTGCGCGGCGTCAGTGTATCACGACCCTAACGCGCGCTTGAGCAGTTCGTTGACGCGTTTCGGGTTGGCCTTGCCCGAGGCGGCCTTCATGACCTGGCCGACGAGGAATCCGAACGTGCCGGCATTGCCGCCCCGGTACTTCGCCACGGCGTCGGCGTTCCGCGCGATCACGTCTGCGATGATGCTCGCCAGCTGCGCCTCGTCGTCGATCTGCGTCAGGCCTTCGGCCGCCACGATCTCATCGGGCGTTCGACCGGAGTCGAATGCCTTCAGCCACACGTCTTTCGCGATGGTGGCGCTGATCGTTCCCGCGTCGACGAGCGCGAGGAGCCGGGCCGACTGTTCGGGCGAGACCGTGATTTGCGAGATGTCGTCGGTCTTGAGCTCGTTGAGCTTCGTGCTGAGGACGCCCATGACGAGATTCGCCGCCGGCTTGGGCGGCGCCTTCCAGGTGGTGACCATCTCGTCGAAGTACCGGCCCTTCCCTCCGCTCAACTGCAGCGCGTCCTTCATGGACAGCCCGTGGGTGTCGACGAGCAGACGCCGGCGCTCGGCCGGCAGCGCAGGCATCTGTTGCGCGATCGCCTGCCTGCGGGCGGCGTGCACGACGAGTGGCGGCAGATCCGGCTCGGGGAAGTAACGGTAGTCGTGCGCTTCTTCTTTACTACGCATCGAGACCGTGGTCCCCGCGGCGCTGTCCCACAGGCGGGTTTCCTGCACGACGCGGCCGCCGGATTCGAGGACGTCGATCTGCCGTTCGGTTTCGAACGCGATGGCCTCTTCGAGAAAGCGGAACGAGTTGAGGTTCTTGATCTCGGCCTTCGTCCCGAGCGCGGTCTCGCCCGTCGGCCGCACCGAGACGTTGGCGTCGCACCGCAGGCTGCCCTCTTCCATGTTGCCGTCGTTGACGCCGATCGCCATGAGCAGCTCACGCAGGTACGAGAAGAAGGCGGCGGCATCCTTGCCGGACCTGAAGTCCGGCTCGGTCACGATCTCGATGAGCGGCGTGCCGGCGCGATTGAGATCGACATAGCTGCGGCGTCCCGAATCCGCGAAGCCGTCGTGCAGGAGCTTGCCCGCATCCTCTTCCATATGGATGCGCGTGATGCGGATGTCGTAGTCGGGCGTCCAGTAGTCGCTCTTCGCCTTGATGACGCCGCCGGTGGCCAGCGGACGCTCGTACTGGGAAATCTGATAGCCCTTCGGCAGGTCGGGATAAAAGTAGTTCTTCCGCGCGAAGATCGACGTCTCGTGCACGTCGCACCCGAGCGCGACGGACGCGCGGACGGCGCACTCCACGGCAGCGTGGTTGAGGACAGGCAGCGCCCCGGGCAGCCCGAGGCAGACCGGGCAGAGATGCGTGTTGGGCGGGGCGCCGAAGGCCGTGCTGCAGCCGCAGAAGATCTTCGACTTCGTCAGCAGCTGCGCGTGAATCTCGAGGCCGATGACAGCCTCGTACCGGCTCACGCCTTCGGGCCGGCCGCTTTCACATCCGGCGTGACGTCAGCTTCAAAGTTCTTGAAGTTGTCCACGAACATCTTCGCCAGCTTCGCGGCCTGGGCGTCGTAGTCGGCCGGCTTGGTCCACGTGTTGCGCGGCTTGAGGACCTCGGCCGGCACGCCGGGGCACGTCGACGGGACGTCGAGGTTGAAGAGCAGATCTTTTTCGTACGTGACGTGATCGAGCGCGCCCGAGAGCGCCGCCGTGATCATCGCGCGCGTGTAGGCGATCTTCATGCGGTGGCCGGTGCCGTAGGCGCCGCCGCTCCAGCCGGTGTTCACGAGCCAGACGCGCGACTGGTGCTGCGCGATCTTGTCGCCGAGCATCCGCGCGTAGAAACTCGGAGGCAGCGGCAGGAACGGCGCGCCGAAGCACGTGCTGAACGTCGCGCTCGGCTCGGTGACGCCCTTCTCCGTGCCGGCGACCTTTGCCGTGTAGCCGGAGAGGAAGTGGTACATCGCGCCCTGCGGCGTGAGCCGCGCAATGGGCGGCAGCACGCCGAACGCGTCCGCCGTCAGCATGACGATGTTCTTCGGATGACCGCCGACGCCGCCGGGCGCCGCGTTGTCGATGAACGAAATCGGATACGCCGCGCGCGTATTCTCAGTGAAGCGATCGTCGTCCAGGTTCAGCGCGCGTGTGGCCGGGTCGAACACGACGTTCTCGAGCACGGTGCCGAACCGGCGCGTCGTCTCGAAAATCTGCGGCTCGGCTTCGGCCGACAGCCGGATCGTTTTCGCGTAGCAGCCGCCTTCGAAATTGAAGACGCCGCGGTCGCTCCAGCCGTGCTCGTCGTCTCCGATGAGCTGGCGCGTGGGATCGCTCGAGAGCGTGGTCTTGCCCGTGCCCGACAGGCCGAAGAACAACGCGACATCGCCCGCGGCGCCGATGTTGGCGGAGCAGTGCATCGAGAGCACGTCCTTGAGCGGCAGGATGTAGTTCAGGACGCTGAAGATCGACTTCTTCATCTCGCCGGCGTAGCTGGTGCCGCCGATGAGCACGAGCTTCTTCGCGAAATTGAGGGCGATGACGACTTCGGTGCGCGAGCCGTGGCGCGCCGGGTCGGCCTTGAAACTCGGCGAGTCGATGACCGTGAACTCGGGCGCCCGCGCGGCGGCGGCGGCCGGATCGTCGATGAACAGATTCCTGCAGAACAGGCTATGCCAGGCGTACTCGGAGATGATGCGGACCGGCAGACGATAGGTCGGGTCCGCGCCGGCGTAGCAGTCGAGCGCGAAGAGCTCCTTGCCGGCGAGGGAGTTGATGAAGTCGGCGTGCAGCGTGTCCCACTGCGCCTGCTCCATCGGCTTGTTCACCTTGCCCCAGCCGATGTGCTGCTCGCTCGACGGCTCGCGGACGACGAACTTGTCGTTCGGTGAGCGGCCGGTGTGCGAACCGGTGCGGCAGACGAGCGGACCTTCGGCCGCGATAACGCCTTCCTGCTTGCGGATGGCTTCTTCGTACAGGGCCGCAGGCGACAGGTTCCACTTCACCCGATCCGTACGGATTCCCTCCCGATCGAGCAAGTGTCCGCGCCGCTCTACTGTACTCATCTACGCCCAGCTCCTAAACTATGGGGGTCCAGCAATATAGGATGAATCCCGATAAAAGCCGAATCCATTGATCGTAATCGAATTTGGTGGCTTTTGGTAGACTGTAAACGCGCGCGGGAGCGTGTCGTAAACCCATATGAGTACGGATGTGCGGAATTCCGCTTCTCCTGCCGGATCGGCGACAGTCGCGACAGCGTCCACAGGGGCGATCGAACTGCCGCGCCCGGCGGCATCCCCGGCGCTTTCAGACGACTCGAAGCTCGCGGTGGAGATTCGCGGTCTGGTCGAGCGCGGCGAGCTCGACGAGGCGCGCCAGCAGTTCGAAGGCCTCGTCGTCGCGCATCAGCGCCGCGCGCTTCGCATCGCGTTTCAGTACCTCCGCGACGCCGCCGAGGCCGACGAAGCCGTGCAGGACGCGTTCGTCAAAGTCTTCAGCCACATCGGATCGTATCGGGAAGCGTGGCCGTTCGAGGTCTGGTTCACGCGAATTCTCATCAACGGCTGCCTCGATCGGCGCAAGGCGCGCGTCCGGCGCGACCGCTGGATCGTGTCGGGCGACGACTCGGCGTCCGCCAGCCTCAGCGATCGCCGATCGTTTGCGGCCGCGGCCAATGCCGCGTCGCCCCAGGCCGATCCCGAAACCCGGCTGCTCGCGCGTGAACGGCGCGCCCGCATGACCGCCGCCGTCGAACGGCTCGAAGGCCGCCAGCGCACGGTATTCATGCTCTGCCATTACGGCGACTGCACGCCGCGCGAAGTGGGGGCGATGATCGGCCTCAACGAATCCACCGTCCGGGTGCATCTGTTCCGCGCTGCGCGCAAGCTGCGCGCACTGCTCGGAGGCCAGCCATGAGCGTGCGCGCACCGCATCTGCAGGACGACGCACTCCTCGAGTGCTTCTACGCGACGCGCCGCGGCGAAGCGGTCGATCCGCCGTCGGCCGAGCATCTCGCCGACTGCGCGCCCTGCGCCAGCCGGTACGCCGAGCTCGGATCGTTCCTCGCGGGCCTCAGCGAAGAAGCCGACGCCGAAGTCAGCGCGCTCTTCCCGCCCGAGCGTCTGCGCGCGCAGCAGTCGGACATCGCGCGCCGCCTCGAGCTCGTCGGCCGGGCCGCTCGCGTCATCACGTTCCCGGGCCGCGCCTCGGCTCAGGCGACATCGCCTTCTTCCTCGAACGGCGCCGGCACCGGGCCCATCGTGCGCCGCCGCGTCACGCGGATGGCGTCGCGCTGGATCGCCGTCGCGGCCGCCGCCGGGTTGTTCGTCGGCGTCGCCGCCGGCACGGCGTTCAAGTTCGGGCCGCGCGTCGACCTCGCGCGCGAAGGCCGCCGATCGGCAGCCGCGCCGTCGCGCCAGGTCATGACCTCGTCGCAGTCGCGTCTCTCCCCGGCCGCCGTCGAAAAAGCGGTCGTGGACATGGACGACATGTTCATGTCGGATCTCGAAGCCGTGCTCGAGCGGCCGCACACCGGAGAGCTCGTCGCGTTCGATGCGCTCACGCCGCACGTGCGCGAGATCCGCGACTTCGCCCGCTAGCGTTGTCTTCGCTCATCTTCCGCAAAGGACTCGACCTCAAGCAGGCCGTCGCCGGCATGCTGGCGGAGAACTATCACAGCGCGATCGTCGAGAAGGTCAAGGCCGACGACTTCGTCTTCCAGTCCGGGCGGCTCACGATTCATCTCGCGCGCGAATTCGGCTTCTGCTACGGCGTGGACCGCGCCGTCGACTACGCCTATCAGACACGCGAGCGTTTCCCGGATCGCGGCGTGTACCTGACCGGCGAAATCATTCACAACCCGCACGTCAACGAGAAACTCCGCGTCATGGGGATTCAGTTTCTCGATCAGAAGCCCGGCGCGATCGAAGCGCTCTCGCCGGACGACGTCGTGATCCTGCCGGCGTTCGGGGTGACCGTCGGCATGCTGCAGCAGCTGGACAAGCGCGGGTGCACGCTGATCGACACGACGTGCGGCTCGGTGCTCAACGTCTGGAAGAACGTCAAACGCTACACCGAAGGCGGCTACACGTCGGTCATCCACGGCAAGGTGTGGCACGAAGAGACGCAGGCCACGGCGTCCCAAGCCGTCGACTCCGGCGGCCGGTATCTGGTCGTGTTCGACAAGGCCGAGACCCAGTTCGTCTGCGACTTCATCCGCCGCGGCGGTTCGTCCGAGGAGTTCCTGGCGAAGTTCAAGCATGCCGTCTCGCCGGGCTTCGAGCCTGAGCGCGACCTGCAGCGCGTCGGGCTCGCCAATCAGACGACGATGCTGATGTCGGAGTCGCTCGAGATCGGCGAGATGCTGCGCCTCGCGATGCTGGATCGGTACGGGGCTGAAGGGCTCGACGGGCGGTATCAGGCGTTCGACACCATCTGCAGCGCCACCCAGGATCGTCAGGACGCCGTCGTCGCCCTGCTGAAGGACAAGCCCGTCGACCTGATGCTCGTGATCGGGGGCTACAACAGCAGCAACACGTGCAACCTGGCGCGGATCTGCGCCGACACGCGGCCCACGTTCCATATCGCCGACCCGGACTGCCTGCTGTCAGTTGAAGAAATCCGGCACCGCCCCGTCGGCACCAAAACCGAGCTCGTCTCGCGGGCCTGGCTGCCCCGTGAAGGCCCAGTGACCATCGGTCTGACCTCGGGGGCGTCCACCCCGGACAACCTCGTCGGCGCGGCGATCTCCCGCCTCGAAAACTTCGCTCAAGAAGCCGTTTCCGCGAGCTAAACGGAACGCGCGACCTCGTCGTATTTGCCATAAGTACGCTAACTTACTGAGGTTTTTGGAGTGATGAAACGGCGGTTCGGACGGGCCGTGCTGTTGGCCGGGCTTCTGGTGTCAGCGCCGCTCCTTGCGCAGGCTCCGGGAGGCGTCCCCCAGCAGAACGCCCAATCGGCCCCCCGCTTCGCCTGGTGGCGGGATGAGCCGTATCAGCGGCACCTGGGTCTGACGTCAGACCAGGTCAGCCGCCTCGAGGCGATCTGGCAGGGCGCGCTCCCCGAGCTGCGGAAGGGCCGCGACAACCTCGATCGGCAAGAAGCCGAGCTCTCTCGTCTAATCGAGTCAAACGCAGATGAAGCCGTCGTGACCCGTCAGGTGGACAAGGTCGAAGCGATCCGCGCCCAGCTCAACAAGGCCCGCACCATGGTGATTTGGCACCACCGGCAGCTCCTGACGCCGGAACAGCGGGTGAAGTTGAAGGTGATGCGCGATCGCGACCGGGAGCGCAACGTCGCTCCCTCCGTCCCTGGCGGCCAGCGGCCCTAGGCCTCACTCTCTTTACAAAGGACGAATGGACATGACCGTGAACAGAAACAGACTGGTGTTGACCTGTGCCGCCGCGATGGCGGCCACTGCCCTGTCGGCCGGCTCCGCCGCCGCTCAGCAGCGGACGAGCGAGACGCGCGTTCAGGAGCTCATTCGCGAAGCGGCGCAGATCGCCGCCAGCGGCCAGACGGCCACGCCGACGACGGCTCAGCAGGGCGGACAGACCACGGCACCGCAGGCCGGCAACCGCGTCGCGCTGACGCTCGACGACGCGGTGAAGCTTGCGCTCGAACGCAACCTCGACATCACGGTGCAGCGGCTCAACCCGGAGATCAGCGATCTCGCGGTCGCGACGGCGCAGTCCACGTACCTGCCGAACCTGACCTCTACGCTCCTCGCGCAGGGCCAGACGCAGGCGTCCACCAACTCGATCGCCGGCGGCGCGGCGGCCGCGGCCATCACCAACGACGCCGCCAACTGGAACGGCGGCCTCGCGCAGAACCTGCGCAAGGGCGGCGGCAGCTACTCGCTGTCGCTCAACAACACCCGCCAGACGTCGACGTCGACCGTCAGCTTGTACAACCCGTCGTACACCCCGCTGTGGACGGCGCAGTACACGCAGCCGCTGCTGCGGGGCTTCAAGATCGACGCGGCCCGCCAGAATCTGGCCGTGACGAAGATCAACCGCGACATCACCGACGTCCAGCTGCTCTCGACCATCACCAACACGCTCTCGAACGTCCGCAACGCGTACTGGGACTATGTGTTCTCCGTGCAGTCGGTGGACGTGGCGAAACAGCAGCTGGATCTCTCGAACAAACAGGTCGAAGACAACCAGACCCGCGTGCAGGTCGGGACCATGGCGCCGATCGACGTCGTGCAGGCGCAGGCGCAGGCGGCCTCGTCGCTGCAGAACCTCGTCGTCGCGCAGGCGACGATGCGGACGGCGGAGCTCGCGCTGAAGCGCCTCATCGTCAACGGCACGCAGGATCCGAACTGGAACGCGACGATCGATCCGGTCGAGCGTCCGGATTTCCGGGCCGAGCAGATCGACGTGGATGCGGCAATCCGCAAGGCGCTCAGCCAGCGCACGGACCTGGCAATCGCGCAGAAGAACGTCCAGATCAACGACGTCACGCTGAAGCTGCTCGACGACCAGACGAAGCCGCAGGCCGATTTCGTCGCCAACTACGGGCTGAGCGGCATCGGCGGCACACAGCTCATCCGCCAGAGTTCGGGCGTCGGCGTCTCGACCAATCCGATCACGGGCACGGTCCCGGGTGGATATGGCGACGCTCTTGCGACGATCTTCAGGACGGACTATCCGCGATGGACGGCGCAGGTCAACATCAGCTATCCGCTGGGGCTGAGCACGCAGAAGGCGGCGGTGGCGCGCGCCCGCGTCCAGCTGAACCAGGTGCAGGCCCAGCTGAAGCAGATCGAGCTGCAGGTGGCGACCGAAATCACGAACCAGGCCATCACCATCCGGAGCAACATCGAGCGCGTGCAGGCGGCGCAGGCCGCGCGCGAGCTCGCGCAGAAGCAGCTCGACGCCGAGAACAGCAAGTTCGCGGTCGGCATGTCGACCAACTACTTCGTCATCGCCGCGCAGAACCAGCTCGCCACGGCGCAGAACAACGAGCTGCAGTCCATCCTCAACTATCGCAAGTCGCTCGTGGACTTCGATCGTCTGCAGCAGACGACGCTGCAGAATTCCAACATCACGGTGGTAGGCCGCTAATCAGACTATGAAACGCGCGATCATCATCCTTCTCATCATCGCCGCGGTCGGGGCCGGGGCCGGCGCGTACTACATGCGCCGCAACAGTGGTGAGATCCAGGTCAACACGTCGCCCGTCACGCGAGGCGAGATCGTCGACACCGTCGGATCGACCGGAACGCTCCAGGCGGTGACGACGGTGCAGGTCGGCAGCCAGGTGTCGGGCAACATCTCGTGGCTTGGCGCCGACTTCAACTCGATCGTGAAGAAGGGGCAGGTGATTGCGCGTCTCGACCCGCTGCTCTTGCAGGCATCGGTCGATCAGTCCAACGCCAACCTCGTCAAGGCGCGGGCCGACGTGACCCGCGCCCAGGCGGATGTCGATCGCTCGAAAGTGGCGGTCGTCGACGCGCAGCAGAAGTTCGCGCGCGCCAAGGAGCTCACCGAGAAGAAGCTGCTGCCGCAGGCCGATTACGACGCGGCCAAGACCGCGGTCGACAGCGCGCAGTCGTCGCTGCAGTCGGCGCAGGCCTCGCTCAACTCGTCGCAGGCGACCGTCGTGCAGGCGCAGGCAAACCTCAGCCAGGCGCAGGTGAACCTCGATCATGCGACCATCACCGCGCCCATCGACGGCATCATCGTGCAGCGCAGCGTCGACGTCGGCCAGACCGTCGCCGCGAGCATGCAGGCGCCGACGCTCTTCGTCATCGCGGCCGATCTGACGAAGATGCAGGTCAACGCGAACATCGACGAAGCCGACATCGGCCGCATCCGGCCGAATCAGAACGTGACGTTCCGCGTGGACGCGTACCCGGGCGAGGAATTCCAGGGATCGGTTTCGCAGGTCCGCCTGCAGCCGGTCGTCGTCCAGAACGTGACGACGTACGGCACGATCATCAACGTCCCCAATCCCGACCTCAAGCTGAAACCCGGGATGACCGCGAACCTGCGCGTCCAGATCGCGCGCCGGCCCGACGTCCTGCGCGTCGCGAACGCCGCGTTGCGCTTCCGCCCGACCAACGAGATGTTCGCGGCGCTCAATCAGCCGGTCCCGGCTGAGGTGACGGGCGGCCGAGGCGGACGCGGGCGCCGTCCCGACACGGCCACCGCCGCGACGACGACCACGCCAACGACGCCCCCAGGCACCACGACACCGGCGGCCGCGCCGGCACCCAAACCCGCGACGCCGTCCGCAGCTGCCGCACCCTCGGCTGCCCGGCCCGCCGCACCTGCCCTGGAGCCGCGCGCCCAGGCCGGGGGCGAAGGCGGACGCCGCAACTTCAACCGCGAAGGCGGCGGCAACTTCGGCGGCGGTGGCGGCGGCAATTTTGGTGGCTTCGCGGGCCGCGGCCAGGGCGGATTCGGCGGTGGCGACGGCGGCGACCGTCAAGCCCGCATGCTCGAGCGCTTCAAGGGCATGTCGCCCGACGAGCAGAAGCAGTTCCTCGATCGCATCAAGGGCCGCGGCGGCGACACGAGCGCATTCGAGAAAGCCATGGCGCCCGCGGCAAAATCCAGACCGGCGCGAGGCGCGGCGCCCGTCGAGACGGCCACGACGATCGACGCGCTCTTTGCTCCGTTGCCGACCGTCGAACGTCCGGGCCGCGCGTGGCTCTACGTCGACAAGCAGCTGAAGGCCGTCAACTTCCGCACGGGCATCACCGACGGCACCAACACCGAGGTCACGCAGGGCGACCTGCAGCCGGGCAACGAACTCGTCACCGGCATCGTCCTGCCGAACGCCAACCGCAACGCGGGGGCGGCTGCAGGCAATCCGTTCCAGCAGGGCGGCGGCAACCGCGGCAACTTCGGCGGCGGCGGCTTCCCGGGCGGCGGACGAGGCCGGTAGCACCGATGCCCCACGTGATCTCCGTCAAGAACCTCGTCAAGACGTACGTCGTCGGCGAGGTCGAAGTGCGCGCGCTGCGCGGCGTGAACCTGGACGTCGAACGCGGCGAGTTTCTCGCCGTCACGGGGCCGTCGGGTTCCGGCAAGTCGACGTTCATGCACATCGCCGGGTGTCTCGACCGGCCGACCTCAGGCCAGTACTTCCTCGACGGCGACGACGTCTCGCGGATGTCGAAAGATCAGCTCGCGGCGGTCCGCAACAGGAAGATCGGGTTCGTGTTCCAGGGCTTCAACCTCCTGTCGCGCACCTCGGCCCTCGACAACGTGGAGCTGCCTCTGCTCTATCAGGGCGGGCTCAAAGGGCCCGAGCGGCACAAGCGCGCCATGGACGTGCTGACGCAGGTCGGCCTCGGCAACCGGACGGACCATCATCCCAATCAGTTGTCCGGCGGCCAGCAGCAGCGCGTGGCGATCGCGCGCGCCCTGATCAACACGCCGTCGATTCTTTTGGCCGACGAGCCGACCGGGAACCTCGACACGCGCACCAGCATCGAAGTAATGGATATCTTCCAGAAGCTGAATCGCGAAACGGGCATCACGGTGCTGCTCATCACGCACGAAATGGACATCGCCGAATACGGCACGCGCATCGTGACCTTCCGCGACGGCCAGGTCGTCAAGGACGTCCCGGTCACCAAGCGGCGTCTCGCGCAGGACGAACTGGCGGCACTGCCCGTGCCGCAGGCGGTGTAGGAGCTCCCCATGTCGATCTTCATGATCTTCCGCATTGCGCTGAAAGCGCTGAACCGCAACAAAATGCGCACCGCGCTGACGATGCTCGGCATGATCATCGGCGTCGCGGCGGTCATCACGATGGTGGCGCTCGGCACCGGCGCGCAGTCGTCGATCGAAGCGCAGATCGCGACCGCCGGCACCAACATGATTCAGGTGCAGTCCGGGAACTTCACGCAGGGCGGCGTCCGCCAGGGACAGGGCAACGCGAGCACGCTCACCCCGGACGACGCGGCCGAAATCGCCAAGCTGCCCGGCGTCCAGTACGCCGCTGCGGGCGTACAGACACGCGGACAGATGGTCGCCGGCAACCAGAACTGGAACACGCAGGCGCAGGGCACAGACATCGACTACCCGCTGATTCGTTCATGGACGATCGCGGAAGGCGCGTTCTTCACGTCCATCGACGTGACGACGGCATCGAAAGTCGTCGTGATCGGCAGCGTCGTCCGCGAACAGCTCTTCCCCGGCGACACCGAGGCC
>Ga0134123_10000979_pt1 | contig 18779 bp, 16 predicted proteins | sample KB303_FD_96460 | JGI IMG/M metagenome (GOLD analysis project Ga0134123, IMG submission 96460) | Terrestrial soil microbial communities without Nitrogen fertilizer from Kellogg Biological Station, Michigan, USA - KB3-0-3 | ecosystem: Environmental > Terrestrial > Soil > Unclassified ...
GTCATGATGCTCTATCGCTTGGACCAATTGCCTGAGAATTCCCATCATGTCTTCGATGGGGTCTGTCTTGGCGGGGATACAGAGCTGGTCGATCGTATTTTGACTGCCAATGCTGGGCGCGAGGCCTTTCGTGCGTACATTGGATATTCCGGATGGGGCCCGGGACAATTGGAATCGGAAATGCAGACCGGCTCCTGGTTTACCATTCCGGCAGATCCCAAAGCGGTCTTTGACAAAGATCCCGCACGTATCTGGCCGGATATCGTGAGTGCCATGGGAGACGACTACCGCCACTATGCGGACATGCCCTTCGATCCCTCCTTGAATTAATCGCGCGGTTCCCATCGACACCTTCGTTGCGGCCTTCGCGCTCAGAGTGGTACGCTGACGCGATGCCCCAGCCACAGGCTCACTCACCGTGTCTATGTTCTCGTCTCGCAACAGTCGTCATTGCCGTCTGTCTCGCTGGCTCACTCTCGGCGTGTGGCGTGGCCTACACCATCATCAAGTCGGAATCCAAGCTGGACCGGCTGGCCGTGCCGATGACAAAGGCCGAGGTGATCGACCAGATCGGTCGACCGGACCGTGTGCTGCGTGACGATGGCCGTCTGTTGGTCTGGGAATATTCTCTCACCGCTCGCAAGCAATGGCTCTACGAGCTGATTCTCTGCCCGGCCTCAATATGGGTCGGCGGCTGCATCTTCTACCCCTTCACCAATATAGCGGCCGAGCATCAACGCGAATATCCCTACCATGTCGTATTAGTGAATGATGAACTCTGTGCCTGGGGCGCACCCTCGGCCATTCTGCAACGGCGCCGCGCCTGTGCTTCGGCCGGCACTGTCGCCCTGGGATCCGGCGGGATGCTTGGACGTCCTGAACCGGTCGTGACCGGTGTCGGCCCGATCAATCGAGACACGATCCATGGCTATCGCACGATGGCTGTTATGCCCTTCGTCGACGCGGGAGCCGCCCAAGGATCCGGCTCGCGTGTTGCCGGGATCATGACGAATCTACTCCTGGATCTCGATATCAATATCGTCGAACGAGCGAAGCTCGACGAAGTATTCAAGGAACAGATCGTCCAACTGAAATACACGGATGATGCGGAGGTGTTGAAAGTCGGGAAGCTTGTTGGCGCGCACGCGATCGTGGTGGGCGAAGTGCAGCAATGGGAAGGAACTGTAGGAGAGCAGGTCAGCCGCGTGTCGCTGGTTTTCCGGATGATCGATGTGGAAAGTGGCGTCGTCCTATTTTACGGGCAGGGACATAGTTCTGACGCCACGGCCGATGATCCCGAGGGTTTGGCCCGCGTCATCGCGCATCGCATTCTCGCCCGATTCGGGTCACAGACCGGTTTGCTCGGGTCCGGACACATCGGTGTGAATTGGGAACTGCAAGAATTAGGCGGTGCTCGATACTACCTCGTGCGAGAGCTTCGCGGTGGCCTGCCTGCCGACAAGGCAGGACTCAAGGTGGGCGACAGAGTTGTCGCCTGTAACGGCGCGCTCTTATCCAGTGTATCTTCGGAACGGGATGCGAAACGACTCTGTCAGGTGGAGGCGGGACAAACCCTCCAGCTGGATGTGCGTCGAGCTGGACAGCCAATAGAGATATCTCTGACTGCCGAGAGGCGACCGGGACTATAGGTGCGGTCGTGCCGTCTGTTCAGAGGCAAGCAGAGGGGCAAGAAATCGTCCAGTATGAGAAGCCGCTACCTTCGCCACCTGCTCCGGTCGTCCCTCTGCTACAATCTGCCCGCCAGCTGCCCCCCCTTCAGGCCCCAGGTCGATAATCCAGTCTGCTGTCTTGATGACGTCGAGGTTGTGTTCCACCACTATCACGGTATTGCCGCCGTGCACCAGCTTCTGCAGCATCGCCAGAAGTTTTTTGATGTCGTCAACGTGCAGCCCGGTAGTCGGTTCGTCCATGATGTAGAGCACATTCTTCGAGGACGAGACTTTGAGCTCCGAGGCGATTTTCAATCGCTGGGCTTCGCCGCCTGAAAGTGTGGTCGCGGATTGGCCGAGCCGGAGATAGCCGAGTCCGATGGACGAGAGGAGGTGGAGTTTTTCTGTCAGCTTGGGCGAGCCGCTAAAGAATCCCAAGGCCTCTTCAGCCGTCATCTGCAATACATCATGAATCGTCTTCCCGCGATAGTGAATGGAGAGGACGTTCGGTTTGAATCGCTTTCCGTCGCAAGCCTCGCAGGTGGCATAGATATCTTCGAAGAAATACATCTCGAGCTTCTCGACGCCGCTCCCTTCGCATCGGTCGCACCGGCCTCCCGTGGTATTGAAAGAGAAATGGCCCGGTGTCAGTCCGCGTCTGAGCGCCTCACGCTCGGACGCAAAAAGGGAGCGAACCTCATCAAACGCTTTCAGGTAGGTGATCGGATTCGAGCGCGGCGTTCGGCCGATCGGCTCCTGATCGATCAGCTTGATGCCGGTCAGATGTTCGATCCCCTTAATCGCTCGAAATTTTCCCATGGGCAGCGATTCGACACGAAAGGCACGGGCGACGGCTCTGTAGAGTGTATCTTCGACCAATGTGCTCTTGCCGGACCCTGAGACGCCGGTGACGCAGACCAACATGCCGAGCGGAATACGGACAACAAGATCTTTGAGGTTGTTCTCGGAGGCTCCCGCTATTACGAGAAATTGTCCGTTTCCTTTTCGTCGAGATCGCGGGAGGGCAATCTCGTCCTCCCCACGGAGGTACCGCGCTGTGATTGCACGCCGGTCTGCGACGAATTCCCGTTGTGGCGCTGCGCAGATCACTTCACCGCCTTTCTCTCCGGACAAAGGGCCCAGTTCGACCAGATAGTCGGCGGCCAGCATCATCTGTCGATCGTGCTCGACGACGACGACCGTGTTGCCCTGGACTGCCAGCTCTCGCAGAATGCCGGCGAGTGTTGCAGTGTCACACGGGTGGAGACCGATGGTCGGTTCGTCGAGGACGTAGAGCGTGCCGACCAGGCGGGCGCCGAGTTGATTGGCCAAGGCTGCGCGCTGGGCCTCTCCGCCTGACAGTGTACGGGTTTGCCTGGCGAGCGTGAGATAGCCGAGGCCCACTCGTAGGAGAAAGCCAAGCTTGGCCGTCAATTGCCGGAGGATGTCCCGAGCGATCTGTTCTTCGTAGGGAGAGAGGGTGAGGGTTGTGATCCAGGCGGCAGCCTCTTCGATCGTGAGCGTAGAAAGCTCATGAATGTCGAGGGCTGCGATTTTCACGTAGCAGGCGTCCGATCTGAGCCGAGATCCTTCACAGGTTGGACAGGGGATAGGAGTTCTGTAGCGGCTGAGCAGTACGCGCACGTGCAGTTTGTAGCGCTTCCCTTCCAAGTACTCGAAGAATTGTTGTACCCCTTCCATTTTGCCTTCTCCCTGCCAGAGCATCTGCTGGATAGGCTGAGGCAGGTCTTTGTAGGGGAGCGTGAGGTCCACCCCGCGCCGTTTCATGGAGAGCAACATTTGCTTCTGCCACCAGTCGCCGCTGGGTTTGCTCCAGGGTTCGATCGCGCCTTGAGCCAGCGACTTGCCGTGGTCGGGGATGACGAGGTCGGGATCGTAGCGGAGAATATTGCCGAACCCCTTGCACTCAGGACAGGCGCCAAGTGGATGGTTGAAGGAAAAGAGAACGGGACGAACCGGTTCGAAGGTTCGTCCACATTGCTGGCAGCGAAAATCCGTACTGTAGGTCCGGGAGCCTTGATCGATGACTTCCACGCGACAGAGGCCCTCCCCCTCGCGAAACGCGGTTTCGACCGCTTCGACAAGGCGTGACCGGTTGTCCTCCCGGATCACGAGTCGATCAAGGATCACATAAAGGTGGTCCGGCCTGGTTTTTGGTAGGGTGTGGATTTCATGGAGCTCGAGGATCTCCTCGGCGCACCGCACTCTGGTGAACCCGCGGAGTAACAATGACTGGAGAAATGACTGCTCCTGTTTCGGCGCCGGTGCTGTGACAGAAAAGAGGATCATCGCTCGTGTGTCGGTGCAATGGTTCAAGAGATCGTCGACGACGCTGCCCGGATGAAAGCAGCGCGCATCAATGGCGCAATCGGGGCAGACTGGGTGGCCTACTTTGGCGAACAGGAGTCGCAGGAGGTCGGCAACCTCCGTTGTGGTGCCAACCGTAGAGCGAGCGGTCCGGATGGGATTTTTTTGTTCGATGGCAATGGCGGGCCGAACGTTGAGCAGCCGGTCGACATCGGGCCGATTGACCTTGTCGAGAAACATACGGGCATAGGTAGAGAGCGATTCCACATAGCGCCATTGGCCTTCGGCGAAGAGCGTGTCGAATGCGAGAGAGGACTTGCCGGACCCTGATACGCCGGTAATGGCCGTGACCTGATTGTGGGGGATGCGGAGCGAGATGTTCTTTAGATTATTTTGCCGTGCACCCTCGACGATAAGGTCGGCAGACTGGTTCTGAGGGAGAGGGCTGGGTTTCACGGCGCGCTCCAAGCGGGGTAAATACATGATCGTAGCGCGGACGAGCATGAATATCTACTCCGTCGGCGTCCGATCCGCTTCCTGCAGGGCGCGTCACTCAGCTCTCTCGAGATCGAAGGATTCAACGAAAGGTTTGGTGATTCCTTCAAAATGGTGAGAGGATGGAGGCCTTCACCAGGAGGGGAGTATGATTCTTTCGACAACACCGAGTATCGATGGGCAGAAAGCAGTCAAGTATTTGGGATTAGTCTCGGGGAATGCCATCCTCGGCGCGAACATCTTCCGGGATTTCTTCGCATCGATTCGTGATATCGTGGGCGGCCGTTCGGCGGCATATGAAGCCGAACTACGCAAGGCCAAGGACATTGCGCTGGACGAAATGCGCGAGCAGGCTCGTCATCTGGGCGCCAATGCCGTGATCGGCATCGATCTCGACTATGAAACGATCGGTGCCAACAGCAGCATGTTGATGGTCAGCGCCAGCGGCACAGCGGTTGTTGTGGAGCCACAGTAGGATCATGCAGCGCCTGCCTCAGGCAGAGTATCTTGGACTCGGTCGCCAATTGGCCCGCTTGCTGGGTTCCTGCCTTGAAGGAGCGTCGGGCGATCTGTTGCGTGAGCTGGCCCGAGCCTATGATCCTTCTGCGAATGAAGCACGTATCAGCGCTGAGGTGTTCCTGTTTCACAAGTACCTGCTCATGCAGTCTTGTGTCGGCGTATTTCCCGAATCGGAGGTCGACCACATCGTCGGGGGCTTCTGTGCCGCGCTCAATGAACGGGCTAGTGGGATGGAGTTCAGTCCTACGCGGCAGAAGGCGATGGAGCAAATGTGGCAGCTGCGGGCTGCGCAGTTTGACCAGCCCTTTGCCCAGGACCGAGTCGAGTTCCTCGATGAAGGATCAGGCCCTATCCACTGGAAACAGACAATCGTCCGGTTCTGTCAGAACGTGAAAGACATCGAAAATCCCCCAAATATCTGGGCCGGGGCCGATGGCCCATCCCAAGCAGCGAGCCGTTCTGTCACCGCAGCTCTCGATCACATGGTGGCGGCCCTCGGCGAAATCAATCGGCTCCACTTCAGCGGTACACGCTAGGCGGTATCTCCCGTCACAGAACATGTGATTCTAAACCGCTCAGGCGGTTGTTCTACCTCGACACCGTCTTCACCAGCCCCACGCAGCCCAGGTACAACGCGAGTGAGCTGATCATGGCGGGCCAGAAGCCGAAGTAGGGAACGCCTGCGATCATGGACACGACGTAGATGATCCAGGGCGGGACGAACCACAGCAAGTTTTTTGCGTAGCTGACAATCGCATCGTTGCCCCCGTTCAGATAGATCAGTACGAACGTAGCACCGGTAATGGCGGGGAAGGTGCTGGCAAAGGCGGCGAGAAACGATTTGCCTTGAGATCCGAGGTAGGTGGAGACGCTGACAATCGTCCCGCCGAGCAGAAAATACAGTACATACTTGCCGAATTCACCCATCTCTGTGCTCCTTGTTGAGAGAGTCTGATTGGTTCTATGACATCAATGCGAATCGTACGGCGCTGTACATCGCGATGACTTCGACCGCGTGCGCGACAATCGTGATGTAGAGATTATGCGTACGCAGCCAGATGATTCCCCATATGAGACCGTCCCATAGCGCGATCCAATGAAGGTGCTGGAAAGTATTCACCATGAACGGGTCGAAAGCAAATAGCAGTGCGCAGGTGATGAGGGCGAAAGGTGAAAGACGTTGGGTGATGCCGGCCTTCCGTAGCCCGGATTCAAGTGCGGCCAGCCGTCCGAGGAGAAATCCTCGAAAATTCAGTTCGACAAAGATGGCGATGCCACAGATGAACCAGGGGACCATGACCAAGAAGGGGAGTCGGCCATGAGGCGTGGTCTTGAGGAAGCTAATGTCATAGCCCAGATGCGGATAGATCGAGAGAATCACGAACGTATTCAGACAGCCGAGAAGCAGGCCTGTCAGTAGCCCCCAGCGTAGGCCATCCCGCACATTTCCTTTTGCCAGCCCAAGCCGAGATACACTGTCGCGGTTGTACGTGGCCCAAATTCCTAGGGCGAGATAGGCGAGGATTTGTGGCACGAACTGAATGAGCGTCTGTGCTTGGATCGCAGGGGGAAGGGTGTAGTAGGCCAGTGTTGAAGCGGTGGGGAGCAACGCCAGTGCTGCTCCCCGTTCTTCAGCCTGAGCCGATGTCGCGTGTGGACCAGGCTCACGCGTCATCATGGATGCCGTCAGTTCAACTGGAGATTATAACGTTCGAGTGTCGCGGCTTTGTGCCGCGCGAGATTGGAGAGCGATTTGTTGTAGTCGACCGTGGCGCGCAACTCGTTCCCTTGGGCCGTTGCGAGATCGCGTTGGAAGTCGAGGACAAAGCGAGTCGTGCTCAGTCCCACCTTCAGGCGCTCTTGCTCAGCCTGCAACTGTTTCTCGGCCATGATTCTCGCCGATCGCGTCGTTTCGATCCGCTTGAAATCCGTCTGGACGCGCCGGACCGCTTCGCGGACTCCCACGATGATTTGCTGCCGCACGCTGACAAGAGAGGCTTCTGCGTTTCTTGCCTCCAGTTGCCGTTTGTTATAGGTGCTCCAGGCTGCACGGTTTCCGAGGGGGTAGCTCAAGACGAGGCCCGCACCATAATTATAGAAATCGCCGCTGAAGTTCCGGCTCACGGAGTCACTGTAGTCTTTTCCCAATCCCGCAAGTCCCATTGTGCCTTGGAACGATAGAGTGGGAAGCAGCTGATTCTTGGAAAATTGTGTATTGAGATCGCTCGACTCCAAGTTCTTCTTCGCTTGAACGATTTCCGGTCGCTGTTCGATGGCCGTGTCGATGGCTTCTTCTAGACTGATGGGCTCGAGGGTGACGACCGGTTGGTCGAGCGGGGTCAAACGCAAGTCGTGACGCAGATCTTCTTCTCCAGGATTGAGTAATCTGCGCAACTGATCTTCCTGGTCTCGAATCGTTTTATCCGCAACCAGGACTTGCTCGACTCGTGACGCGACGGCGGCCTCGGCTTGCAAGACGTCGACGATCGACATGATGCCGGCCTTTGCCTTCGCGCGGTTGCTCGCCAAGAGTTCCTGTGCAGCTTTCAGGGCGGCCTCTGCGACTTTCAGATTTTCATTGGCGAAGACGACTTCCCAATAGGTTTGTTCCACCGTTGCCAGGACGGTGAGGACACGATCGCGAAAGACATGTTCTTCCACGATGGCATTATTCTGCGCGACGCGAATGAAGGTCTTCGTGACGTCGATGCCGGCATTGCGGAGGAGCGGTTGCGTAAGGGTAAGTGCCAGACCACCTGTATAGGAAGGGTTGAATAGGAATCCGCCGGCAAGATTCTGGTTCACATTGGTCCGCGAGGGGCTATAGTTGAGGTCGATGTTGCCGCCGGTCAGGAGATTTGTCGTGGCGTCCAACGTGACAGATTCGGTGCGTTGATCAAAGAGAGTAATCCTGGTCAAGTTGGGGCCGGTCGCGCCCAACACAGGTCGATTGAGTGGACTCGCACTTCGATTGAATTGACCGTTGACGCTCAACGTCGGGTCGAACCTGGCTTGTTCGACGGTGATGTCGGCCTGCCGGCTCTCCTTTGTCTGTCGGCTGATCGTGATGTCCAAGTTCTGCCTCAGTGCTTGAAGCGCTGCGTCGGCGAGGGAGATAGTTTCTCGTCGTTCTTCAGGCGCAGTCTTCCCGATTTCCAGCCCCCAACTGATCCCAGGTGACAAGATCAGGCTGAGGTAGACGGCATAGCGACATGTGTGCCACCATCTCTGTGTTCCGATACCGTGCTCCATAACGCCCCCTTATGATCGACAGGAAATAATCATTCATACTATAATGATTCCATGAGACTCTGTCATGAACTAAGTGCAATGAGATTTCAAGGCAACCAGGTTCTGGGTGTCGAAAGCCTGCCGGTGATATGTTGTCGGGTAATTGTTGTGCTCTTCCTGTTCCTGTTCGTGCTCCCTTCGGTAGACTCGCGAGTGTGGGGGCAATCCATTTCCAGCGTTCGTTCATTCGATGGTGGAGTCACGCCGTTGTTCACGCTGCCCGGTCCAGGGAATCTCTATATCGACAGTCAGGGTACGCAGGGTTTTCTGTACACCCCCGGGAATAATTTCGAATCGTTCAGTTTCCGGAACCCCACGACCGGGCAGGCCTGGAGCGGGGCCGTCACCACGCTCGGGCCGCAACTATCGATCGGACTGATCCAAGGCGCCAACCAGAGCGGTTCCCCGCTCGTCCTTCCAGGTCCTCCTCGCCAAACAGCGCCCTTGCCATCGATCCAATCAAACATTCTCGACGATATCCCATAACAGGCTCTATTTCTGAGCGTCCTGTAAAATGCTCCCTCATCCTCCCTGCCCCCTTGGTCCTTGATTCACAAATCACGCGCAAGAATTTTCCATCCTATTAGGGTGCATTTGCCAGTTGCCAGGTGAGGGTCAGGACATACCGAGCCACGGTTCGAAGAATCTCTGGATTGATCGTATCGGCGGTGTCGGTAGGCTGATGGAAGTGTGGGTGAACCCCACCGCTGACGACGGTGACGGTGGGCACTCCGGCCTCTTTGAATGGGACGTGATCTCCGCCGGGAAAGAAACCGAACAGATCCAGTTTGTCCGCAACTGCTGCCGACACGCCCGCGTCTGCCGCTATGGTTTTCTCCAGCCCCGTTACTCCAACAGTGAGTCGTCCGTTGCCGATCCCGGCGTGATCGATGTTAATCATTGCCTTGGTCACGGTTATGGGTACAAGCGGGCGGTCGACATAGAGTCGAGAACCGACCAGACCTTGTTCTTCTCCACTAAACGAAACAAAGAGAATGGTCCGTTTAGGCTCTCCCGAAGTTTCAGGCAACCTGCCCGGTCTTGTGGGACTGTTGAAATGTGCGCTGAGGGTGGAGAGAGTACGGGCTACCTCCAACATCACGGCAGTCCCTGAGGCATTGTCATCGGCTCCTGGAAACAAGAGTCCTGCTTGCCGGCCGAAATGATCTCGATGTGCTCCGATGATGATGGCTTCATGCTTCAACTGCGGATCATTGCCTGGGAGGATGGCGATGACATTGACCAGAAAGCTCTGTTCTTGCCGTGACTCCCATTCAAGGGCTCCGACGTATGCGGTGCTGAAGGACCGAGACTCGGTGGTTCGGTTGAGCTGCTCCTGCAATTTTCGAAGGTGTTCTTGATTGGGATTGTCGCCGCCGGCAATAATTTTGTCCGCGAGCGAGGTACTAATCCATGCGCCGGGAAGGTTGTCGGGTATTGGAGAAAGTCCATAGAAGGCACTTGGGAGTCCTGTGACACCACGCCGCATCTCGTAGGAACTGAGGACCGGTCCGGTTGCAGTAAGATATCCCACTGCTCCTTTATGGCGAGCTGTCCGGACTTTGTCCGCATGGGTAGTTGTTCCTTTGAAGTGATCAGGTTTTCCTCTTAGGAACATCACGATGCAATTATTCACGTCGATTCCGGCATAGTCATTGATACCCGAGGTGGCATCGACAATCCCATAGCCTACAAAAACGATTGGGACACGCACATGCGCCGACGGTGAGTCGAATACCGGGAGAAAGTCGGTTCCGAGCGTTTGGTTCTCGGGGCTTCCGAGCGATGAAAGTTGCAGGGTCGGTTCAGGGGCTATCCTGATAAATTGGTAGGGCTTCGACATGAAACCGGTTGATGGGGCACCATCTCCACCGAGAATATTCAACCGATCCAAGGGCACAATCGCCAAGGTCAGGTTTGACTTTCGGAATTGATCAGCCATCCACGTAGCGGAACTCAAATCATCGTCGGTTCCGGCTTGCCGTCCGTTGAAGGATGGATCGCTAAGTCTCGTCACGTCGGCCAGCATGCGTTCGGCTGATAGGCTCTCGAGCGCTTGCAGGAAGACGGGATGGTCTTCCTCCGATTGTGCAAAGGCTTGGTCCACTATGGGAAGCAGTACGAGGATGATTCCGAGCAGAATGACCACAACAAGAGAGGAAAAACAGCCGCGCGTGGAGTAGTTCATGCGGTGAGCCTTTCGAGGTCGCGCGGAACTATAGCACAGTCTGACAGGTTCATTGCAGAGCGGCAGGGAGCCAAGGTACTATGGCAGATTATCGGGATGAAGAGACAATGACAGACCTAACCATACAAGCGGACCGTTTTTCGAATCGGCTCATCACAGAAGCCAGCCCCTATCTTCGGCAGCATGCGAAGAATCCTGTGGAATGGTATCCCTGGGGCGAAGAAGCCTTGTCGCGGTCAAAAGCAGAGGACAAACCGATTCTGTTGTCGATCGGCTACTCGGCCTGCCACTGGTGCCATGTCATGGCACATGAAAGTTTCGAAAATGCCGAAATTGCCGAGCTCATGAACCGGGACTTCATCAATGTGAAGGTCGATCGGGAAGAGCGCCCGGACCTGGACGATATCTACCAAAAGTCGGCACAGGTGTTTCTGGGGCGGGGCGGTGGGTGGCCCCTGACGATGTTTCTGACACCTGACCAGGAACCATTTTATGGGGGCACGTATTTTCCACCGGCGCCCCGCTACAACCTGCCGGGATTTCCTGAGGTCTTGCGCGGTGTCGTCGAGGCCTATCGGAATCATCGAGACGATGTCCGTAAAAATGTGGAGAAGGTGAAAACCGGGTTACTGCGCGTCGGAACACCGCAGCCGTCGACCGATCCGTTGACGGATTTTTTGCTCGATGAGGCGGCAAAGAACTTAGGGCAGTTTTTTGATCCGGTCCATGGCGGATTCGGTGAAGGGCCGAAATTTCCGACGGTCCCCCCACTCAGCCTGTTGCTGCGTCAGACGGCAAGGACGAAAGACATCTCCCATCAAGAACACGTACTGTTACAGTTAAGAACGATGGCAGCCGGAGGGATTTACGATCATCTCGGCGGCGGGTTCCACCGCTATTCGGTGGATGGCCAGTGGTTGATTCCCCATTTTGAGAAGATGCTCTACGACAACGCGCAACTGGTGCGGATCTACCTGGATGCCTGGCGTCTCACCAAGGAGTCTCGGTTTCGTGAGGTCGTGGAAGAGACATTGGAGTACGTTCGTCGTGAACTCACGAACCAGGACGGCGCATTCTTCGCCGCGCAGGATGCTGATAGTGAAGGGCATGAGGGAGCCTATTTCGTCTGGGAACCTGGAGAGATTGCCGCGGTGCTGGGCATCGACATGGCAGAGGAATTCTGCCGGTACTATGGGGTGACGGAGAGCGGCAACTTCGAGGGCAAAAACGTGTTGAATCGGCTCGGTGGAATTCAACTCGGACCCGAGGCGCAACAAGATGTGGCGTCCTCGCTACGGCCTGCCAGGATGAAGTTGCTTGCCGCACGCGAGCAACGGATGATGCCGCAGCGGGATGACAACATTCTCACGAGTTGGAACGCGATGATGGTCTCCGCCTATTTCGATGCCTATCAGGCGTTCGGGGCTCCCTCATATCTGGCGGCTGCGGAACGGGCCCTCACATTCTTGTTGGACTACGCCGTTGAGAACGGACGAGTCTATCGTACGGTCACGGCGGGGAAGGGGCGCTTGAACGGATACTTGGACGATGCCGCCTGTCTCGCCGCCGCATTGCTGGATGCGTTCGAGGCGACATCGCATCGGTGGTATCTGGAGCAAGCTCGCGAGGTGACTGATCATCTGCTGGAGCGTTATTGGGATGAGGCCGTGGGTGGGTGTTTTTACACCAGCCGCGATCACGAAACCCTCCTCCATCGCATGAAGTCCGGTACCGATAGTGCGATTCCATCCGGCAATGCCATAGCGGTCTTGGTTTTGTTGAGACTCTTCGCCTTCACACGAGAGCAGAGATATCACGACCGGGCCGAGCAGCTGTTCCGAGTGTTCCGGAGCGTGATGGAACACAACGCCTACGGCTCATCGGCCATGCTCTGCGCATTGGATTGGTACCTGACGACGCCACAAGAGATTGTTGTGGTTGGGACTCGCGGCGATACGAAGACCGAGGCGTTGCTTTCAACTATCCATCGGCGCTATCTGCCGAATCGGATGGTGCTGGTGACCGGCGTGTTTCCTCGTGCCGGGGAGTCCGGCTTGCCGCTTGCCGAAGGGAAAATGAGTGTGAACGGACAGCCAACGGCCTATATCTGTCAACGTCAGACCTGTTCGTCCCCGGTGACGGAGAGCCAGCAATTGGAGCTGTTATTGTAGGGAGGATGCCGTGGGCGTAGGCGATTCAGGCAAAGGATTGTACGATCATCTCTACCGCCGCTTCTTTGAGGGGCGTGCGTCGCACCAGGGCTATGACTTTCAGCATGCGCCAGGTGGAAGTGCTCCAGCACCGGTCGTCACATTTCGAGATCGACTTCGATGGTGGACCTGGGGTCGGTGGAATCGGCGGAAGGTCATCTTGGCAGCGCGTGACCGGTTCCAGCAAGATATTCTCGATATCAAGAAGCGGCCACCGACATAAGTAGAGAATGAGAAGATACGGGTGAGGGAACGTACCACGAGCGTGATGTCTGGCCGGCTATGGCATAGCCAGTATCGCACGCCAGAACTTCATGCACCTGCCCCACTCGAATGCCTCGCTGGAGAGCAGAGCTGCCACACGGCTTCCTAGTGGGAAGGACGCACGGCACCCCACCTGTTTGTGTCATCGCTTGCATTTGAATGGGCTAAGGAGTAGAGTGCAGTTCATGTATCATCGCGAAAGGCCTGGTGGTGATACCAGAGGGAGTGACAAGGCCTAAGACAGATGTTGTTTTGGTTCTGCCCGGGAATTTGATCGGAAGCCAGCCTTGAGCCGCCATGGTGGTTGCATCTTCGGCCCCTTCCTTCCTCACTTTGTTCTCGAGTCCAAGACAACATATATTCTCAAAGGAGGAGCCCAATGGGTTCGAAGATCTATGTCGGGGGTTTACCGTATTCAACAACCGAGCAACAGCTGAGCGATTTGTTTGCTGTGCATGGAGCGGTGACATCATCCCGGATTATTACCGATAAGTTTACCGGCCAGTCCCGCGGGTTTGGATTCGTGGAGATGTCCTCGGATTCGGAAGCGCAGGCGGCAATCACCGCGTTGAACGGCACTGAGTTGGGTGGCCGCACGTTGACCGTCAACGAAGCGCGTCCCCAGGAGCCACGTACTGGTGGGGGCGGCGGTGGCCGCGGTGGCCGTGGTGGTGGTGGCGACCGGTACTAAGCCGTAAGAGTGTTTTTTACACGTCGGGGCTGCCTATCGGGCAGCCCCGCTATTTCCTTCCTAGAATTGCCCATCAACTCGATGCGTTTCTCGGCCCTCGCCTAGGCCAGACCGTGCAGTCCCAGGAAGTGCGTCCCATACAAGGAGTTTTATGTCTACGTTTGCTGATATGAGTTTGCCCCAGTCCCTTATCCAGCGCCTGACACAGGCGGGCCTGACGACACCCACGCCGGTACAACAGGCGGCCATTCCACTGGCGCTGAAAGGCCGGGACATTATGGCACAAGCCAAAACCGGGAGTGGAAAGACCCTGGCGTTTTTGTTACCGATTATCGAGCAGGTCATGCGACGTGAGGCCTCTGCCCCCGCGCCTGGACCCTATACCAAGTCCGGACCAGGCCACGCGTCCGGACCGAAGTTTTTAGTGTTAGCACCCACGCGGGAATTGGCGCTTCAGATCGAAATGGAGCTGCGCAAGTATGCCCCGACGTCCGTGACCTCCTTGTCGGTGTACGGCGGGACACCGATCGAACGCCATTACCGTGCATTGCAGCGACCGCCGCTGGTGGTGGTCGGTACACCAGGACGGCTGCTCGATTTGGCCGGTTCCGGTCACTTGAAGTTAGGTGGCGTGACGTTTCTCGTGATGGATGAGGCCGATCAGATGTTGGATCGGGGATTCCTGCGGGACATTCAACGGATCATTCGTCTCCTCCCGGCTGAACGCCAGACGCTCCTATTCTCCGCGACATTTTCGGGAGACATTCAGACGCTCGCACAGACCATGCAGCGCGATCCCGCCCGCATCTCTGTCGACCCAGGGATCAGCACGCCGACCACAATCGTGCATGCCTACTATGTCGTACCGGGAGATCAGGTGCGCACGCAACTTGTGCATACGTTGCTCCAGACCGTGACGGGTGGTGAACGGTCGATGGTCTTCTGTGATCAAAAGTATAAGGTGCGTCGCTTGGCATCTCATTTGGGTGGAGAACCGGCTTCGGTCGGGGCGTTAACCGGCAATCATAGCCAAGCGCAGCGGGAACGGACGCTCGGTGCCTTTCGGGCCGGCCGACTCCGGTCGCTCGTGGCGACCGATGTGGCAGCCAGAGGCCTCGATATCCAGGATGTGGCCCAGGTGATTCACTATGAGTTGCCGACCAATCCGAATTCGTACGTTCATCGGACCGGGCGAACGGGTCGAGCTGAGAAGGAAGGGGCGACGTTCTTGATTCTGTCTCAGTCCGAAGAGCGGGAGTATCTCCGAATGGTGAGACAGTTGAGAATCGAGACGAAGAAACTTGCGCTTCCCGTACTTGTCGCTCTCCCGACTCCGGCCCCTATGTCGGTAAGCGAACAGCAGGCTCCTCGACAGCGACCGCGCCGAGGTGCCGAACCATCCGGCAGACGATTCCGCGATGGCGAAAACCGGGGAACCACTCATAGGCCAGGAGCTTCGGTTGGTGGGTCCAGGCACTCACGATATTAACCCGCATTGTTCATGACGGTTCGTTGCGAAATCGCTGAGCCGCGTCGTGAGACCGGCGTGCGGAGCCGTGAGGACCGATGCGTACTTGTCCAGTACGTTGAGGGTCCGAGGGGCGAGCCCGCTGGCTGAAGGCCCGTCGTAGCAGCGGATCGGAGATTGCAGCAGAAGCCCTCATGGATAATGCGGGTTAAGAAACCGTAAGGCCACCGGACCCGGGAAGGGGCCGGTGGTGTTTCGTGGGTTCTCGGTGTCTGTCTGAGTTCTCTCTGTTATGCGCAACACGGTTTCCGATGGTAAGATAACTTCCCATGTCGGCGTTTCAACTCGAAGCCCCATTTAAGCCCTGCGGAGATCAAGGCCAGGCCATCGATAAGTTGGTGGCCGGGATTGCGGCTGGCCGGAAGCATCAAACGCTGCTCGGTGTCACCGGATCCGGCAAGACCTTTACAATGGCCAATGTGGTCGCGCAGGTTCAGAAGCCCACGTTGGTTCTGGTCCATAACAAGACGCTGGCCGGTCAGCTCTATCAAGAATTCAAACAGTTTTTCCCCCACAACGCCGTGGAGTATTTCGTCAGTTACTACGATTACTACCAGCCGGAAGCCTATATTCCTCAAAGCAACACGTATATCGCCAAGGACGCATCCGTGAACGATGCGATCGATCAGATGCGGCATGCGGCGACGGCCGCACTGCTACAGCAGGACGATGTCCTGATCGTCTCATCGGTGTCTTGTATTTATGGCCTGGGATCACCGGACGTCTACCACGACATGGTGGTGTTCCTCGAAGAGGGGATGGAGATTCGGCGGGAGAAGATTCTGGCTAAACTGGTCGAAATTCAATATGCCCGCAATGATATGGATTTCCACCGCGGGACCTTCCGTGCCCGCGGCGACGTCATAGAGATCTTTCCGGCTTCGAATGATGCGGTGTCCGTGCGGATTGAGTTGTTCGGTGACGTGGTCGACGCCATTCACGAAATTGATCCGCTCACTGGGAAGTCGCTCAGAAAGCTTCCGAAAGTCGCGGTCTATCCGAACACGCACTATCTCATTGCGCCGGATCGGTATGAGCGGGCGATTACAGGCATCGAAGAAGAACTGGACGAACGCATCGCCTATTTCAAGAAACAGAATCAGCCTGTGGAGGCTCAACGGATCGCGCAACGCACCAAGTTCGATCTTGAAATGATTCGGGCCATGGGGTACTGCCATGGCATCGAGAATTATTCACGGCATCTCAGTGGCCGCGCGGCCGGCGAGCAGCCACCGACGCTCCTCGACTATTTTCCCAAAGATTTTCTGCTGATCGTCGACGAATCCCACGCGACGATTCCTCAAGTGGGCGGGATGTATGAAGGCGACTATTCGCGAAAGCGCACATTGGTCGAGTATGGATTCCGGTTGCCGTCGGCAATCGATAATCGGCCGCTCACATTCGCCGAGTTCGAGCATTGCCTTAAGCAGGCAGTGTACGTCTCCGCGACGCCGGGCCCTTATGAACTGGGGCATGCGGCTGGAGAGGTGGTCGAACAGATCCTTCGCCCGACCGGTCTGATGGATCCAGTCATCGAAGTGCGACCGGCCAAGGGGCAGGTGGATCATTTGCTTGGCGAAGTGCGGACTGAAGTGGCGCAGGGAGGACGTGTGCTGATCACCACCTTGACCAAGCGCATGGCGGAGGACTTAAGCGAGTACTACCATGATCTTGGCATCAAGGTGCGCTATCTGCACTCTGACATTAAGACGTTGGAGCGGGCTGAAATTATACGCGATCTGCGCCGCGGGGTGTTCGACGTGCTAGTGGGGATCAACCTTCTGCGCGAAGGGCTGGATCTTCCCGAAGTGACCCTCGTGGCGATTCTCGATGCGGATAAGGAGGGATATCTTCGGTCGTATCGAGCGTTAATCCAGACGGCTGGACGGGCAGCGAGGAATGTGCGGGGCCATGTGATTATGTACGGTGATGCTGTCACCAATTCTATGCAGATGGCGCTCGCGGAGACCGGTCGTCGGCGGACGATTCAGGCCGACTATAATGCCAGACACGGTATCGTCCCTACGAGCATCAAAAAGGATGTCCTGTCTCTCGAATATGCCACGGCGGATTTGGATAATGTGCAACTGGAGTTGGCCGCGGAGGCACCAGCCATCTATAGAGCCGAGGACACGACTGAACAGACCATCAAACGGCTGGAAACGGAAATGAAAGCCGCCGCCAAGGCATTGGAATTTGAACGGGCCGCGACTCTCAGAAACCGGATTCGGGCATTGAAGCTCAAGGAGTTAGAATTGAAGCCGGAAATCTAGCAGCTCGTTAGATGTTCTTGTAAAGATAGATGCCAAGAAACATCCCAAGGAAACTGAGGAGATTAATCTTGAGCGCGAAGCCCATGGTGAGTTTGATCAGGACCAGATCGATAGTCAGTGGTGGGCTGATACCGGGGGTAAAACTGGTGGCAAAAATCGACTGAATTGTGCCCTGGGGGGCCATGACCCGGAGGATTTCTCCCAGTACTCCGCCCAGTAGTCCGCCGATAAGCACAAAAATGAGCAGAACCCACGGTGATTTTTTCACAGCAACTGCCTTACAGCTCTCTGCGTATACACACGACGGACCATAGCGAAAGGTCTACGACATGTCAATGAAATGTGCGCTCCGGTTCCCTTGACTTCATCCTGCCCCATCCTCTAGACTCCTCGGTGGTCTTTTACTAGAGATTTCGAGGCGATCGGAGATCTGGAGTTAAGGCTTCGATTGCCTTTTTCTTTGTGGCGCTATGCTGGACGCTCTTAGCGAAAAATTCGAGAACATTTTCAAGAAGCTACGCGGCTCTGGAGTCCTCACGGAACAGAACATCGCGGAGGCGTTGAAAGAAGTACGCCTCGCGCTGCTCGAAGCCGATGTGAATTTCAAGATCGTCAAGGATTTCATTGAGCGAGTGCGCGAAAAGGCAGTCGGTCAGGAAGTCCTCCGGAGCTTAACCCCTGGTCATCAGGTCGTGAAGGTGGTGTGGGAGGAGTTGCGGGAGATGATGGGCCGGGAGCGAGCTGGCCTGGCTCTGGCTTCGAATCCCCCAACGGTTGTCATGATGGTGGGGCTCCAAGGTGCTGGAAAGACGACGACCTGCGGCAAGCTTGGGCGGTATTTCAAGGCTCAAGGGAAACGGGTGCTCCTGGTTGCTGCAGATCCACGTCGTCCTGCAGCCGGCGATCAGTTGGCGAGTTTGGGACATGATCTTGACATCGATGTGCATCGAGTCGATCAGGCGCAGGCTTCCCGAGGGGATGTCATTCGCATCTGTCAGGCAGGCGTAGAACGGGGACGGGACCAGGGGCACGATCTTGTCGTCTTGGATACCGGTGGGCGTCTCCATATCGATGATGAGTTGATGGGGGAGTTGGTGGCAGTGAAGGCTGCCGTGCAACCGCATGAAGTGCTCTTGGTGGCAGATGCCATGACGGGGCAAGACGCGGTCACGATGGCGAGCCAGTTCGAGCAGCGGATCGGACTGACCGGTGTCGTTCTCACCAAGGTTGAAGGTGATGCCCGTGGCGGAGCGGTGCTGTCTATCCGGGCCGTGACCGGCAAGCCGATCAAGTTCCTGGGCGTGGGCGAGAAGCTTGATGCA